>ERZ826613.2028-NODE-2028-length-21386-cov-5.824528_pt1 | contig 21386 bp, 17 predicted proteins | sample MGYA00519925_ERZ826613 | MGnify/ENA primary metagenome ERZ826613 (study PRJEB31778, sample SAMEA3449236) | human gut metagenome | biome: human gut; feature: human-associated habitat; material: faeces | place: United Kingdom | collected 2010/2012 ... | reverse complement strand
TGGAAGAATATAGAGAAATGATTAGTTTCCAATGGATTACGTTATCCTTTCTTCTCGTTTCCGTGCTCTGTTTGCCTATCTTATTCCACACCGCACGCCATACGTTTGCGACCCTACTTGTAGTGGATGGAGTGGACATTTACAAAATCTCAAAATACTTAGGACATAAATCGGTAAACATGACCCAGCGATATTTGAAATACGATTTGTCAATAGCAAGAGAATCGGCAAGGGGAATTCATACGTTTTCTTAATAAATAGCAATGGATTAGCGTGAAATATTTATCTTAGCGTAAAAATTGTATTATTATGAGCGTATATGTTCCTACTCCGACTTTATTTCTAAAGACTGACAATAAAAAAGGGAGTGACAAAAAGCCTCTATGGATTAGATTTCCAAGAATTAACGGCAAAGAGGTTAAATTTTCTTTTGGAAAAAGAGGCAAAGCGTTTCGATTTTCCGAAGAAGAATGGGACAATGAAAATAAACGCCCATACGATACGGAATTGGCTATAATCATTGACAATGAATTTAGCCGAATAAAAAAAGCTGTAAATAAAGCCGTTATCAATGAGGAAGAGATAACGATTGACTTGTTAAGGAAAATCGTTGAAAACGAGAATGTAGATGAATCAAGAAACGCTTCTTTCTACCACTTTTTCAATAAATACCTTGTGATGCAAGAAAAGAAGGGGAGTATGTCCGAAGGTACTTTCAAATCCTATATGACTACCCTCCGAGCGTTAAAATCCTTTTGGGAAGAAATTAAGGTACGAGAGATAAACGCAAAACTCATTAATGCTTTTGATGATTTCCTAATAAAGAGAGGAAATGAATCGGGAGATGGCGATGTCAAAGGAAGTCGATATAATAGATTAAGACACGTCAGAGCCGTTATAAATTTCATTGAGCAGCGGCAAAGAATTGAAATTGAAAATCCTTTTCGGAGGGGAGATGTTGTGGTTCCCAAACTTGAACCAAACGGAACTTTCTTAGATTTTGATGAGTTGGATAAAATGTATAAACTTATTCGCAAAATAAAGATTGGTACGCCAGAATATCGAGTTTTGATTATGTATTTATTTTCCTGCTTTACAGGCTTCCGAATAAGCGATGTAGTAGATATTAAATGGAAAAATATTGACTTTGAGAAAAATACCTTTGTTAAAGAGGCAATAAAGAATCGGGCAAGGAAAAAGAGAAAATTAGCCGTTCCTGTATTTGAGTTGGCTGGGAAAATATTAGAATTGGCAACGGAAAATGATATTAATAATGTTGAGCTTGAAAATAATATCTTTTTGGAAGTAAAGGGGGATATAAACGAGATATTGAGAGAATTGGCAGAACAAATCGGAATTGAAAAATATCTGACCTATCATTCCTCCCGAAGAACGTTTGCTACGCTTGCAATTCTACAAGGAACTGATTTGCAAATACTAAAAGGGTATATGGGGCATGGAAGTTCAAGAACTACCGAAGAATATTATACTCTGTGGGATTCCGCTTCCGCAGCGTATGCCGCCAATCAGCTCCCATTATTTCAGATAAAAGACGTTATTAAGGAAAAGAAAGCAATAAAGAAAAAATAATACTACTATGCAAACTGAATTCAACTCCATCGGTTTTTTAGCAGTCTTGGTAATAATAGCAATCATTGGAAACGCCTTGATACTATTCTATTTTGTCTATGAAATGGCTTGCAAAAATGGAAGAAGCACTTTTTATTGGATATTTTTCTCTCTTTTCTTGACTCCGCTTATTAGCATAATATTGCTTTCTTGCATTGGAGAAACCGAAGAAAAAAGAAGGGAAAGATTACTGAAAGATGAAGAATATCTAAAATTGATGCGTGGGTAATTTCTATATCAGGTCACGGAAAAACTCTTCCATTGTCATATCATGAGCATCTACGACCTTTAGAAGCGTTTTCATTGTAATGTTGGCTCCGTTCTCAATTCGGGAGTATTGAACACGATCAAATCCTTTTTCATTGGCAAAATCTTCGGCACTAAGATTTGTATTCGCCTTCCTTAGAGTGCGAATGCGATTGCCTATTGCAGCCAAACGGCTATCTTCCGATATTTGAGACTTCTTACTAATCATATTTTATGCGAATTTACGTCTAACTCCGCATCTATGTAACCGCATAAATAACATTCGCATATATGCGGTTTTCTTGTTGATTGTTGCTATATTTGTCCAATTTGAAATTTATATCTAATTGAACAATAGCAGCGATATGAAAAAAAATCCTTTTGAAGAGTTAGGCATAACAATTAAGCCCAAAGCCTTATTTCAGGCTTACTCCAATGAGGCAAACCAAGTTGGAGTAGAGAAAAGAATAGAAGCCCTTGCGAAGATTATATACGCAGGCTACAATCTTAAAGAGGTGGCAGATGGCTATTTGCAAGGAAAAGATGCGGCAACGGATAAGGCAAGAAAGAATGAAATAATCGACACTCTCAATTTGTATTCTCGTACAATCTTAGATGCAATAATCGAAAAAGGCTCTTGTTCGCCCAAAATCAAGAATCTGATAAAAATTTTCTATAATGAAGAGAATGAGCCGAAGAAGCTTCAAGATGCGACAAATACTTTTGCTATTGCGATAAAAGAAAGGTTCGCTATCAGAGATTTGCTGATTGCCTATATTGAAAATAGCCGAGATTATTTCACTCTAAGCTCCGCAATAGGCATTGATTTGAATGAAGATATAAGTAATCAATTGCAAGAAAAAGACAAAAAGGAAAGTTCTCAACCTCAATGGGAGTACGTTAAATTATATTCTTGGTTCAAAGATGTTTTGATTCCCGATATTAGGAATAACAATATCAGATATTGGCTACCTTCATTGCAAATGCCGGCAACGCAAATAGCAAATGTCTTTGTAAAGAAATACCTTCCTATTGAAGACCACGAACTATTGAAAGCAAATGCGGAACTTAGGAAAGAACGACTATATGAGTTTACTGAAAAGGTAATACGAGTTCTTTGGCTGAATGAGACACTATTTGAAGAGCCTATTTATTTAGTTCGATGTAACTATACAGGCAAATCAGCCTCCGAGATAGAATATTTGTATGAGAATAACATTGCCTCTATTTGTATTCAAGATGAAGAAACGGAAGACCGAGATTATTTCAACGATTTGATAAACGGCAATAATCCTGCATATAACAATAAGTTGCCTTATATTCAGCGTTTTGTAAGCCTTGCAGATTTAGCCAAAGAGCAAGATGTGATCATTATAGCTTCTTATCTTGGGCAGAATCCGAAAATAGGCTTGATAAAGAAGGGTTCAGAAATGTTTTGCAAGGAAGGAGACGGATTTAATTTGTACTGCTTAAAAATGAAAAGCGTTTATTGTACTCCGAATTGGAGCGAAGAATTTAATAGCATTGATTTAAGGACTTATCCGATTCTAAAAAGTATAATTCCGCAGCAAGTAACCATTAGTGCTGTAAACCAGAGAAAAAGTGCTATCTACGGCATTTATTACGGAGTTAAATATCCGTTAGATTTATCTTTAATGACTGATTCAGCGATTGAAGTAATGTGTACAGAATGGTTACGTTCCCGATTCGCAAATGAATCGTATCGAATCTGCTATCAAATAATTAGGACAGGCGGAAATTATGCCGATGTTGACATATTGGGGGCAAATAACCAAAATAAGATAATTGCCGCCCAAGTTTCAAATACCACCGATATAAATTTGGTTTGCAAGAAAATTGACAAGTTGAATTCATTTAGTTCAGACGAAAAAATAATGTTCTCCATGGTTTATCGTCCTGACCTCAAAAGTATAAACGGTTGCCTAAATATATTCATCGGAGACGTTTGGAATGAATTTTATTTAGATTTGTACTATAAAGTGATGCTTGAAAGGTTGGCTACTCTATAAATTTGTATCTTTGGGCTAACAATCCAAAGATAGCATGGTTGATCGAGTAAAAATAACATTAGAGAATTTTTCTGGGAATTTTGAAAATTGCAAAAATATTACCCCAAAAGAATTCATAGAATATCCCGATAAGAAACAATATGATAATTTTGTTCTTCGCAATAAGACAGAACTTGATAAGCATGACTTAGCAATTTCTCAGTCAAGGAAGGGGATTGTAACTATTAAAGGGAGTATTCGCAAATGGAATTTCAATAATGCAACCCTGCTTGATTTAACTAAAAAATCGTTCGAGAAGGCTTTGCGGAATATCGCAAAGGAGTTAAATATCCCCTTTGAAGAATTAAGACAAGGAAAAATAACTCAATGTGAAATCGGATTAAATATTAATGTTAGTATTCAGGCAATAGACATCTTGCCAATGGTAGTGGATTATGCTCATTTGAAGCGTTATGCGGATAGAATAGACGAAGGAACATTGTATTTCATTGGACATGAAAAGAGGGCAAAGCTATATGCAAAGTCTAAAGAAATTGCGGATAAATCTTCTATAATAAAGCAAGAAGGGAGAAGGAATGCCTTCAAAATAATGCAAGACAAGGGGAATGATTTTTTACGAATTGAATTTACTCTAAACGACCAAAATGCCTTTAATCATCATAAAATGAAACATATCCAAAATCTTGGGGATTTGTTAGATAACTATTCAGACCTATATCGTTTCTTTGTTAGAGAAGTCAAACGGTTTGTCCTTTTTGGAAAATTGAGCTATCAAGAAAAAAGATTAACACCCAAAACAAAGCGTATTATTTATGGGTTAGAGAATTTTGGATATGAGACGTTTTTAGAAGAGTATCAAGCAGAATGTATAGAACGTTCTAATACTTCCGATAGTAAGGATTCTGCCAAAAGTACTGCTTTCAAAGATATAGTTACAATTTTGAAAAAGTATGCTTCCCCTGAAGATTACAATTTCATGATTTTCAATAACGATATAAAAGAAAGCCTGTTTAGGAAAAGTAAGGAAGAGAAGATTGATTTTTCAGAATTATCAAGCATTTTAGACGGAAAGCAGCCGTCTCTCTCCCTAATAAATAGGAAAAGTAAGTAATGTACTATAATGTAAACTATATATTGGAATATACATAATAAGAGAACCCTTGTATGGAAGCCCCTATATGTTGTTGACCTTTGTTCTGTATTATTTTGTACTGCGAATAACAAAGACTCTTTGCGTATGTGTAATAGTGTAACGCAATAGAGAATGAACAGAACAATCAGTATATAGTTGGGTGCGATTGTACATTGGGCATTATATAGTGGAAGCGCAGTAGAAATACAAAGAATAACAGAGAAATACAAATATAATATTGGCTGGTGCGTATGCGCAAACGAATGTGTAGATATATTGGGTTGTCATCAGTCACGTTGTATCATGGGAATCGAAGTAATTCTAAGGCTGAGTGGAACGAAGCCTTAGAAGGGGCTTACGAAGTATATTTTGAGCCAAATTTCGTTTCAATCATTTTCGTGCCGAAATTTCGCTTTTCGCCCTCGTGGGCTTATTCGGCTTCGATTTCGAGATAATAACATTGTAAAAGGCAGATAAAAGACCCAAACGGGCATAGATAGAGACATGAAGAAAGAGAATATTATTGAAAAAGGGATAGTAGCTATTAAAGGCATCACGGCAATGATACCTATCCTTGGAGGTAGTTTAACTTCCGTTTGGTCAGATGTAGAAGCAATCCAAGCCAAACGAAAGCATGAACGACTTGAGGAATTTTATCTTGCTTTGGAAACGGAAGTCCAGAAGATTAAAGAGCAAATCAATGGATCATATATCAATCAACCTGATTTTCTTGATATATTTGAGCAAACTGCCAAGTATATTGTAAATGAACGCAGAGAAGAGAAAAGAATCTTGTTTAGAAATGTTTTTATCAATAGTATTATTGCGAAAGGATGTAGCTATGATAAAACCGAAAAATATTTGAGGATTTTAGAGCAAATGAATAGTTTGGAACTTCTTCTTCTGAAAATTCTAAAAAATCCCAAAAGATATAATGAGAATCAAGGAAATATTATAAAAAACCCAAATGAAGGTCAATCTAATGCTGTTTATAGAGTTCATTACACTCTTGTAAGTGAATTTAAGCAAATTATGAGCGAACTAACTCAAGTTTCCCAAGATGACATTTCTGAGGCTATGTATTTTCTCGAATCAAATAGATTAGTTAAAGAAAAAGCAAGTGAATACAGGCTGCAAACGAATGGAAACCCCATTCATGTTTTGGATGATAAACTAACTTCTAAAGGAAAGGATTTTATATCTTTTCTTCTGGATAAATGATGAGGCAATCTGAAAATCATGTTGGTTGTTAAAAATGCCCATAGTTTGGACAATCTAATATCAATGCTATTCTTCTGCAGGCATTCTAAAAACACGCACGGATACTGAAATTCCGCTCCGAACAATTGCATGCATACGATGTTGACCATTAGCCAATACATCTCCATGGTCAAAATAAATTGCATCTCCGTTTGAATCCCATTTGCCGCTGTTTATTTTTTCGACAAGGGCATTTACTTTATCTTCTTCTAATGGTTTATTGCAACTACTATTCCGTTTTAGATATTGTCTTGCCAAGTCAGGGGTAATTAACTCAATCGGAAGAAGTATATTTTCTGATGTTTCGCTCATTTCAATCGTTTTTAATTTATAAAAGAATGTTTTTGCGCCCCAAATAACAAATTCTTCCACTTGTAAAAATTGACGTTTGCCGCCCCTATTTGCGCCCCCTTAAAATTAAAAAGCTCCGAAAGTATTGATTTACAATAACTTTGGAGCTTTTCTTGAGGTTCCTGGCGGATTCGAACCGCCGTACACGGTTTTGCAGACCGCTGACTAAGCCACTCATCCAAGGAACCATTTTTTCTCGTTTGCGGTTGCAAAGGTAGTACAAATTTTGAAACTACCAACTATCCGCAGCAATTTTTCTTTGTACTTTTTTTCTTTACATCACACCCTCCGCGTTTCTTGTCCATCATATCCTTTAGTTCACAGCCACTTACACAGCTGTCACAAGGATTCTGATTTTCTCGCGTACGACGAAAAAAACGAAATATTCCATATATGACGCGGGCAATGCAGAGTACAACCAGTACTCCGACTACCCAATCTTGCCAATTATTCATACAAACAATCCTCCAATCTGATAAACAGCAAATGATACAAGCCAAGCCAATCCCGTTGTGTAACAAGCAGCAAAAAGCGCCCATTTCCAACTACCCGATTCCTGTTTTATAGCCGCTATCGCCGCAATACACGGGAAGTAAATCAATACAAACAACATATAACAGAAAGCAACCAATGGAGTAATCGGAATTCGTTCTGCCAAACTTACTGAATCAGCATCCGGATCATCTGCATATAAGACACCTAATGTACTTACTACCAATTCTTTCGCTCCCACACCGGAAAGCAAGCCAATACCTAGTTTCCAATCAAATCCCAGTGGTTTTATAACTGGCTCTATACCACGTCCCAACTGGCCGATATAAGAATTTTCCTGCTGCTCGGCAACTGTTTCATAAGCATCATGATTCGGATAATACCCCAAGAACCAGATTATAATAGAAGCAATCATAATAATGCCTCCCATCTTTTTCAAATACTGCGCTCCCTTTTCCCATGTGTGACGGAAGATCGATTTTGCTGTCGGCATCCGGTAAGGTGGAAGTTCCATCACAAATGGAGTATCATCACCCTTCACCAGAAACTTGCTAAACAAGCGGGCCATTACCACAGCCAGTACAATACCAATCACATAAATACTTAACAACACCAGACTTGCATTGTTCGGGAAGAAAGCACCCACCAACAATAAATAAATTGGCAGACGCGCACTGCAAGACATCAAAGGATTTACCAACATTGTAATAAGACGGCTCTTCCGGTTCTCAATAGTACGGGAAGCTATAATAGCAGGTACATTGCATCCAAATCCCATAATCAAAGGAATGAATGATTTTCCGTGCAATCCCATTTTATGCATGATTTTATCCATGATAAAAGCTGCACGAGCCATATAACCCGAATCTTCCATAAGAGAAATGCAGAAATACAAAATCAAGATATTCGGCAAAAAGACAATAACCGCTCCTACCCCACCAATAATTCCATCAATCAGCAAATCTTTAAATGGACCTTCCGCCATATTATTGCGTAACAAGTCACCAATCTGCTCGACAAGCCATTCAATCCCCATCATCGGATATTCTCCAATGACAAACGTACCTTCAAACATCAGATACATAAAAAGGAAGAAAATAGGAAATCCCCAGACACGGTGAGTTACGATCGAATCCAGCACTTTTGTTGTCTGCGCCTGCTCCAAGTGATTATCTGTGAATGTCTCCTTCAGTGCACCACTGATAAATCCATATTTAGCATCCGTAATAGCCGATTCACAATCCTCATTCATTGTGTCCTGAACACGCTTCGACATCTTATCACGGACATGGAATATCTCATCCGCATTTGGTAATGTCCGCACAATGCGCTCAATGTCAGGATCATTCTCCAACAATTTAATGGATAGGAAACGGGTAGAATATTTATGACGGATAAATTCGTTTTTGGACACTTCACTTTTTACAGCTTCAATCGCTTTTTCGATATCAGGACCATGATTGATATGAATATGCCGGAAGACACGCCCCGTCTTTTTATGTTCACGTACATAATCTTCCAAATGCTCTTCCTCGTGGTTCTTACGATCTTCCAGAGAATCATGCCATTCGGTCAAATCCTTAAGAACTTCCGGATTCATATTTCCCTGTTTATCAAAGAAGTCTACTCCTTCATACAGATTGATAACAACATGAAACAAGGTATCCAATCCACGATTTTTCTTACTGACAGTAGGCAACATCGGCACCCCGAACAACTTACTCAACAGATGATAATCCAATGTATTTCCACTGGCTTCCAACTCATCATAAATATTCAGAGCTACCACCATGCGGACATTCATATCTATCAATTGAGTAGTCAGATATAAGTTTCGCTCCAGATTAGAGGAATCGACTACATTAATAATCACGTCCGGAGTTTCATCGATAATATGACGACGCACATAGATTTCTTCCGGCGTATAAGCAGACAAAGAATAAGTTCCCGGCAAATCGACAATACGGAAATGATAGCCTTCGAAATCAAAATAACCTTCTTTGGCATCCACGGTTACGCCGCTGTAGTTTCCAACATGCTCATGAGCACCGGATGCAAGATTAAATAAAGAAGTCTTGCCACTGTTCGGGTTTCCGACTAAAGCAACATTAATGGTACGGCGTTTACCTAACGCCAACCGTTTCATATCTTCTTCTTTTACTGAAAGGTCTTCAGGCAATCCTTCATGATAAACGGTCTTCTCGGCCAGTTTCTTTGCTTCCTCTTCGCTGATAACTTCGATCATTTCAGCTTCCTGACGACGAAGAGAAATTTCATAACCTAAAACTTTATATTTTATGGGATCTTTTAGCGGAGCATTCAACAGCACTTCAACCGTTTTACCTTTAATGAAGCCCATCTCCACAATACGTTTACGAAAACCACCGTGCCCCAATACCTTTACAATAACACCTTTTTCTCCTGTTTTTAATTCGGACAAACGCATAACTCTCAAATTTTTTGGCAAAGATAATTCATAACTTCGGAGCATGCAAATTATTTAGAATGTTTTTAAATAACAGCTTTTTTCATCCTCTAAAAGATTCAGAAAAAATAAAAAAACTTATTGATAAACTCGTATCTTTGCAGGTATGATACAACAACGCGTTACAAAATATATAGAAAAGGAACATTTATTCTCACCGGATGATAAAATCCTGGTCGCATTGAGTGGTGGTGCCGACTCGGTGGCATTACTATATATTCTGCATACAGCAGGCTATCATTACGAAGCCGCACATTGTAATTTCCACCTGCGAGGCAAAGAGTCAGACCGGGACGAGTTATTTGTCCGCCAACTTTGCGAAAGAATGGAAATCCATTTACATACCATTGATTTCAACACGACCCAATATGCAACGGAAAAACATATTTCGATTGAAATGGCCGCACGGGAACTCCGCTACCAATGGTTCGAGAAAATTAGAAAAGAATGTCAGGCAGATGTTGTCGCTGTGGCCCATCACCAGGATGATAGCATAGAAACTATACTACTTAACCTGATTCGGGGAACAGGAATTACCGGTCTGTTAGGAATCCGCCCCCGTAATGGAACCATCGTACGCCCTCTGCTTTGTATCAACCGGGAAGAGATAATTCGTTACCTGCAAAACATCGGACAAGATTATGTGACAGACAGCACCAATCTGGAAGACGAATATACCCGTAATAAAATCCGACTCAACCTCCTTCCCCTCATGCAGGAAATTAATCCGTCAGTCAAAAACACTCTGATAGATACGAGTAATTATCTGAATGATGTAGCCACTATATATAATAAATGTATAGAGGAAACTAAAAAGAAAATCATTACAGCAGAAGGTATCCGAATCAGTGATTTAGTAAAGGAACCGGCACCCGAAGCCATCTTATTCGAAGTCCTGCATCCTCTAGGATTCAATTCCGCACAAATCAAAGATATCACCCATTCGCTTCATAGCCAACCGGGCAAGCAATTCTGTAGCAAAGAATGGAGAGTGATAAAAGACAGAGAATTCCTATTAATAGAAACAGCTGAATCTGAAAATGAGACTCTTCCTCCTTTTCAAATTATCAAAGAAGAAAAAGAATACACCCCGGATTTTCTCATTCCACGTGAAAAGGAAATTGCCTGTTTTGATGCCGACAAACTGAATGGAGAAATTCATTACCGGAAATGGCAGCCGGGAGACACTTTTATTCCTTTTGGAATGAAAGGAAAGAAAAAAATAAGCGATTATCTGACCGACCGCAAATTTTCTATCAGCCAAAAAGAACGCCAATGGGTACTCTGCTGTGGAGAACACATCGCATGGCTGATAGGCGAACGAACAGACAACCGCTTTCGTATTGATGAAACGACTAAGCGCGTCGTGATTTACAAAATAGTCTGAGGCAACTTCTGTTTCTTGAAACAATCTGATAACAAAGCTGCAAAAGGAGTTTCATACACCCTTGCTTTCCTAACGCAAGCTTTTACACAAGCGCAACATTTGATACATTTAGCCTCATCCGTATGTAGCTCATCCCCTTTCGTTATAGCCCCTGCCGGACAACGGACCACACATAACCCGCAATGGGTACACAAATCCTCATCTTCCACCCAAGGAACGCGGGGAAGCGGTGTACCACTTTTACGTAACTTGATGACTTTCCTCAAAAAACGGAACAAAGGAAAGAATGGTTGACTCGGACGTTTGATAGTACGTACATCCACCGGATAAAGGGTATCCATACTATCAGCTGTCTGTATTTTTTCCATGATTTTCTTCCCAAACTCCGCAGCAAAGGCTAAATCCGATTCATCAGGACGTCCCACTGCAATCGGGTATTTGTCGGTACTATATGAATGTTCTCCAATAAAAGTTGCCCCGGCAATTACTTTAAATCCATGAGGAATAGCAAAAGCATCCAATTCCATTAAAGCTTTTTCATAAGCGCGATTTCCGTAAACCACTACCAAAACGGTAGGAGTATCCACTCCACGGATATACTGTAAACGTTCCATTGCCAAAGGAGCGACATGTCCTCCATACACAGGCACTACAATAATAGCCAAAGAAGATGTAGGAATCACAATTTCATCCGCAATCTGCTGCGTCACATTAATAGGAAAAATATTTTTTATGCCCGTCCCGTGAACAATCGCCTCCGCAACTTGTTTAGATGTGTGTGTAGGCGAAAAATAAATTAAATGAGCTTCATTTACTGTCATACTATTTTCTTTTATGTAGCAAAGATACACTTTTACGTGGAAAAAAATGTTTGATTGTTCATGAAACCAAAAAAAATTATTATCTTTGCCCCGTTGAAACATTCTACGATTCAACATATACATCCCTAATTCAGAATAAAAAACAAAACGTATGCTCGCATATCTGTAGCCATGAGCTGTAGTAATGCTGTCCATAATTCAGCAAAAAAAGAAATATTAATAACTTACCATACTATATGTATAACATTATCCAATTAAACGACAAAAATCTGTCGGAACTTCAAGTTATTGCCAAAGAGTTAGGCATAAAAAAAGCAGACTCATACAAAAAAGAAGACCTTGTTTATAAAATACTCGATGAACAGGCCATTGTAGGAGCTACAAAGAAAGTTGCCGCAGATAAGCTAAAAGAAGAACGCAAAAATGAAGAACAAAAGAAAAAGCGTTCACGGGTAGCTCCTACCAAAAAAGAAGACAAAGTGGTTTCCGCAACAAAGAGTGAAGAGGTTAACAAGACAAAAGAGACCGCTCCTGTAAAAGCTGCACCACAACCTTCCAAGAAAGAAGAAAGTACAAACAAAGAAAAAGAAACTGTTGTTGTAGAAGCTAAAGCGGAAAACACTGCTACTCCCAAGCGTAAAGTAGGCCGTCCTCGTAAGAGCTCTGATGCAGAAGAGAAAAAAGAAGTAGAAAATGCAAAACCGGCAGCACCCAAAGTAGTGGAACCTAAACCTGTTGTTGCAGAGAAAGCTACTGGTGCTACGGAAAAGCCAGCTCCGGTACAACAGCAAACAGCTGAGAAGAAAGCAAAAAACAAACCAGCTGCAGAAGCAAATAAGCCTGTTGCAGAAACAAATAAACCGGCTACTGAACCTAACAAACCTGTTGTAGAGAAAAAGGTAATAGATAAACCACAAAAGAAAGCTGCACCCGTTATCGACGAGGAAAGTAATATCTTATCCAGCGTTGACGACGATGATTTTATTCCAATCGAAGATCTGCCTTCTGAAAAAATAGAGCTTCCTACCGAATTATTCGGAAAATTCGAAGCTACTAAAACAGAATCAGCACAGACAGCACCGGAACAGCCATCTCATCCTCAACAGCAACAACAATCTCAACAGCAGCAGTCCCAGCAGCAACGTCCGCGTATTGTTCGCTCACGCGACAATAACAACGGTAATAACAATGCTAACAACAATGGAAATAATGGCAATAACGCCAATAATAATTTCCAGCGTAACAACAATAACCAGAATCAGGTTCAGAACCCAAATCAGAACCAGAACCAAAACCAACAACGCTCACCGATGCCACGTGCCGCTCAGCAGAACAATGCGGGTGAAAATCTTCCGGTACAACAGCAGCAGGAACGTAAGGTTATTGAACGCGAAAAGCCTTATGAATTCGACGATATTCTCAACGGAGTAGGTGTTCTGGAAATTATGCAGGATGGATACGGATTCCTCCGTTCTTCCGACTATAACTACCTTTCTTCTCCGGATGATATTTACGTATCACAATCTCAAATCAAACTATTTGGTCTGAAAACCGGTGATGTAGTAGAAGGAGTTATCCGTCCACCCAAAGAAGGAGAAAAATATTTCCCATTGGTAAAGGTTTCGAAGATCAACGGACGTGATGCAGCTTTCGTTCGCGACCGTGTTCCTTTCGAACATCTGACACCTCTCTTCCCGGATGAAAAGTTTAAACTTTGCAAAGGCGGTTATTCAGACTCTATGTCTGCCCGTGTCGTCGATCTTTTCGCTCCTATCGGTAAAGGCCAGCGTGCATTGATCGTTGCCCAGCCAAAGACAGGTAAGACCATCTTAATGAAAGATATCGCAAACGCTATCGCAGCCAACCACCCGGAAGTTTACATGATTATGCTGCTGATTGACGAACGCCCGGAAGAAGTAACAGACATGGCGCGCAGCGTTAATGCAGAAGTAATTGCTTCTACTTTCGACGAACCGGCAGAACGCCACGTAAAAATTGCAGGTATCGTATTGGAAAAGGCAAAACGTCTGGTAGAATGTGGTCACGACGTAGTTATCTTCCTTGATTCTATTACTCGTCTGGCTCGTGCATACAATACAGTATCTCCTGCATCCGGTAAAGTTCTTTCCGGTGGTGTGGATGCAAATGCACTTCATAAACCTAAACGCTTCTTCGGTGCTGCCCGTAATATTGAAAACGGTGGTTCACTGACTATTATTGCTACCGCATTGATCGATACCGGTTCTAAAATGGACGAAGTTATCTTCGAAGAATTCAAGGGTACAGGTAACATGGAGTTGCAGCTCGACCGCAACCTGTCCAACAAACGCATCTTCCCGGCAGTCAACATTACCGCATCCAGCACTCGTCGCGACGACCTGTTGCTTGATAAAACAACCCTTGACCGCATGTGGATATTACGCAAATATCTTGCCGACATGAATCCGATCGAAGCAATGGACTTTGTTAAAGACCGTCTGGAAAAAACCAGAGACAACGACGAATTCCTGATGAGCATGAACAGCTAATCAACAGCAAACTTATAAATGAACGGTGAACAAACTGCGCCATAACAAGTGCAGTTTATTCACCGTTTTCTTTTTCGGTAACCCATTTTATGACTTATCACCTGCCGTTTATCACTTATCATTCAACTCCCATCACCGATAGTTACCCCTAACCGCTTGCCACACCTTTCATTTTTGTACAAAATACTTTCATTTGCGTCCAAAACTACTACCTCGCCCTTTTTTACGTTTCCTTTTTTCCTACTTTTGCTTCCAAATCAAATATTACTTAATTCTAACCAGTAATGAAAACTATTTATCCATTCATGGGATTAGCCCTGTGCAGCGTGACAGCGCAGGCCCAAGAAAAGCCCAATTTCCTGATTATCCAGTGCGACCATCTGACACAACGCGTTGTGGGAGCTTACGGACAAACACAAGGCTGCACCCTCCCTATTGACGAAGTCGCTTCACGAGGAGTTATCTTCTCCAATGCTTATGTAGGCTGCCCTCTCAGCCAACCCTCACGCGCTGCTTTATGGAGTGGCATGATGCCTCATCAAACCAATGTACGTTCCAACTCCAGCGAACCTATCAACCCACGTATTCCCGAAAATGTACCGACATTAGGAAGTCTTTTTTCTGAAAACGGTTACGAAGCCGTACACTTCGGAAAAACGCATGACATGGGTTCACTTAGAGGATTCAAGCATAAAGAACCAGTAGCCAAGCCATTCACTGATCCGGAATTCCCGGTCAATAACGACAGCTTCCTGGATGTAGGAACATGCGAAGACGCTGTTGCTTATCTAAGTAATCCGCCGGAAGAACCATTCATCTGTATCGCAGATTTTCAGAACCCTCACAATATCTGTGGATTTGTAGGAGCGAACGAAGGAGTACATACCGACCGCCCCATTAGCGGAACCCTTCCGGAACTACCAGCCAATTTCAATGTAGAAGACTGGAGCAATATCCCTAAACCTGTACAATACATCTGCTGCAGTCATCGCCGCATGACCCAGGCCTCTCATTGGAATGAAGAGAATTACCGTCATTACATTGCTGCTTTCCAACACTATACCAAGATGGTTTCCAAGCAAGTAGACAGCGTATTGAAAGCACTTTACTCCACTCCTGCCGGAAAAAACACAATCGTTATTATCATGGCTGACCATGGTGATGGGATGGCTTCACACCGCATGGTGACCAAACACATCAGCTTCTACGATGAAATGACCAACGTACCGTTTATCTTTGCAGGTCCCGGCATCAAACAACAGAAAAAGCCCATAGACCAAGTATTGACACAGCCTACACTGGATCTTCTGCCTACCCTTTGTGATTTGGCAGGAATTCCTGTTCCGGCCGAAAAACCGGGAATCAGCCTTGCACCTATATTAAAAGGAGAGAAACAGAAAAAAACTCACCCTTATGTCGTTTCCGAATGGCATAGCGAATATGAATATGTCGTTACTCCCGGACGTATGGTACGCGGACCGAAATACAAGTACACTCACTATCTGGAAGGTAACGGAGAAGAGCTATATGATATGAAAAAGGATCCGGGAGAACGCAAGAATCTCGCCAAAGACCCTAAATACAGTAAAGTCCTCGCCGAACACCGTGCCATGCTTGATGATTACATCGCCCGCACCAAAGACGATTACCGGAGTTTGAAAGTAGATGCCGATCCACGATGCAGAAACCATACTCCCGGCTACCCCAACCACAAGGGCCCTGGGGTACGAGAGATACTCAAAAGAAAATAAATTATAAAAAAGAGTGAAGATTTCTTTGTAATCTTCACTCTTTTTAGTTCTTTTGCAGATAAACTTACAAGCAAGCAATTCTTATATCAGGTGAAAAAACACAGACGTCATATAATTGCAATAGTCGTAACCGCATTAATATCGGTCACCTTATATGCTGCACGTACAAATTCAGATCGTCTTTCTTTATTACAACCTTTACTTGAATACAATCATCCATTTAGTCCGGACACCCCTGTCGACAGCATCATTGCCTGGGAAAAACTTTTAGAACCGGAATTACAAAAGGAACAACAATACCCACTCCTATTCCAGATAAATCTGCTGACCGTTCAAGCCTTAATCACAGAAGGCAACATCAGTCTCGCCATCAACCAGGCCAATCAGATGTACCAGAAAGCCAGAGAAATGGACTATCCTTTGGGAATAGCACTCGCATTACACGCCATTGGAAATACCTATTTAAGTTCGTCAACACCACAAGTTGCCATCAAATCGTATAAGGAAGCATTAGAAATCATCCAGAAACTCCCTCATGCCAACCAATATATCAAAACGATCTTGTCCCAATTTATCCTGACGAAGCTCAACTATCACCAAATGACAGATATAGAAGACAATATCCGGGAACTCGAATCTGTTATCAACAAGGATACGAATCCCCAAGACGATTTCCACCTTGTTTATTGTCAGGCATTCTATCGCATCCAGATGCATCATCTTCCGGAAGCATTAAACTATATACGACAAACCGAACAAATCAGCCGGCAACACCAGTACCCATATTTTCATTTAATGATTAAATACCTGTATTCACGCTACTACACTGAATCCAAAGAATACACGCAGGCACTAACCACACTTGACGAATTACTTTCGCATACCAAAGCAGCCAACTCATACAGATCCCTGCAAGTACTGAAAGATCGTGCACACATACTTACACTAATGGGAAACAGCAAGGAAGCATGTGAAGCTTATGAAATATTCAATACGTACAAAGACTCTTTGGACGCAATGAATTATATTCGCCAAATCAATGAATTGCACACCCTCTACCAAATAGATAAAAATGAACTGGACAACTTAAACAGACAGAAGACAATCCTCTACTGGAGCTGGTTCACCATCCTATTCATAGTCATACTGATTGTATTTTTCATCCTTTTGGTCAGACGAGGAAATAAAAAACTGCGCCAATCACAGCAGGAACTGGAAAAAGTGAAAAAGCAAGAAGAAAATTCCATCCGGACAAAGAGCCTTTTCCTTTCCAACATGAGCCATGAAATTCGCACGCCGCTCAATGCGTTGTCCGGCTTCTCCTCCATCCTGACGGAAGAATCCATCGACAACGAGACCCGGAAACAGTGTAGCGATATTATTCAGCAAAATTCAGAACTGTTACTCAAGCTGATTAACGACGTAATCGACTTGTCCAGTCTCGAAGTAGGCAAGATGAAATTCAAATATGAGCGATGTGATGCAGTGGCAATATGCAGAAACGTTATCGACATGGTTGAGAAAATAAAACAAACGAATGCTAACGTCCGTTTTTCGACCTCTTTCCATTCATTAGAATTGACGACAGACAATGCAAGGTTACAACAATTATTAATCAACCTTCTCATCAATGCAACCAAATTTACTCCGCAAGGTTCCATCACCATGGAACTGGAAAAACAGACAGAAGACATAGCACTGTTTTCCGTGACCGACACCGGTTGCGGTATCTCTCCGGAGAATCAGAATAAAATATTCAACCGTTTTGAGAAACTGAATGAAAATGCTCAAGGGACAGGACTCGGTCTGTCTATCTGCCAACTCATTATCGAGCAGCTGGGCGGCAAAATATGGATTGACTCCAATTATGAGGAAGGAGCCCGTTTCCTGTTCACACACCCCATTTACCATGAGCAACAAGGAAAGGAGGAAGCCGAATGAAACAAGTCCTGCTCCTGATCCTTCTATTATGCTGCACCCTCACCGGAAAAGCCAGCACCGAGATTGTTTTGGAATCCGACAGCCTGATAAAGGTGTTGGAAACATTACCGTACGATACGACACGGCTGAATGTTCTCAATCAAATCATCAGAATAGAACAAAACAACCAGCAATGTATCCAATATTCAGATGCATTAATGAAAGAAGCATTGCAACTGGGAAATGACAAATATGCCGGTCTGGCTGCTTACTACCATATTTTATACTATTACAATCGTAATAATCAAGACAGTGTAGCCAAATGGCTCACCATAATGGAGCCTCATGCCCGGAAATCAGATTTATGGAATTACTTCTTTGATGCCAAACGTTTCCAGATAGACCTGTACACATTCAACGAACAATACGAACTTGCTATCAACGAATCTCAAAAGATGCAACAGCAAGCCTCCCAAATGAATAGTAACCGGGGTAGTATGGCTGCCTATCAATGCTTGAGTAATGCATATATCGGCAGCCAGCGCTGGGATAAAGGAATAGAAGCACTGGAGGCTGCCTACCAGCTACTCACTCCGACAGAAAATCCGGTGGTCCGTATCTCGGTATTGTCACAGTTAGTATCCGTTGTCAAAGAAAAGAAGGATAATAAAAAACTATTCAAATATTTGCAGGAACTGGAAAACACTCTTCATAACCACATCAGTGCAAACCCATCCTTAAAAGCGGGATTTGCCGATGTATACCTGTTCAATGAACTGTTCTACAGCTATTATTACCTGAATACCCATCAGCCGCAACAAGCTTATGAACATCTCGTAAAATCTAAAGAATATCTGGACGAGAATACTTATTTCATGTATAAAGTACTCTATTTCGACACATTTGCCAAATATTACCAGGCAATTGGAGCCTACCAACAGGCATCGGATTATATCGACACGACACTGACGATGTTGAAGAAAGACTTCACAAGCGACTATGCCGAACAGCTACTCGAAAAGGCCAGAATATGGAAACAGGCAGGGCAAAGCGGAAAAGCCATCCCCCTGTATGAGCAGGCACTTGCCATCAAAGACTCGACAGCCACTGTACTCTCAAACAATCAGATGGCACAGATACAAAGCAAATACAATATCGAAAAAACAGAACTGGATCAAAAAAGGGAAAACAACCGGATCCAGCTCACCTATCTGATCTTTATATTTGTTATCCTGATTCTGCTTTTTATCTTTATGGCACGACTCTTTATGGTACGGAAGGCACTCAAATACGCGGAAAACGAAATCCGGAAAACAACAGAAAACGTGCGGAAGACCAATGAAATAAAAAATCGCTTCCTGTCCAACATGAGCTATAACATCCGTACCCCACTCAACAATGTGGTCGGTTTCTCACAACTCATAGCCAGCGAACCCAATATAGACAAGGAAATAAGGCAAGAATACTCAAACATCATCCACAAAAGTTCGGAGAAGTTAATGAGACTTGTCAATGACGTTCTCGACTTATCCCGTTTGGAAGCTCAGATGATGAAGTTCCAGTTGCAAGACTATGATGCCACTACCCTATGCAAGGAAGCATGCAGCATGGCGCAGATGAGGAACGAAGAAACAGGTATCCAGATTGAATTTTCCAGCGAAACGGACGCCCAAATCCATACCGATACAATGCGACTGACACAGGCCTTGATTAGCGTACTGGTGTACCCACAAGAACACCGGCAAGCACGAATCATCCGGTTCACATTAAGCCAGAATGAAAACATGCTTTGTTTCCGGATCACTAATTCACCTTTGGCAGACCATGCATTCGTATCACAGGAAACCATCATCCGGCATGATATCAACCTATTGTTACTAAAACATTTCGGAGGAAACTATCTCGTCAACGATAAAACTCCCGAAGGTCCGGAAATTGTTTTCATCTACCCCATCGTTTCCGAATCGAAATAAAGCACTATCTTTGCAAAGTGTAAACTTAAACACTTAATTATGTACACCAACAAACAGATTTGGAGTGTCAGTTATCCGATACTACTAAGCTTGCTGGCACAAAATGTCATCAATGTCACCGACACAGCATTCCTCGGACACGTGAGTGAAGTAGCCCTTGGAGCATCAGCTATGGGCGGGTTATTCTATATATGCGTATTCACCATCGCATTCGGATTCAGTACCGGTTCGCAGATAGTCATCGCACGACGCAATGGCGAAGGACGCTATTCGGATGTCGGTCCCGTCATGATTCAAGGAATCATGTTCCTGTTCGTCATGGCCCTGCTGCTATTCGGATTCACCAAAGCATTCGGTGGAAACATCATGCGTTTGCTGGTTTCTTCAGAATCCATCTACGAAGGAACGATGGAATTTCTGGACTGGCGTATTTACGGATTCTATTTCTCTTTTATCAATGTCATGTTCCGGGCATTGTACATCGGCATTACACGCACTAAAGTGCTAACCATCAATGCTATTGTCATGGCATTAACTAATGTCGTACTGGACTATACATTAATTTTCGGAAAGTTCGGTTTGCCGGAAATGGGTATCAAAGGGGCTGCTATTGCTTCCGTATTGGCAGAAGCCTCCTCCATTCTCTTTTTCGTCATCTATACGTATGCCACGGTCGATTTAAAGAAATACGGTATGAACCGCCTGCGCACATTCGACCCAGCATTGCTGATGCGGATTCTTAGTATCTCCTGCTTCACCATGCTGCAATATTTCCTGTCGATGGCTACCTGGTTCGTTTTCTTCGTAGCCGTAGAACGGTTGGGACAACGGGAACTGGCGATTGCCAATATCGTCCGGAGTATTTATGTCGTATTGCTGATTCCGGTCAACGCACTGGCTACGACTACCAACAGCCTTGTCAGCAATGCTATTGGTGCAGGAGGCATCCAGCACGTGATGCCGCTCATTAATAAAATTGCGCGTTTCTCCTTTTTCATCATGCTGGGGTTAGTAGCGGTATCGGCACTGTTTCCGCAATTCCTGCTCTCCATTTACACTAGTGAAGCTGCGCTCATTACGGAATCCGTACCCTCGGTATATGTAATTTGTTGCGCCATGCTTATCGCATCCGTAGCCAACGTGGTGTTTAACGGTATCTCCGGAACAGGAAATACACAGGCAGCCCTGTTGCTCGAAACGATTACAATTATCATCTACGGATCATACATCATTTTCATCGGAATGTGGCTGAAAGCACCGATCGAAATTTGCTTTACGATTGAGATTGTGTATTATAGCTTGCTGTTGATAACAAGTTATATTTATCTCAAAAAAGCAAAATGGCAGAATAAAAAGATATAAATACAAGAGATTTTTGTAC
>ERZ826613.2027-NODE-2027-length-21391-cov-3.875609_pt1 | contig 21391 bp, 15 predicted proteins | sample MGYA00519925_ERZ826613 | MGnify/ENA primary metagenome ERZ826613 (study PRJEB31778, sample SAMEA3449236) | human gut metagenome | biome: human gut; feature: human-associated habitat; material: faeces | place: United Kingdom | collected 2010/2012 ... | reverse complement strand
AACCAATGCAACCGGTGACCTTGTTGTGGCAGCCTGTGTGGCATCCACAGAGGGAACACTGGATCGTACAGCACCGGCTTATACGGGAGATGTAAAAAAAAATAACGCTGTGAAGCCTCAGCCTTTTTGGTGTTTCGTCTTGCGAAGCAGGAAATTTCATTATATAATGAGCGTTAGCAAGAAGTGTGTCATCGTCATAGGGCATCATAGATTTTGATGAGGAAGGATGAGCATTGTTCTGAGACAGCATAAACAGGAATGATGACAGAATGAGGGATAGAATAATGAACAGAGAGTTCAAAGATGCGCTGGAGGATTCTCCGGTTATAGCAGCCATAAAAGATGATAATGGCCTGAAGGAATGTCTGAAAAGTGACATTCAGGTTGTTTTTATTTTATATGGAGATATCTGCAATATCGCGGATATTGTAGATACGGTGAAACAGGCAGGAAAGATGGCACTGGTTCATCTGGATTTGATCAATGGCCTTTCTGCCAAGGATGTAGCGGTTGATTTTATAAAAAAATATACAAAAGCTGACGGTATTATTTCGACAAAACCTGCATTGATTAAACATGCAGGCGAGATTGGACTTACATCGGTGCTGCGTTTATTTGTCATCGATTCCATGGCTTACGAGAATATTCAGAAGCATGTGAAGGGGGCAAGACCGGATGTCATTGAGGTACTGCCGGCACTGATGCCGAAGGTTGTGAAAAGAGTTTGTCGAATTTCGCAGATTCCGGTTATTGCAGGAGGGCTTGTGTCGGACAAGGAAGATGTGATGTCTCTTTTGCAGGCAGGCGTTGTCAGTGTGTCGTCGACAAATAAAGAAATCTGGTTTATGTAAACAACAACAGGAAGAGGAAATAGAAGATGATTGTATATTTTATACGGCATGGAGAGACAGATTTCAACAAACGCTGTCTCATACAGGGAATGAGCGACATTCCATTAAATGACAAGGGGATTCAGCAGGCTGGCATTGCGGCGGAGTGGTTTGAAAAGCAGAATATTACATTCGACAGAGTTTTTGCAAGTCCACTTGTGCGGGCAAGAAAGACGGCAGCCATCGTTTCGGGCAGAACATTTGAAGAAGTGCAGCCTGATGCAAGAATCCGTGAGATGGATTTTGGTGTAGATGAAGGCAAGCCGTATTCGCTGATTAAGGATTTATTTGATGCACCGGAGTCTTATATTCCGCCGGAAGGTGCAGAGAGTATTGAAGAACTGCAGACCCGTGCACAGAAATTCCTGGATATGCTGTCAGAAATGGCGGCATCAGATGAAAGTGTACATACTGTGCTGGCTGCTTCTCATGGGGCTGCTTTGAGAGGTATTATGAGCTGTATCAATCACTGTGAATTGAAAGACTTCTGGCGGTCAGGACTTTCAAACTGTTGCGTTTATAAAATTCATCTGGAAAATAATGTGTGGGTGGAAGACGGGCTGATGCATCCGATTGAGGAGGCAGAACAGTCTAAATCCGGCAAAACCAAGGAGGCATAGAAGCAGAATGATTAAAAAGATATTGAGTCTGGTTGATCAGAAATTATTGAGATTTATCATTGTCGGCTGTATTAACACCGTTGTCGGTACGGCCATCATGTTTGGTCTGTATAATCTGGCATCCTGCAGTTACTGGGTGTCATCTGCAGCCAATTATATTTTGACGAGTATTTTGAGCTTTTTCCTGAACAAGTATTTTACATTCCAGAATAATGAAAAATCTCTCGGACAGTTATTCAAATTTATTTTGAACATTACAGTATGTTATCTGTTGGCCTATGGACTGGCAAAGCCAGTTGTTTCATGGATCTTACAGAATCAGAGCAGGAGTATTCAGGATAATTGTTCCATGCTGGTGGGAATGGGAGCGTTTGTAGTATTCAATTACATCGGTCAGCGACTGATTGTATTTAAAAAATAGGTCATGCGGAGAGAGTAAATGAAAAGAGGGCAAAAGATTTTAAAAATTGTGGGTATCGTATTTAGTATTATCCTGGAAACTCTTGCAATATTACTTGCATGCAGCACAAGGTGGATGTTCCGCACATGGACGAATCTGTCGATGGATGAACTGGTATATCATCTGACAGCGCCATTGGAAGGAACCAACACAGATATGATCCAAGACTATTGCGGAAAATGTGCTGTTCCGGCGATCATATTTCTGTGCGCTGTGATTATTATATATGCACAGAAAAAGAATGAGACGGTTTTTACACGAAGAATGACCGTGGCAGGTCTTGTGGGTGCAGTTGTCATTATAGGGGCGACGGCCGGGATTACATGGAAGAAACTGGATGCCGGGGATTACGTGAAAGGACAGAGCACTTATTCCACATTTATTGACAAAAATTATGTAGACCCCGCAGAGGTCAATATTGAATTTCCGGAGCAGAAAAAGAATCTGATCTATATTTTCCTGGAATCGATGGAAATGACCTATGCGGACGAAGCAGCAGGTGGAGCATTTGAGACGAATCTGATCCCAGAATTGACCGAACTGTCAAAAAAGAATGAAAACTTTTCCGGAGACAGTGATGAACTAAATGGAGGAATCCCTATGCCGGGAACGACATGGACGATGGGGGCTATGTTCGGACAGACATCCGGATTGCCGCTGAACATTTCCATTGATGACAATGCGATGGATACACAGGAATCGTTCTTTCCGGGTATTATAACATTAGGCGATATTTTACAGGAAGAAGGCTATTCCCAGACACTTCTGATTGGTTCGGATGCGACATTTGGAGGAAGAAAATTATATTTTACAGATCATGGACAGTACGATATCGTGGATTATGAATATGCAGTTGAGAATAAAATGATCCCGGAAGATTATAAAGTATGGTGGGGATATGAAGATGAAAAATTGTTTGGATTTGCGAAAGAAAGACTTCTGGAGCTTTCTAAACAGGATGATCCATTTAATCTTACCATGCTGACAGTAGATACACATTTTGAAGATGGATATGTATGTGAACTCTGCCCGGATACATTTGGAGATAACCAGTATGCAAATGTTATGGCATGCTCGAGTAAACAGGTGAAAGAATTTGTGGACTGGATACAGGAACAGGATTTTGCTGATGATACAACAATTGTAATTTCCGGAGATCATCTGACGATGGACAGTGATTTTTGTGATGATGTAGAGAAAAGTTATCAGAGAAAAGTATACACAACTTATATCAATTCCTCGGTAGAGAAGGAGACTGATGATAAAAGAACATATACGACATTTGACGCATTTCCAACAACACTGGCTGCACTTGGAGCCAATATTGATGGAAACCGTCTGGGACTTGGAACGAATTTATATTCTTCAACGCAGACGTTGAGTGAACGTTACGGTGTGGAGAACGAAAAAACTGAACTGAAGAAAAAATCAAAATTAATGAACAAATTGGCCAAGATCGATAAGAACAGACAGGCATTACTGAAACGCGAAGGAAAAGCTCCGACAGCTGAGGTCGTGACAGGAAAATATCAGGAAGACAGTTTGACTTTGCCTGTTACCGTAAAGAATATGCAGTATATTACCAATGGAATACAATCGGTATCACTGGCAATATGGAAGAACGAAGACCAGAGTGATCTGCAATGGCTGCCAATGGCTATGTTTGAGGACGGACATTGTAAAGCGGATGTAGATTTTGATAATCTGAATGAAAATCCGGGAACTTATAATATACAGATTTACATTGTCGATGGGGACGGAGAGCCGCATATGGTGGCAGAGACAACTGCAGAGATTCCGTAATCGGATGAAAAAACTGTTATACTAAAAATAATTATGCAAATATTTATCAGAATAGAAAAGGGGAGGAACAGGACAAAGCAGAATGAAAAGAATCAGAAATACAATTTTGAGTGTAGTCTTAACTTGGTGTATGGTATTACCAGGTGTGATGGTGTCCGCGGAGAATATGGACAATGTGCAGGTGAATACCAATGAAGAAAATCAGATTGCGACAGATGGAAGTGAAAATACAGAAGATACAGACGAAACAGCAGAGGCAGAAGCTCAGACAGAGAATATAGAAACAGATATATATGAAGCAGAGCGGAATGATCTGGCAAATAGCTGGCGTTATGAAAATGGACAGAGAACAGAACAGTCATTTGCAAGAAGTGCAAGAGCGTTTCGTGAATTTACAACATGGCCGGCGGTTTCAGGAATGGTTGCAAAGGGAATTGATGTAAGTCAGTGGAATGGGACTATTGACTGGCAGAAGGTGAAGAATGCGGGTGTCGATTATGCAATCATCCGTTGTGGATTTGGAATGAATCAGACGAATCAGGATGACACTAAATGGAAAGAAAATGCAGACGCATGTACCAAATATAATATTCCGTTTGGTGTATATATTTATTCTTATGCAACGGATACTTCACGTGCGAAGAGCGAAGCAGAACATGTACTGCGTCTGATAAAAGGATACAAACTGAAATATCCGGTTTATTATGATCTGGAAGATGACAGTGTGCGGAATAATGTAAGTGAAAAAACCATTGGCGATATTGCACAGACATTCTATGATACGATTACGGCTGCCGGATATAAAGCAGCAATGTATGCCAATACGGATTGGTTCACGACATATCTTACAGACTCACGATTTGCCAAGTGGGACAAATGGGTAGCGCAATATAATACAACCTGTACTTACACCGGAAAATATCAGATGTGGCAGTGCTCATCTAAGGGCAGTGTGAATGGAATTAACGGTAATGTCGATCTGAGTGTTGATTTTGGTGCATCTGATTCAAACCAGAATAGTAATACTGAGATGAAAGTAGAAGAAGGGACATATGCGATCAGCTCGGCACTGAATACGGACAAGATCTTTTCAGTATCCGGAGGAAGCGTGTCGAACGGGGCATCGATCGTATTGACAGGACAAAAAAATACTCCGGAACAACGATTTGAAATAAGTCCGGCAGGAGATGGATGGTACAGAATCATATCTGAAAAATCAGGAAAAGCAGTTGATATACCGAATGCATCAACTGCATCAGGTGTCGCACTCCATCAGTATGACTGGAACGGGACCAGTGCACAATTATGGAAATTCGAGGATGCGAGGAACGGATATTATTACATAAAAGCAAAGGCAGGAACCTACTTGGAAGTGAAAAATTCTACCGCATCGGACGGTGTCACAATTCAGACAGCCGCTTTGAACAGATCCAATGCACAAAAATGGAAACTGAATCTGTCGGAATACCGTCCGGTCGAAGACGGTATTTACACGGTTGGTGCCAGTGTGAATGGGAATATGCTTGCCGATGTATCCAATGGTTCTGTTGAAAATGGTGCGAACATCCAGTTATATACATCGAATGGGACATTTGGACAGCAATATGCATTTACTTATGTAGGAAACGGTTATTACAGAATTGCTCCGGAAAACTCCAATAAGACACTGGAAATCAGCAATGGATCAGCTGCTTCGGGAGCGAATGTCCAGCAGTCCGGATGGAGTAGAAAAAACTGGCAGTTATGGAAATTAGTAGATGCCGGAGATGGCAGTTATTATATTAAATCCAAAATGGGAACGACACTTGCTTTATACGGAGGGAATACGGCGAACGGTACGAATATACAGGCAGAGAGCATGAATTATTCTACGGGGCAGAAATGGAAGGTTACCCCGCTTACAGGACAATTACTCCAGCCGGTGAAGGATGGAAGCTATGTCCTGACCAGTGCAGCCGATACTGAAAAAGTTATGAGCCAGGTGAAAGGAAATATTCAGCTTGGTTGTTTTGAGGGAAGCAGTACACAGAAATACAGTATCGAATATACCGGAAAAGGTTATTACCGGATTGTAAGTAAAGCGACAGGAAAAGTTTTAGATATTGAATCAGGAAAGAGCAGTGCCGGAACGAACATCCAGGAATATAGCTGGAACGGAAGTGATGCACAACTCTGGAGATTTGCCGCAGGGAAAAATGGCGGATACTGTATCAAGTCAAAACTTGGAACCTTCATAGATGTGAAGTCACAAAAAGCGGCAGATGGAAATAACGTTCAGACCAATACATACGGAGCTGCACTAACACAGAGCTGGAAGCTTGACAGCTCACTTGCAAATGAACAGGAAAATATAGTTGCAGATGGTACATACACAATTGCATCTGTTGGAAATAGTAAGAATGTACTGGATGTGTATGGAGGCTATTTTGGAAGTGGTACTAATATCTGGCTCTACACATCGAATAATACGGCTGCGCAGCGTTATGAAATCAAACATATGGGAAACGGGTATTACCGGATCATGGTAGAAAAAACAGGGAAAGTGCTGGAGGTGGCAGGAAAGAGCAGCAAAAATGGTGCAAATCTCCAACAGTATGAATGGAATGGAAATGACGGACAGCTCTGGAAGTTTGTACGCACAGGAACAAATTCCTACTATCTGAAATCCAAATTAGGAACCGTGATTAAAGCAGCATCCGAAAAATGTGAGGCGGGAAGTAACGTTGAACTGGGAACATTGAATGAGTCATCCAATGCGCAGAAATGGACACTGCAAAAACAGGAAAGCTATTCGCTGGAAGAAGGAACGTATGTAGCCAAAAGCGCATTGGATACAAGTAAACTGCTGGATATTGCCGGAGGCTATACAACAAACGGTGCAAATATCCAGATATATCAATATAATGGATCGACAGCACAGCAGTTCAAAATTCAATATGCCGGAAACGGATATTACAGAATTATTTCTGCAAAGACAGGAAAGTCTCTGGATATTTATGGAGGTTATACAAATGATGGTACAAATATTCAACAGTATACCTGGAATGGAAGTGAAGCACAGCTTTGGAAAATTGTAGATCTCAGAAATGGCTATTTCTATATTCGGTCAAAGTTGGGAAAAGGACTGGATGTTTATGGTGGCAGAAGCACAAGTGGGACGAATGTTCAGTTATACAGCAGTAATGGAAGCAAGGCACAGAGCTGGGTATTGAAAAAATTAAAATAGTCAAGTGGATAAAAATGTGATAAAATGATACAGGTTGACAATTAATAAATGAAAATAAAGCGATGGAGAGATATCGTATGGAAAATGAACTTGTAAGTATCGTAATGGTGAATTATAATCAGGAAAAGTTTTTAAAAAAGTCGATCGACAGTGTCCTGATGCAGACATACAGGAACTGGGAACTGATCATCGTCGATGATGGTTCTACAGATGCGTCTGTAAATATTATAAAAGAATATAAGGATGACAGGATAAAACCAATTTTCCTAAAGGAGAATTGTCACATTTGTATTGCGACTAATACCGGTTTTGCGGTCGTAAAGGGAAAATATATTGCCAGACTGGACAGCGATGATATATGGGAAAAAGAAAAATTAGAAAAGCAGATGGATTTTATGCAGAAGAATCCATCTGCTAAAGTGTGTTTTACTCAGGTTGAACTGATTGATGAAAACGGGGAAAACATTGACAAACAGGAATCGGAATTACTCAGTCTTTATAACAGCAGACAGAAAAACAGGGAAGAATGGATCCGCTTTTTCTTCTTTGTGGGCAATTCACTGCTTCCGACACTTTTATTTGAAAAAGAATTGCTGGATATAGTTGGTGGGTTTAAATTGAACTACTGTCAGACACATGATTTTGAATTTCTGATAAGACTGATTAAACAGACGGATTTCTATTTTGTAGAAGAAAAACTGGTAAAGTACAGAAGAACTTCTACACAGAACAGTGCCTCTACCGTAGAAAAAGATACCCGGTTCTTTAATGAATATATGGATATTAGATATCATTTCTTTGAGGGAATGACAGATGAATTATGTAAAGCTGCGTTTGGAGAGTTTTTCAGAGATAAAGATGCTTCAACACATGAAGAGATTGTGTGCGAACAGGCATTTCTTCTGGGAAAATGCATCGGATACAGTGACAGTAATCCGGTTCTTGGTCTGTTCAAACTGGGAGAACTTATGAATGATCCGGTATACGGGCGTGTGCTGTTGGAAAAATATCACTATACGCCGAAAAAATATTACGAAGAAACCTGCAAAAAATTATTATGGGTAGAAAAAGATGATGAGCAGGAGCAGCAACTGAAGTATCAATTGGAGCAGGAGAGAAAAAAAATAAAGAATAAAGATGATCATATTGAAAAACTTTTAGAGATAAAGGATTTACAACAGAATCATATCGGTAAACTGGAAAGAGAATTGGAAAATCTAAGGCAGAGACTCCGGGCAATTGAAGAATCAAAAAGCTGGAAGATGACACAGCCAATCAGAAATCTGAAGAAAAAGACAAAAAATAAACAGTAAAGTCATATAAAAGTAACAATTAGAAAGGAAAGAAAAATGTCAGATAAAATATCAGTAATTGTTCCTTGCTATAATGAACAGGAAGCATTGCCGTTTTTTTATGAAGCAATCGGCAAGATAGCGGGTAAGATGAAACAGGAGTATAATGTAGATTATGAATTTGTCTTCGTAGATGATGGATCCAGAGACCGGACATTAGAAATTTTGAGAGATTTTGCAAAGAAAGATGAGCGGGTAAAATATATATCATTTTCCCGGAACTTTGGAAAAGAAAGTGCAATTTATGCGGGACTGGAGCATGTGACGGGAGATTATATATCTATGATGGATGCAGATTTACAGGATCCGCCGGAGTTGCTGATGGAAATGTATCAGGAAATTAAAAAAGATGAGTATGACTGTATAGGAACCAGAAGAGTAACGCGTAAAGGAGAACCACCGATCCGTTCGTTTTTTGCACACTGCTTTTATAAGCTTATGAATAAGATATCAAAAGCTGAAATCGTAGATGGTGCAAGAGATTTCAGATTGATGACTCGTCAGATGGTGAATGCGATTCTCGATGTAAAAGAATATAACCGTTTTTCGAAAGGAATTTTCGGCTGGGTTGGATTTAAGACAAAATGGCTGGAATATGAAAATATAGAAAGAGTTGCCGGCAATACCAAATGGTCTTTCTGGAAATTGTTCCTGTATTCACTGGATGGAATTGTGGCATTCTCTACAGTTCCGCTGTCGGTGGCATCTGCATTTGGTATGCTGTTTTTATTCATTGCTTTTATTATGATTGTATTTATCATTGCAAAAACGCTGATCTTTGGTGATCCAGTTGCGGGATATCCGTCTATGATGTGTGTGATGTTCTTTATCGGAGGTATTCAGTTGTTCAGTATTGGTGTATTAGGACAATATCTGTCAAAGACATATCTGGAAACAAAGAACCGGCCAATTTATATTATAAAAGAAACAGAAAAATCTGAAAAATAGCATAATAAGACGGAGTGGTTTAAGGAGACAGGTTTATGGAATTAAAAAGCCAAAAGGCAAAAACAGATATAAATAAGATTGTAATCAGGAAAATGCCGGTCAGGGAATTCCTGAATGATCACAAATATTCGTGGTGGATTATGGGATTGTTCTTGTTTTTGGCATATGGCATCAAGGTATTTAACGTGTCGATCTCGCATGATACGGAAGCAATCATGGCAGTTCCGGATTCCCTGTATGGCAGCTGGCTTTCCATGGGGAGGTTTGGCCTGATTGCATTGAAAAAGTTACTGGGAACATATTTGTTCAATCCATATGCTGCGTCTGCCATGATGTTTGTGATGATGATTATCAACGGAATGGCATGGGAATATCTGTTCTGCTGGCTGGGTGACAGAAAAGAACAGAAGAAAGAAAGTACATGGATTTTTCCAACGATATATTTTACATCTATGATTGTTGCAGAACAATCTGGATTCTTATTGCAGGCATATGAAGTGAATGTTACATTCTTTTTGATTGCTGTGTCCGTATTCTGTCTGTGCAGGATAATTCTGGAACATGGAAAGTGGTATCTGGCAGTTCCTGCGATTGGATGTCTGGTAATTGCATTTGCAAGCTATCAGGCATATGTGCCATTATTTATGGCGGCAGCAGCTGTATGTTTTGTTTTGATTTATGATACGAACAGCAGACAAAACAACGGAAGAACAGATTTCCGTTTTTGTGTGAAAGTACTGTTGGCATTTATTATTGATTTTGTTGTTGCATTTGGTGTATATCAGATTGTTAATAAAATCATCATGACAAGGTACGAGATGCAGATAACTTCTTATATTTCAGATCAGATTGCATGGAAAAATCAGCCGCTGCAGGTAACTTTGAATGCAATTTTGGAACATATCGGAGAAGCACTACAGGGAAAAGGTATATTCTTTACGGCTTTATATGGTTTGATCTATGTGGTGATGCTGGTCTATATAACGGTACGCATCAGAAGAAGAGAACAGAGCTACTGGGTATATATGATTGCTGTTCTCTTTTCGGGGATTGCACCGTTCTTCATGACAGTCCTGCTTGGAGGAGCACCATCTGCCAGAACAGAGATTGTATTACCGTTTGTTGCAGCATTTTATTGTGAATATTTAGTGAAAAAGATAAGATCAAAAGATGCGTGGAGAGGTGTTTATATACTTGCAACCGCTTTCTTTGCGGCATTTTGTATGCATCAGAGTATGATGACATCCAGACTGTATTACACACAATATACACAATATGAAGAAGATGTCAGGGTGGCAGCCAAGATTTCGGACCGGATTGAGCAGCTGAATTTGGGAGAAACACCGACGCAGCCGGTTATGTATGTGGGACGCAGAGCGTCTCATAAGAATAATTCCTGTATACAGGACGAGCAGCTGGAACTGATCGGAAGATCATATTTTGCAGTGTCTTTCAGTACAAATCATGGTACATGGGTGATGCACAATTTCATGGAAACACTTGGGTATGATTATGAAATGTCACTCGATGAGAAAAAGATAGCAACTGCAGAAAAATATGCTGCAGATATGCCTGTATGGCCGGCACAGGGCAGCGTGGCACTGAAAGACGGGATTATCATAGTGAATCTTGGACAATAGATGAAAGAGAGTGAAAGATGAAAAAAGAACGATTGTTTTATTTGGATTTTGTCAGAGCGGTTGCAGCGATTTCGATTATTATGACGCATTTTAATGCGCGTTACCTGTATCTGACCCCGCCGGTGCCGGAAAAAGCGGTACTGACAACCATGGTAAGTAATATTTATATTGGTAACTGGGGAGTGTCGCTGTTCTTTATCATATCAGGGGCGGCGCTGATGTATGTATATGAAGAAAAATGCGATTTGAAAATATATTTTAAGAAAAGATTCCTGAGCATTTATCCGATGTACTGGATCGCTTATATCTGCGGATTCTTATACTTGTTTTATACCAACAAGGCAGTACCGGGAGCAGGCGGACCGAAAATTAATTTTATTTTTTCGATTCTGGGATTTGACGGATTACTTGCGGAAAATATACCGACCTTTTATGTATTGGGAGAATGGTTCCTGGGTGCAATTATCTGTATGTATATTTTATTCCCGTTACTGCGGCAGGGGATTAAGAAACAGCCGGTGGCAACATGGGCAGTCATACTGGTGATATATGCATGGTTCATGTTCGGATATCATTATAATTTTAATGTGGCAAAGATTATTCTGGCGAGACTTCCGGAAATTGTATTCGGGATGAGCTTTATCAAACTGCAGAGAAAAGTTGACTGGAAAGTCGCTTTGGGAGCATTGGCTATATTGATCATCAATGGAATCGCAAAGCCATCATGGTCAGAGAATATACAGACTACCTATGTGGGAATTTTATCATTCCTTGTTCTGGTTTATCTGTCCTACTGGGTGAAGGTAAATTTAGTGAAGAAAATATGCAGTGTTATAAGCAAATATTCTTATGCTATATTCCTGGTACACCATATGGTAATTGCCAGAATGATGGCAACATTTGATCTTATGAATATATCAAGACTACATAGTTATCTGCTGTTCTGTGCGGTATGTATTGTAATTGGATTTTTTGCATGGGCACTTTATAAAGTACACAGAAATGTTATGGCTTTTATATCAGAAGCGGAAAAATAGAGTTGGCGTTGCAATATACGGTAAAGTGAGGTAGAATAGTAACAGATTAATATAGGAACGGAGAATATAGAAATTGAAAAAGATATTGATTACAGGCAGCCAGGGACAACTTGGCAGAGCATTGAATGATTATTATGAGAATCATGAAGACGTTCAATTGATCAATACAGATGTGAAAGAGCTGAATATTACAGATGAAAAAGAAGTAATGAGTAAGATCTGTGAGATAAAACCGGATGTCATTATCAATTGTGCGGCTCATACACAGGTAGATGCATGTGAGGCAGAAGAGGACAGAGCCTATGAGATCAATGCAAATGGACCGAAGAATCTGAGCCTTGCGGCAAATGCGGTAGATGCGGTTCTCGTTCATCTGTCATCGGACTATGTGTTTGATGGTCAAAAAAATACGGCGTATGTAGAAGGGGATGCATACAATCCACAGTCTGTGTACGGGGCGTCAAAGCTTGCCGGTGAAGAACTGGTAAGAGCGACTGCTAGAAAATATTTTGTGATCCGGACGGCATGGCTGTATGGAGATGGAAAGAATTTTGTAAATACAATGTTAAAACTTTCGGAGACACATGAAAAGGTTCGTGTTGTAAAGGATCAGTACGGAACTCCGACAAGTGCAGAGGAAGTTGTAAAAGTGATTGATTTCCTGCTTTCCACAGACAAATATGGAACATATCATGCAACATGTGAAGGATCATGTAACTGGTATGAATTTACAAAACTGATCTACGAATACTGTGGGAAGAATACGGAAGTGATTCCGGTTACATCTGAAGAGTATGGTGCAGCGGCAAAAAGGCCGGCATATTCTGTTCTGGATAATTACAAATTACATGAATTCGGATATGAAATGGCAGAGTGGAAACAGGCGCTGAAAATATATTTGGAAAAACGAAATTTATTAAAAAAGGAGAGGGGATCTTCAATGAATAAGAAAAGAGTATTGGTGACAGGTGCAAATGGATATATCGGCAGACATGTTGTTCAGGCTTTATTAGAACTGGGACATGAAGTACTGGCTGCGGATTTTGCATTTGACGGAATTGATGAAAGAGCAGAACGTGTGGAAACTCCGATTTTCAGCGGCGATGAGAATATATATGAACAGCTTGGAAAGCCGGATGTATGTATTCACATGGCATGGAGAAATGGATTTGTACACAATGCGGACACACATATCACTGATTTGCCAAATCATTTTACCTTTATTAAAAATATGATTGCTAGAGGACTTCCACAATTGGCAGTTATGGGAACTATGCATGAGGTTGGCTATTGGGAAGGTGCAATCAAGGAAGATACACCTACAAACCCGACATCTCTGTATGGTATTTCCAAAAATGCGCTTAGACAGATGACATATTTACTGGCAAGTGGGACAAATACAAAGGTAGATTGGTTACGAGCTTATTATATTCTTGGAGATGACAAAAAGAGCAATTCTCTTTTTGCAAAGATCGTAAGATGGGAAGAGGAAGGAAAAGAGACATTTCCGTTCAACTCAGGAAAGAACAAATATGACTTTATCAGCGTAGACGAACTATCAAAACAGATTGCGACAGCTGCAACGCAGGATGAGATTCACGGAGTGATTAACTGCTGTACCGGCAATCCGGTATCCCTTGCAGATAAGGTGGATGAATTTATTAAAGAACATGGCTTCAAGATCAGACCAGAATATGGTGCATTCCCTGACAGACCGTATGATTCACCGGGAGTATGGGGAGATGCGGAAAAGATTAATCTGATTATGAAGAATCATAAATAAGAAAGACAAAGTGAGGAGAAAAAAATGAGAACATATTTAGTAACAGGTGGAGCAGGATTTATCGGATCAAACTATATTCATTATATGTTTAAAAAATATGACAATGAGATCAGAATTATCAATGTGGATAAATTAACATACGCAGGAAATCTTGAAAACCTGAAAGATGTAGAAAACAGAGATAATTATACATTTGTAAAGGCAGACATTTGCGATTCAGAGACAATCAACCGTCTTTTTGAAGAAAATGATATTGACAGAGTCGTTCATTTCGCAGCAGAGAGTCACGTAGACAGAAGCATCAAAAATCCGGATGTATTCGTAAAGACAAATGTACTGGGAACACTGGTTATGCTGAATGCAGCAAAGGCAGCATGGGAACTGGAAGATGGAACATTTAAAGAAGGAAAGAAATTCCTTCATGTATCTACTGATGAAGTATATGGATCATTAGAAAATGAAGGAGAATATTTCTATGAAACAACTCCATATGATCCACACAGCCCATATTCAGCAAGTAAAGCTTCTTCCGATATGCTTGTAAAAGCTTATATGGATACTTACAAATTCCCTGCAAACATTACAAACTGCAGTAACAACTACGGACCTTATCAGTTCCCTGAAAAACTGATTCCTCTGATCATCAATAATGCATTACATGGAAAAGAACTGCCGGTTTATGGTGATGGAAAGAATGTCAGAGACTGGTTATATGTAGAAGATCATGCTAAGGGAATCGACATGGTTCAGGAAAAAGGACGTCTGTTTGAAACATATAATATCGGCGGACACAATGAAAAACAGAATATTCAGATCATCCACATTATCCTGGATACACTTCAAGAGATGCTGCCAGAAAATGATCCGAGAAAAGAACTGGTAAGTGAGAACCTAATCACTTATGTAACAGATAGAAAAGGACATGACCGCAGATATGCGATCGCACCGGATAAGATCAAAGCAGAAGTCGGCTGGGAGCCGGATACAATGTTCGAAGAAGGAATCCGCAAGACGATCAAATGGTTCTTCGAAAATGAAGACTGGATGGAGAATGTAACAAGTGGTGCATATCAGAAATATTATCACGATATGTATGATGAAAAATAAAATATCCAATAAAATATAGGCATGTAATGTGCCTATATTTTATTATATAGAAGAAGGGAGGAAGAGTTTTATTATGAAAAAGAGAAAAAGAATTCTGACGGCACTAGCAGTATCGATCGCAATGCTGGGACAGACATGTCTGGTATCTGCAGAAGGGATGAACGCACAGCCGGTACAGACAGAAACGGTGGTTGCAGCAGAAACCAGTTCGGAAAATACTGTAGAAATCGGAAAAAGCACGACACAGGACACACTTGCCGGAACAGAAGCGCAGGATAACAGTGGACAGGCAGAAGAGCCTCCGGCAGTATCCGAAGAAGAGAAGAGTGAGCCGGCCCAGCAGGAAGAACAGCAGTCATATAATGTACAGGTGAAGGGCATCTGCCTGCTGAACAAGGGCGCATATTGTGAGGTTGGTGCAGATTATGTATCGGATGACCCGAATGTGGAATTCAAGTGGATGCAGTATGATGTGACAGCAGGCCAGTGGACAGACGTAACGAAATGGAACAAGAGTAACTGGGCAGCATGGAAACCGGCGAAGAGCGGTGATTACTGGATCTATGTAGAAGCAAAAACCACGGATGGTAAAACAGCTTCTTCTGTATATGGATATCATTTTGACGGAGTTCAGGTATCGTTAAATGGAATCTGTGTGATAGACAGGGGAACAAATTACGATATCGGAGTAAATTATAAGAGTAATGATCCGGGATTGAAATTCCAGTGGAAGATTTATGATCTGAAAAAACAGGAGTGGAAACTGATCCAGAAACCGGTTTCGGGCAATTGGACAACATGGAAACCAGAAGAAGCAGGCGATTATTGGATTTATGTGGAGGCAATTGACAGCAACGGAGGCATAACCAGTGAAGTGATGGGCTTTCGGTTCAGCGGTCTGAAGCTGGAACTCAATGGAATCTGTACGATAGAGAATAAGGGGCAGGTGGACATGGGTGTTGCTTATAAGACTAATGATTCCGATGTACAGTTCCGCTGGAACTTATATGATCTTTCTACCCAGAAATGGAGTGCAATCAGTAACTGGAATAAAGGCAACTGGGCATCATGGCAGCCGAAGAAGAGTGGCGATTATTGGTTATATGTAGAAGCAAAAACCCGGGACGGCCAGGTGAAGAATCAGGTTATGGGATACCGCGTTGGAAAAGCCAGCATCAAAAGCTTTCAGGTAAGTCCGGAATCTCCGGGATGGACAGATAAAAGTGTCACGTTAAAAGGTACATACAAGGACCTCATCGGAGAAGTAGGCATGTCACGTTTCCTTGTATATGACGGAAAAAGCTGGACGGAAGTTGGACGGAACGAAGAAAGTGTAAAATGGCAGCCTTCTGCAACCGGAAGTTATCTGTTGTGTTATGAGATTGATGATGAGCAGGGACAGGCGATTGAGCAGTCCTTTAAAGGATACAGTGTAGAAACACCATATGTAAATATCAGCGGAATTTATGTACATGATGACGGTAATATGCAGTATTCGATGGCAGTTTCAAGTAAAACAAACGACAGAGAGACAGTATATCGCTGGATGTATTATGACGTATCTAATGGAACATGGCATGAGATTAGTGGATGGAGCAATTCCACATCTACGAAATGGAAGGCACCGAAGGAAGGTGCATACTGGCTGCATGTAGAGGCCAGATTACACAATGGAAAAGTAAAAGATTATACCATGGGTTATACTGTTCAGAGTTATCCTCTGGATATGAGTGTTATGATGGCACGTGCGAATCTTTATTCAAGTTCAACAGGATATCTTCTTCTGGTGAACAGAAGCACGCATAAAGTCGGAATCTTCCAAGGATGGCAGGGCAACTGGAAATGCATTCAGTACTGGGATTGCTCAGATGGTGCACCAAGTACTCCGACGGTAGAAGGAACATTTAGAGTCGGAAGCAAAGGATATTATTTTGATTCCGGATCTGCAAGATGTTACTGGTATACGCAGTTCTATGGTAACTATTTATTCCACTCAGTGCTGTATTACAAGAATGGAACACTGATGGACGGAAGATTAGGTATGGCATTGTCTCATGGATGTGTCAGACTGAATATTAATAATGCAAAATGGATATATGATAATATTCCGGCAGGAAGCACCGTGTGTGTATATCATTAATCTACAGGACCTGTCAATGGCAATACAGAGAATCTGCTGTTGGCAGGTTCTCTTGCAAACGCAGGTAATAAAAAAGGTGAAAAGTTTAAAAATTTTTCACCTTTTTTATTATTTGCCTTTGAGGTATATCTGACAGGATTTAATCAGCATAATTAATAGATCCTATATATCTGGTGAGGATAACAGCGCATTCGGCGCGTGATGCAGTACCCTGAGGATCCAGTCTTGTTCCGTTATCTTTTCCTTGGATGAGCTTCCTTTCGACGGCCCATGCCATGGCATCTTTCGCAAAGTCACTGACACTGGAGCCATCCTGGAATTTGGTTAAGTCAGCACGTTTATCAGTCTTATGATAGTTATTAACAAACGTATCGTCATATCTTAATAACATGACAGCCAACTGCTCGCGGGTGATGTTATCATATGGACCAAACATTCCGGTATTGGTATATCCGGTTATTATTTTTTTTGAATTATTCCAGATAACTGCATTGGTAAACCACTGATTATCAGTTACATCTGGGAATATAGATTCATATGCAACATCAGGAGTACCGCCGTCACGGTAAAGAACCTGTGCAAACTGAGCTCTTGCCAGTGGATCATTCGGAGCAAATGTTGTAGAATTAAGTCCGGTCATAAGATTTCCCAGACTTACATTCTTCACCGAGTCATAGAACCAGTCGTCTGGTTTTACATCCTGGTAGGTCATTTCGTAATCCCACCATGAAGTATAAGTAGAGGTGGTACTGTTAACGGATTCAGAATCTGATGTCTGTGCGCTGACTGGCAATGCAGTCATGGATAAAGTTAAAATTGCAGCGAGAATTTGTAATCTTTTTTTCATAAGTATTTCCCCTTTCCCCTTATTAATAAATTTTTTCTGCATGTTTACTATAACACAGGGTGGAAAATTTTGAAATTGGCAAAATGTAACAAAAATGTAATAATTATGTAACGAATAGCAAAAAAGATGAAATAAAATGTAACAAAAAATTGATTTTTTGATAAAGGTTTATATGTTGAACATTGATTGAAAACATATATAATCCTATCTTTGGCAGTTGGAAAGAAAAAATGGCTACAAACCCAGCAAACATGGGATTTGTTGCTATTTTTCTTTTTGTAACGATATGTGCTATATTAAGATCCTTTTTGATTTAATCTGCTTCGTTTTTAATAATTGTCCGCATAGATGACTTGGTGATAAATTCATAATCCGTTCTGAACCCAAATATTTTATACAGGGCATCAGTTAATTTTGTTCTTGTACAAGACGGAATATATCCGCTTGCTGTATTTAACAGTGTTATCTGCATGGAACGTAGTGTTCCAAGGATCTGATTTGCGGTATAGGCATTTAAGAGAAAATTATATTTTCCAGGCTTTTTATAAAGTAGAAAAACCCGGAAATTTCTGAACTTTGTCTACAGTCTGATATATAATAAATGCAAGATATTATTGTTGGATAATTATGAAACAAGTTTACAATCCTGATTAAAAAGCGGCAGGGCTACTCATTTTGAAAGTCAAGATTATAGGCGTAACAGAAATGTCCATTGATGTACATCTGCTGGAGTGCTTGATTGAAAGTAGCATGAGTTGGCGTGAAGCTATAAGCAGTTTTGTAAGGATTATAGGAGTCATCAAGGTTATGAGATTTCTTGAAAGCCGTTAGCTGCTTGATAATACGTTTGGTATATTTGGAATTATTTTCTGTAACCCATACTTCAATGCTAGAGATATTGAAGATTGTCATGGGAGCAAGGGGAGGATCAAGATTTTGGCAGATTGGTTTGATCAGATCAACAAGATGATTGAACAGAGATTGTAAATCCGATAAAAAATCCTATTTGAAACGTGTAAATTGGAACCATCCAGAACAACATCAAAACCGCAGAAATCACGCAGTTCTCAGGAGTATTTCAGAAATACGATTAGGAGTGTGCATGTTTGGCTTGAGAAAATACGCTGGATAAGAAGTGCCTTAAGCAGTTGGATAAAGCTGATGTTTGAGAGACCTTTCGATGCTGGCGTAAAAGTGAAAAACAAAAGAAACGGCATCAAGGTAATGGCTTCATCAAGAAGTGAAAGAAACTGATATTTGTCGTTGCTAAATTTATTCTGACAATCTTCAAAATTTCTGCCAAAGTGAGCTGCTTATATATGTTGTCGTGTAGGTATATCTCCTTTAGGTGGATTGGGTGATAGTTTCTCGACAAATCTATTTTACCATAAACCTTGAGGAGATATTTTAACAATAAAAAATGTCGTATTTATATGGATTTAGACGTTTCGCAAACACCTAACATTATTATCTTGGAAAGGAGTTAAGAAATGAAAAAGAAAATGATTTCAATGTTTTTGGCAGCGATGATGACATTCAGTTTGGGGATTGTGACTTATGCCGCTGATCCAGAGACAAAAAGCGACCTTCAGAAAGACAGCTATGGGACGGAAGCGTACGATAATTCTGGAGAAGATGTTGCAACACAGGAATATGTACGGGCAAAATTGAAGGTGAATGGAAAAAGCATTATTTCAGAGGAAGGGAAACTGGTTGGAGATATGCCTGCTGGTATGAGTTATGATGATTCGACGAATACACTGACCTTAAATAACTGTACACTTGAGCAGACTCAAAGACCGGCAGAGGATGAAAGCTGGTCTGTTATTGAATTTGAGTCACTTAATTATTCAGAGGGAGAAAAGCTGACGATTGTTTTAAAGGGAGACAATACTATTTATGCACCGGGTCCGACGGGTATCGTAACGGGATTAGATGATTCGGTTACGATTAAAGGAACAGGGTCGTTAAATATTATCCATGATTCCCGCTGCTCTTTATCACCATACACAGATTCTTTTACAGGAATAGAAATCGGTGGACGGGCTGGGGATGAGCTGAATTCATCGGCCCTGACGATAGAATCTTGTAATATCAATATTTCAGCTGATACAAAAGGATCCTTTTATGGTATATCACGTTATGCATATAATGAACCGAACAAAAAGGATTTTGAAATTTCAGGAAGTAAGATTTCGATTGAAGCTTCTTCCCAGAACTCTAAATATGGACATGTGGTAGCAGGAATAGATACCCAGGGAGGAAATTTTACAATTAAGAATTCACAGATTGATGTGGATTTAGATAGCGACAATAAAAATGCAGGGATATTTCCTTTGGCAACTGGATATGAAGTTTCAGCCGGTGAACGCATTTATGATGGAGGAAAGCTTACGATAGAAAAATCAGACGTCTATATGTATACCAGCGGTGCGGCATCGACAAAAGGAGCTTATGCATATAATGTTGTGGTAGATGATTCAGCACACTATTATGCAGGAAAACATGGATTAAGTAAAGAAATATCCGCTAAGGATGCATGGAGTTTTAATAGGTATTGGGATAATCGGTACAGAGCAAGATATAATTGCCTTGCTATCACACAGAACGCACTGGATCCGACAGAATTATCTATGGATTTTGAGGATGTACCGGAAGGCGCATGGTATTATGATAATGTCGAATATGTATTTAAACATGAATTGATGAGTGGCCTTAATGATACAACATTTGGACCAAATGATCCGTTGGCAAGAGCACAGTTCGCAACGATTATGTATCGTAAAGAAGGAAAACCAGAAGTTAGCTACACAAATAGATTTAAGGATGTGTCTGATGGAAACTGGTATACAGACGCAATTATGTGGGCAAGTGATGCAGGAGTTGTAACGGGTTACAGTAATGGTAATTTTGGCCCTGGCGATAAGATTAACCGGGAACAGATGGCTGTTATGATGTATCGCTATGCAAATGGTAAGGGATATGATGTGAGTGCTTCTGTTGCACTGAATAGTTATCAGGATGGTAATTGTGTGAGCGGATTCGCAAAACAGGCAATGCAGTGGTGTGTGGCTGAAGGAATTATTACAGGAAAGAACAATGGCACACAGCTGGATCCGCAGGGGAATGCCACAAGAGCAGAGTGCGCGACGATTATCAGAAGATTTGTAGAAAAATATGAATAGTCGTTAAAAGAATTAATAAAAGGGTGAATGAACCGGAAACAGCCGGGACATTCATCCTTTTTTGGTAAAGAAAAAACATATATAACAGAGCTGGATTTTTGAAGCTTCCTCGAAATGAAAATATTTTATTACGAAATTAGTTGATATTTAAAAAATCACAATTATATGGTAAAATTTTATTAATATAAAATGCCAAAAAGAGAATGCCTGCACAGCTTAAATTGTACATTTTGTTACTTGCCAAAAAAATATGAATGAATAATGTATTTAAAGGAGAAGAGGTATGAGGAAGAAAAGGATTTTACCATTTTTATTAAGTTTATTGATTTTGTGTTCAAGTTTACAGCTGCCGG
>ERZ826613.2024-NODE-2024-length-21406-cov-3.576835_pt1 | contig 21406 bp, 17 predicted proteins | sample MGYA00519925_ERZ826613 | MGnify/ENA primary metagenome ERZ826613 (study PRJEB31778, sample SAMEA3449236) | human gut metagenome | biome: human gut; feature: human-associated habitat; material: faeces | place: United Kingdom | collected 2010/2012 ... | reverse complement strand
TGGGGTCTGATATTTTCTACCAGCTAGTTCCTCTTACTCGTCGAGGAGATCTTCTGGCATGTCGTTGCCGTCGCCTAGGTCGACTGGGGCCTCTTCGGCGTCGGCTGTGGCCTCGGCATCTTCGCCTTCGGGCTTCTCCTTGGCGGCCGTCATGCGGGCTACGGCGCAGATGCGGTCGTTGTCGTCGACGGCCATCATCTTGACGCCCTGGGTGGCGCGACCGGTTTGGCTGATCTCGTCGGTCTTGACGCGAATGACCGTCGCGCCCTCCGTCACGATGAACAGCTCATGCTGCGGGCCCACCGTCTTCATGGCGGCGAGGTTGCCCTTGCGCTCGGTCATCTGGATGGTGTAGACACCCTGACCGCCGCGGTTCTGCTCCGGGTAATCCGAGACCGGCGTGCGTTTGCCGTAACCGCGCTCGGTAATGACAAACAGGTCGCCGTTACCGTTGGTAATCTCCATACCAAGAACGCTCACGCCTTCCTTCATGCCAATGCCGCGGACACCGCTGGTATCGCGACCAGTGGCGCGCACCTGGTCCTCGGGGAACATAATCGCCTTGCCCGCGGTGGTTGCCATGATGATCTTGTCACCCTCGCGCACGCGACGCACAGCGAGCAGCGCGTCGTCGTCCCTCAGGTTGATGGCGATCAGGCCGTCGCGGCGGCTACGGTCGTAGGCGCTCATCACGGTCTTCTTGACCATGCCGCTCTTGGTGGCAAACATCAGGTACTCGTCGGCGGGGAACTCGCGGCAGCTGATGACGCTCGCGATCTTCTCGCCCTCCTCGAAAGGCAGCAGGTTGACGATCGCGGTGCCGCGCGCCTGGCGCGTGCCAACCGGCAGCTCGTGCACCTTCAGGCGATAGACCTTGCCCTTGCTCGAGAAGAACAGCACGTACTCGTGTGTGGATGCGATAAACATCTCGTCGATAACGTCGTCCTCTTTAAGGTTGACGCCCGACACGCCCTTGCCGCCACGCTTTTGGGCGCGATAGGCGGCCACCGGGATGCGCTTGACGTAGCCGGTGTGGGTGATGGTCACGACCATGTCCTCGTCGGCAATCAGATCTTCGACGTCCAGGTCCTTCTCGACATGGCTGATCTCGGTGCGGCGCTTGTCGCCGAACTTCTTGGAAATCTCGCGCATCTCTTCCTTGATGACGCCCAGGATTTTCTCCTCGTGCGCCAACAGGTCCTCGTAGTAGGCGATGGCGCGGCGCAAGCCGTCCAGCTCTTCCTGAATCTTGTCACGCTCCAGGCCGGTCAGGCGGCGCAGCTTCATCTCGAGGATGGCCGTGGTCTGCTCGGGCGTAAAGCCAAAACGCTCGATCAGGCGGCTGCTGGCCTCAGAGTCGGTCTGCGAGGAGCGGATGATGCTGATGACCTCGTCGATATGGTCGAGAGCCATCAGGTAGCCCTCGAGGATATGGGCACGCGCCTGGGCCTTCTTGAGGTCAAAGCGGGTGCGGCGGGTGACGACGTCGACCTGGTGGTCGATGTAGTGCTGCAGCATCTCGCGCAGGCTCAGGCATTTGGGAACGCCGTTGACAAGCGCCAGGTTGTTGGCACCAAAGGTCGTCTGCAGCGAGGTGTACTTGTACAGGTTGTTGAGCACGACCTGAGGGATAACGCCCTTCTTGAGCTCGATGACCAGACGGATACCCTTCTGGTTGGATTCATCGCGCATATCCGAGATACCCTCGATGCGCTTGTCATTGACGAGCTGGGCGATTTTCTCCTGCAGGGTGCCCTTGTTGACCATGTAGGGAATCTCGGTAAAGACCAGGCGGCTGCGGCCGGTCTTGGTGGATTCCACGTGGGCCTTGGCGCGCACGGTAATGGAGCCGCGGCCGGTCTCGTAGCTCTGCCTAATGCCGGCGCTACCCATGATGATGGCACCGGTGGGGAAGTCCGGACCGGGCATGATCTGCATGAGCTCGTCGACGGTGGCGTCGGGGTTGTCGATCAGGTAGCAGGTGGCCTCGATCGCCTCGGTGAGGTTATGCGGGGCGATGTTGGTGGCCATGCCGACGGCGATACCCTGGCTGCCGTTGACCAGCAGGTTGGGGAAGCGCGCAGGCAGCGCCTGGGGCTCGGCGAGCGACTCGTCGTAGTTGGGCTGCCAGTCGACGGTGTCCTTCTGCAGGTCACGCAAGAGCTCCATGGCGGGCTTCGCCAGGCGGCTCTCGGTGTAACGCATGGCGGCGGCGCCGTCGCCGTCGATGTTGCCGAAGTTGCCGTGACCGTCAATGAGCGGCGTGCGCATGGAGAACCACTGCGCCAGGCGGACCATGGCCTCATAGACCGCGGAGTCGCCGTGCGGATGGTACTTACCGATAACTTCGCCGACCGTCCAGGCCGACTTCTTGTGCGGACGGTTGGGGTAGATGCCGCTCTCGTTCATTGCGTACAGGATGCGACGGTGCACCGGCTTTAAGCCATCGCGCACGTCCGGCAGGGCGCGCGCCGTGATGACCGACATCGAGTACTCGATGAACGACTGCTTCATCTCACGGCCGAACTCTGAAATCTGGAGCTGGCCGCCGTTTATATCCTCGCCGGCCGAGGCACCACGATCGACTTCGCCAAAGCTCTCCTCGAGCTCACCGTCGTCATCCTCTTCCTCATCATCATCGGCATCGGGGTTATAGGCGTCCGGGTCGCCATCCTCGCCCTGCTCAGCACGGGCAAGCAGGCGCTTCAGATCGTCGGGCATGCCGGCGTCGCCGGCCTCGTCCATACCCTCGTTGTTGTTGATATCGTCTGCCACGTTACCTCCTCTTAAGCATCAAGGAAACGCGCGTCATGCGCATGCTTCTCGATGTACTCGCGGCGATAGCCGACCTCGGAACCCATCAGTTCGCGCACGGCGCGGTCCGCCACCACGGCGTCCTCGATCGACACGCGCTGCAGAATGCGGGTCTTGGGGTCCATCGTCGTCGAGGCAAGCTGCTTGGGGTCCATCTCGCCCAGGCCCTTGTAGCGCTGGACGGTGTAGCCCTTGCGCTTCTTAGTGATCTTGCCATCCTTGGCCTTGCCGTCCTCGTCGTTGTCGTCGGGGTTCAGTCCCAGGCTCTGGATGGTGTCGCGCAGGATCTCGTCTTCGGGCTGGCGGCCGTTGGGATACACGTAGTGAATCTTGTTGCGCACCTTGATGCCAAAGATGGGCGGGCAAGCGACGTAAACATAGCCGGCGTCAATCAACGGGCGCATGTACTTGTAGAAGAACGTCAGCAGCAGGATGCGGATGTGCGCACCGTCGACGTCTGCATCGGTCATGATGATGATCTTGTGGTAGCGCGCCTTGGTGATGTCGAAGTCGCCGCCGTCGCCGGCGCTCGTCGTGACGCCGCAGCCGATCGCGGTGATGAGTGACTGGATGGTGTCGCTCGAGAACGCACGATGATCGCCCACGCGCTCGACGTTCAAAATCTTGCCGCGCAGGGGTAGGATCGCCTGGATGTCTCGGCGACGGCCATCCTTGGCCGAGCCGCCTGCCGAGTCGCCCTCTACGATAAAGAGCTCAGTCAACTCGGCGTCGCGCACCGAACAGTCGGCGAGCTTGCCGGGCAGCGACGCCGTCTCGAGCAGGCTCTTGCGGCGGGTCGCCTCGCGCGCCTTGCGGGCGGCGTTGCGCGCCTTGCAGGCCTGTTGGGCCTTCTTGACGATCTCGCGAGCGGGCTTGGGATGCTCCTCGAGGTAATCGACAAGCCCGTCGGTCACGATCTTGAGCGTCAGCGCGCGCATATAGGAGCTGCCGAGCTTGGCCTTGGTCTGGCCCTCAAACTGCGGATCGGGCAGTTTGACCGAGATAACGGCCGACAGGCCCTCGCGCACATCGTCGCCGGTCAGGTTGGCGTCTTTTTCCTTGAGCAGGTTCTGCTTGCGAGCGTAATCGTTAATCACGCGGGTGAGTGCGGTACGGAAGCCCTCGAGGTGCATGCCGCCCTCGGGGGTGTAGATGTCGTTGGCAAACGACATGACGTTCTCACCGTAGCCGCTATTCCACTGCAAGGACACCTCGACCTCGCCCATCTTGGTCACGGGCGCATCCGGATCCGATTTGCCCTCAATATAGATGGGTTCCTTAAAGGCCTCGGGGACATCCTTGCCCTCATTGAGGAACTTAACGAAGTCGATAATGCCGCCGGCGTAGCAAAACTCCTCCACATGGGGAGTCGCCTCGCGCTCGTCGGTCAGCACGATCTTGAGGTTCTTGTTGAGGAATGCCGTCTCCTGCAGACGGTTGTGCAGCGTGTCGAAATCGTAGATGCAGGTCTCGAAGATCTCGTCGTCGGGCCAGAAGCTGACAGTGGTACCCGTCGTCTCCGAAGTGCCCACGACCTCCATCTTCTTGACGGTCTTGCCGCGCGAAAACTCCATCTCGTAGATGTTGCCATCGCGGCATACCCGTACGACCACACGCTTGGACAGGGCGTTGACGACGGAGATGCCCACGCCGTGCAGGCCGCCCGAGACCTTGTAGGCCGAGTTATCGAACTTACCGCCGGCGTGCAGGATCGTCATGACGACCTCGAGCGTCGGGATCTTTTTGATGGGATGCTCGTCGACGGGGATACCGCGCCCGTTATCGACGACCGTGATGGAGTTGTCGGCGTGGACCGTCACCTGGATCTCGGTGCAGAAACCGGCCATGGCCTCGTCGACGGAGTTGTCAACGATCTCCCACACCAGGTGATGAAGACCGCTGGCGCTCGTCGAGCCAATGTACATGCCCGGGCGCTTACGAACGGCCTCGAGACCTTCGAGAATCTTAATCTCGCCGCCATCGTAATCGTTTTCGTTTGCCACACGTCCTCCTTCAGTTAAGAAAATGTGTACAGCCTTACTAGTTTATCGTAAAAAAATACCCTCGGGAACGAGGGTATTTGGCTCTACAAGGCCACCAGATGCGATTTAAGGCTCTTTTTTGCTCTGCACGCCCTTGGCCCACTCGGCACTGGCTCTCATGGCGTTCTCGAGGGCCTCGCGCAGCTTTTGGTCCTCGATGGATGCCACTTGGTGCTCGATCTCGGCACGCTCGGCATCGCTTAGGTCGGCATGCGGAGCCGGCGGACGCTCGGCCACGGCCGGACGCAGGCGCTCTTTTGCAGCGGGCGGTGTGTGGCCGGGGGCGGTCGTCTTGAACACCAGGCCGTCGACGTGCGCGCCGGCGCGCTCCATGCGCGCGCGGATAATCTCGCGCAAAAGTGTCATCTCCTGCGTCCATGAGGGCGAATCGAGGTACACCAGCAGTTCGTTGGACTCGGGCAGGTAGCGCAGGCCCGTCACATGGCGTCCCTCGCGCGTGCCCGAGCACACCGCATTCCAGGCGCGATAGACCGCACGAGACTCCTCCGCAGCCTCCATCTGCGCGCGGCGCTCAGGTGCCGCGGCCGCCAGGATACGCTGACGCTCGGCATCCAAAAAGCCGCCGAAGGCGACCATTCCGTTCTCGCGCTCGTAATTAGCACGTCTCACCCATGCTCACCACCTTGGCTCGATCAAGCAGGTCATCGGTAAAATACCCCAGATTGGTGGTGGTTATGACCGTCTGGATATCATCACCGATCAGCTGCAGAAAAGCGCCTCGGCGCCCGGCGTCGAGCTCGCTCATCACGTCGTCCAAGAGCAGCAGCGGCGCGGTGCCCAGGATATCGCGCGCCACGGCCACTTCTGCCACCTTCCAGGCAAGCACCAGCGTTCGCTGCTGGCCCTGGCTGGCAAATGAACGGGCCGATCGGCCCGCGACGGAAAACTCAATCTCGTCGCGATGCGGACCCACGAGCGTCACGCCGCGACGGATCTCCTCGTCGGCGCGCTCATCGAGCGCCGAGAGCATGTGCTCATACGCCCAGCCCCTGAGCTCGTCGCGATCCTCGGTGCGAGGCAGGTCGCCAAGCGTGGACACATAGGACACGCCGGCGGGCTCGCCGGATGCCACGCGGCCATAGGCGTCACGCACATGGCCCGACAGCCGGTCGAGCAGAGCCAGACGGTGCACGAGCAGGGCCGAACCGGCGCGGGCAATAGATTCGTTCCAGGCGCCGAGCATCTCGCGGCAGCACCAGGTCTCCTTGAGCAGGGCATTGCGCTGGGTCACGCAGCGCCCGTAGGCACTAGCCAGATCGGCATAGCGCGCGCTCAGCTGAACGCCAAAGTCGTCAAGTGCGGCGCGGCGCACGCTGGCACCCCGCTTGACCATATCCAGGTGGTCCGGACAAAACAAAACGCTCGGCAGCACCCCGCGCACGCCGGACGCAGCGCAGCGCTTGCCGTTGCGGCTAAACGAACGCTTGCCATCTTCCACGCTCAGTCCCATGTCCAGCACGCGCCCATCGCCTTCGAGCCTCAGCTCGACCTTGCATGAGCCCACGCCGTCGTGCACGAGCTCGGCTGCGGTCGGATGCCTAAACGAGGCGCCACTCGTCAGTAGCTGCAGCGCCTCTATGAGGTTGGTCTTTCCCGCCGCGTTGGGACCTGCGAGCACTGTCACACCGTCGCTCAGGGCAAGGCGATAACTGTCGAAGCTGCGATAGCGCGCAACGGAAAGATCGCGTGCGAACATGGTCATGGGCAGCGTTAGATGCGTACCGGCATGACCAGGTACAGGTAGTTGATCTTGTCGTAGGACTTGAAGATGCCAGCCTGCGAATAGCTCTTGAGCTCCAGCGTGATCTCCTTCTCCTTGGACAGGGCATTGAGGCAGCCAAAGATGTAGTGGTAGTTGAAGGCAATGGTGCCCGACTCGCCCTCGGCCTCGACATCAATCGTCTCCTGCGCCAGATCCTGGTCGTTGGAAATGGAGGACAGGCCCATCTGGCCGTTCTCGACGTCAATCTCAAACTTGACAGCGGGGTTGGCGCTCGCGATAACGGCCACACGCTTAAGGGCGGCGTTAAAGGCGGCTACGTCGATCTTGACGCTCGTCACGCACGAATCGGGGATGAGCTGCTTGTAATTGGGATATACGCCCTCGATGCGGCGCGACACGTAGGTGGTGTTGCCGGCCTCAAAGACAACCTGGGTGTCGGTGGCGCCGATCATGATAGTAGCCTGGCTCGCCATGATGCTCAGAGCATCGTTGAAGGCGTCGGCAGGCACGTTGAGCTCAAAGGAACCTTCGAGGGTCGAGGTCTCGACCTGCGTATCGCACACGGCCAGACGGAAGGAGTCGGTCGCCACCAGGCGCACGGTGTTGTTCTCGACCTTCATGTGCACGCCACCCAGGATGGGGCGGGCCTTGTCAGTCGAGGTGACGCGCCATACGCGGCTCACCATTTCGGACAGGATATCGGTCGGCAGCTCGACGGCGCTCTCGATGGCGTATGCCGGGAACTCGGGAAAGTCGTTGGCATCGAGCGTGTTGAGGCGGAAAGAGCTCTTCTCGCAGCCAATCAAAACCTGACGCTCGGACAGCTCAAAGGTGACCGGGGCATCGGGAAGGGTCTTGGTGATGTTGGAGAGCATCTTGCAGGGAATCACCATCTCGCCCTCCTCTTCGACATGAGCCGCAATGCGGTGACGAATCGAGATGGTGTAGTTGGAGGTCTGGAATTCCAAGATGCCGTCTTGTGCCTTAACGAGCACGCCCGACAGAATGGGAAGGGTGGATGCCGAAGCGACGCCTTTCATAACGACGCCGATGGCTTGCGTAAGCGAGCTCTGGCTGACGGTGAACTTCATCTTTTAATACCTTTCTATAGATATAAATATCTTAATAATAGTAATAGTACTGACGAAACTGTTGATTACTCCTAAAAGTGCAGGTCAGCCCTAAAAAGAGAATCGACAGGAACCTGTGTGCAACCGGGCATGTTTTCCACGTTCAAAACCTGCGCAAAACTTTTCATCACCGCGGCTCGAGTTTTTGACACCTTGTAACCGCCGTTTCGACAGGTTTTCAACAGGTGTGTCCATTTACCTACGAGCGCAGTGTAATTTTATCGCGCAGCGACTTGAGGTCTTCGGTAACGGTCCGGTCTTCCTGAATCATCTTCTGAACCTTTTTATAGCTCGTGCTGACGGTCGAGTGGTTGCGGTTGCCAAACTCGGCGCCCACGGCCGTCGTCGTCATCTCGCACATCTCGATCGCCAGATAGATAGCGATATGGCGCGCCTTGGCGATATTGGCGTTGCGGCGAGGCCCGATGAGTTCCTCGTGCGTCACACCGTATTGCTCCTCGATGACGGACTGGACCGTCTGCACATTGATCTTCTTGGCCGATGTGTCGAAGTACTGGTTGGCGATGGCGTCGATGTCGTCAAAGGTGAGCTCCCTGCCTTCGCGCTCGCGATCGCCCGCTTCGCCGGCGCAACGCTCGCAAAAGCTCTCGAGTTCGCGAATGTTGGTGCCCGAGACCTCGGCCATGTGCTTAAAGTGCGCGTCGGTCAGATGTCCGCCGTCGCCCCCGTAGGCCGCCAGCAGTGAGTCGTTGCCTGCCTCGGGTGCGGCGGCGATCGTGTTTTCGTAATAACGCTGCAAAATCTTGTACTTCATCTCGTAGCTGGGCTCCGCCACCAGACACAGCAGACCGGCATTAAAGCGACTGGTCAGGCGCTCGTCCATATTAAGGTCCTTGGGAGCCCGGTCGGCGGCGATCACGACCTTCTTGTTGTTGCGGATAAATTCGTCCATCAACTGGAAGAAGTAATCCACGCTCGCGCGCTTGCCTATGATGTTCTGGATGTCATCGATGATAAGCACGTCGACGCCGTGGTACGCCTGCATGATGGGGGCGTTGCTCTTCTTTTGGCGGTCGAATTCCGTCATCAAATCGTCCAGATATGCCTGCGAGTTGGCGTACTTCACCTTGATCTCGGGCGATTTCTCTGCCAGCTCATTTTTGATGGCGAGCAGCAGGTGCGTCTTGCCCAGGCCCGATTTGCCGTAGATGAACAGCGACGTGCAGGTGCCGGGCGTGTCTGCAAGCATGGCGAATTTGAGCGCCGATCGGTAGGCAAGACTGTTCTCCGGTCCGAAGACGAAATTTTCAAACGTGAATTTCGAATTCGCTGCGAGGGGTGCCCCGTCCGCGTTTTTCTCGACTGCCGTCGGGGCCGCCGAAGGTGCTGCCGGCGCTGCGGACGAACTCGCGCTTTTCGCCGGTGGCCTGCCATTCATTTGTGTCATCATGCGGCGGAAATCGTCGGCGGACAGCGTGTTTTTGATTGCAATGCCCGATTCCTCGCCGGGTGTCGCCTCGTGTGCGACGGGCATATGCATGGCGGTCGGGATGGGCGAGGGGGCTGGCTCTACCGCCGGCGCGACCGAAGCGGTCGGCTGCGGTGCCATGGTTTCACGGGAAACATCGTCGCGTCGAGGTCCGGGCGCCGGCGTTGCCGCTGCGGTGGCGGTCGCTACCGGGTGAGTGTCCGGAGTCGTATTTGCCGAGGCGCCTTGCGGTGCCACGATGTTGAGCGCAATCGGTGCAAAGGCGATCTCTTCCAGGTAGGCCTCGATGGTCGGCTGATGCTTTTTGAGCTGAGCGATGGCAAAGCGTGAGGGGGCCTCAATCGTCAAGGTGTCCTCGGTCAGGCTCACGGCGTGCGATTGTCCCAGCATATTGATGAGGCGTGCATCTTGGCCGTCGCGCTGACAAAAGGCGATGGCATCTCCCAGGATGATGCTTGCTTCCTCGTCCACTGTTTCTCCCGTTCCTTAACTTTGGGCTCGCACGCGAGCGCTGCCTATTTCGGTCAGATGATATTTCTGGCCATGTTTGATTACCAAGCCGGCCTGTGCCAGGTCGTTGAGCGTTCGCGACCACGTGGGCGCTGAGTTTCCAAACGCTCGTGCCAGGTCGGTTGCGCCACACTCCTGGTTTTGAGCCAGATAGCCCAGTGCCGCTTCGCCGCGCTCGCTCACAAATACGTTTTGCTGCGGCTGTGCATATTGATTCGCCGCATTAGGATACATCATTTGAGCTGCTGGTTGTTGAGAACTCTGCATGGGCAGCGGCTGCTGTTGAAAACTTTGCGGCCACTGTTGGTAAGGCTGCGGGGGCATCTGCTGGGCCCATGGGTTGTACTGCGTCTGGGGCATCTGTTGGTACGGCTGCTGGTATCCCAGCGGGTATTGCTGGGGGTATGCCTGCGCATATCCCGTTTGCGGCGCGTATTGAGCCGGATACCCTTGCAGGTTCGGTTGATAGGACATCTGCTGTGCAGCCGATGCACCCGCCATCTGCTGCAAGGTTCCCACATCCTGGCCCATCGCTGGCATTGCATCGGGTATGTTCTGGGGAATCGCGCCCGAGGGTGCCTGGGGCTCTTGCACGGGGGGCATGCCAGGCTGCTGCATGGGGGCTATTTGCTGTTGCACCTGTTGCATCGCTGCGGGTTGCTGCGTGAAGGCGCCCGGCATGGGATATGCCTGCTGCTCCGTTTCGGGCCGCACGGCTGCCCCGCGCCCGCCGGCACGCTCGATTTCCTGCACGCGCTTGGGGTTCAGACTTACCGTCACGACGGTGCCATTGCCCATGTTGTCCTCGATGGAGACGGCGCCGCCGGCGTTTTCCAAGTACTCCTGTACCATGGGAAACCCGGCGCCGGTGCCGCGGATATACCGTTTCATCTTGCTGTTTGCGCTGGTTACGCCAAAGTCGAAGGCACGCTCTTTGTCGTCGATGCCCGGACCCTGATCGGCAAAGCGGATGGTGTCGCCGCCGTCGAGAATCGAGATGATGGGCTCTGCAAAATGCGCGTGGATAAAGTTTTCGACAATCTCGCGGATAACCATCAACGAGATGCGTCCTCCCTGCTCCTTCATGCACTGGTAGACGGTGTTGGTTGTCTCTTCCAGGTAGGTACGGACGTCTTGCGGTTCGATGACGATGACACGCGGTGTCGACAGCATGTCGTCGTAGACCGCGATGCGCGCTGCATACATGGCCTTCGGTGCTTGTGCGGTGACCTGCTCGCTCTCGTTGCGTTTTTCGCGCACGCCGGTGATGTGCTCGTTGTCGGGTGCCGGATCACCGGAATCGACCATGGTGTAGAAGTCGTCAGACATGCCGCTCGCAATCTTTCAAAAGGTTTTGAACAAATAGTAGCTCACCGCGCAATGTTTCTCATCTTTCGACAAGTTTTCAAAACCTGTTGAAAACTTTGGAAAACGGGCGAAAAGTTCTCAACATTTCCAACACGACCTGTTGAAAACTCGATGAAATTTCGTGAAAAGTTGCCTGCTGCATCAAGTGCCGATTCTGCTTATGGGGGAACCGTGTACTCTTTGCAACCTTTTACCTTTGATTTCTTGACATTTGAACATTGATTTCCCTACAATCTTCAAGCTCACGTGTCTATATCTGCGTCCGCGCCCCCGCGGACACTCGAAATGCAGCAGGAGGAACTTAAGATGAAGCGTACGTATCAGCCTAATAAGCGTAAGCGTGCCAAGACCCATGGCTTCCGTGCCCGTATGGCCACTAAGGGTGGTCGTGCCGTGCTCGCCCGTCGTCGCGCCAAGGGCCGCAAGCGTCTCACTGTCTAGCAGCGATACACACATCTCGCATGAAGACTATTAAGTCTCGGCAAGATTTCGAGCATGTGTTCAGTCAGGGGCGTCGTTTTAATCACCCTCTGATTCGAATGACCATATGTGAATCGGTTGGCGAAGGCGACTCCGGAAGGGTCGCCTTCGTTGGTGCTAAACGACTCGGTTGTGCTGTCGTGCGCAACCGATCTAAGCGTGTGATGCGCGAGGCCGCCCGCAGCTGTGGATTTCCCGTTGCGGGTTATGACATCATCTTGTTCGCGACTCCCAAGACGAGGGTTTCCTCGCCGCAGGAGATGGACAAGGCGTTGCGTTCGCTTATGAAACGCGCCGGCGTTGCCGGGGAGGAGCGATGAGCAATCACGTTTTGCGACGTGTTGCCATCGCTCCTATTCGCATATATCAACAGGTTGTTTCGCCCTTATTACCTGACGCCTGCATTTATTACCCAACGTGCTCGCAATACGCCGTTCAGGCGATTGAGAAGTACGGTGTTTTGAGAGGCTGCTGGCTTGCCGTGAGGCGCATCGCTCGCTGCAATCCCCTGCACGTCGGCGGTTATGACCCTGTGCCTTAGCGGGCACTCGCTATCGGAGGAAAACTTACATGTGGGATTGGATCGTTAACATCCTTTTCGAGCTGCTCAAGCTCATCCAGACCTTTGCGGTCGACTGGGGCCTGTCCATCATCATCCTGGTGGTCATCATCCGTCTGCTGCTGACGCCGCTCATGCTCAAGTCGACCAAGTCGACGGCTCGCATGCAGGTGCTGCAGCCCAAGATGCTCGAGATCCAGGAGCGCTACGCCGACGACCCCCAGCGTCAGGCCGAGGAGATGCAGAAGTTCTACAGCGAGAACAAGTTCAATCCGCTGGCCGGCTGCCTGCCGCTTCTGATTCAGATGCCCATCCTTATCGCCCTGTTCACACTTCTGCGCAACCTGCCGCAGTACTTTAACGAGGGCACGTTCTCGTTCTTTAACATCCTGCCCGATCTGACCACCACGCCGAGCGCCTCTTTTGCCGATGGCTTTATGGTTGCGCTGCCTGCGCTGATCTGCCTGATCCTGTTTGCTGTCCTGACCCTGATTCCGCAGCTCTATATGTCCCGCAATCAGACTGGTCAGCAGGCCCAGAGCATGCGCATGATGGCTGTCGTCATGACCGTCATGATGCTTTGGATGGGCTGGAGCCTGCCCGTCGGCGTTCTGCTGTTCTACGATGTGTCTTCTGCCTGGCAGGCTATCCAGCAGATCTTCGTGACGCAGAAGGTTATCGACAAGGCTAAGGCCGATGAGGAGGAGCGCCTCAAGAACGCTCCGCTGCAGGTCGAGGTTACCCGTCGCGAGAAGAAGCCTCGTCCGCACAAGAAGAAGTAGTCGGGATATCAATCTTATTTAGGTACCTAACTTTTGGAGTACGTTATGTCTGAAGAGATCATCGAGGATATGCTTGAGGAGGTTGCCCCGCAGATTGCGGGCGATTATCCCGAGATTGCACAGCGCTACAAGGCCGGTGAAGAGCTGACCGATGAGGAGCTCGACACCATTGCCGATGTTGCGATTTCCATTCTGCGTTCCATCCTTTCGCACTTCGATGCCGCCAACTCTCCTATTGATGAGTACGAGGGCGACGAGGGCGAGCTGATTTTGGATGTTACGGCTCCTGATCTTGCTGTTCTCATTGGCCGTCATGGTCGTACCCTTGATGCTCTTCAGGTCATGTTCTCTTTGCTGGTGAGCCGCAAGCTCGGCTTTAGGTATCCGGTTGTGGTTGACGTTGAGGGCTACAAGAGTCGTCGTCAGGACAAGGTTGCCTCAATGGCTCAGTCGGCCGCCGAGCGTGCCATCCGTGCCCATAAGAGTGTTTCGCTTCCGCCCATGAATGCCTATGAGCGCCGACTGGTTCATATTGCACTTCGTGGCAATGATGCTGTCGATACCCATTCTGAGGGTTCTGACCCTGATCGCCATGTGGTGATTGTTGCTCGATAATCTACTCGAGCTTATGCTAAGGGGGCGTGGTTTCCACGTCCCCTTTTTTTGTCAAAAGTTCTCGATACACTGATTTTTGTCAGAAAGGAGCTTCTGTTGTTTGTACTTACTGATCAGCAGACTGACGAGATGCTCAGCCGTCTAACTTCCTATTGCAAAGAGTATTCCTTGAGCGTAACTGATGCTGAGCTGAGGAAATGTATCCAGCATTTGGATTTGGTTCTAGAAACAAATAAGACAACCAATCTCACTCGTATTCTTAACGTCGAAGATGCTGCGGTACTTCATATCCTCGACTCGCTTGTTTTACTTCCTTATGTCAATAAGGCTCCTGATGGAGCTTTGCTCGATATGGGAACAGGCGCAGGCTTCCCTGGTATTCCATTAACGATAACCACACATCGTAAAGCTACTTATATTGACTCTGTTCGCAAAAAGGTTGATGCTGTCAATTCTTTTGTTCATGCTCTCGGATTGAAATATGGTCATGCAGTCCATGATCGCCTTGAAGAATATGCTCGAAGCCATAAGAAGCAGTTCTCTGTCGTAACCGCCCGCGCGCTGGCCCCTCTACCGATTCTTGTTGAGTATGCAGCTCCGTACCTCAAGGATGGAGGGCTATTTGTTATTACGAAGGGCAATCCATCGGATGAGGAGCTTACTTCTGGCATGTCAGCAGCTAAGATCTGTGGCTTCACTTTGCTTCTGAATGACGCAATCGATTTGCCTGAGGGCTTGGGCCACAGGGAGTTTATTGTTCTTAAGAAGAGTCATCCAGCATCCGTCTCGTTGCCTCGTGCAAATGGCATGGCAAAGAAGAATCCGCTTGCCTAGATGTTTCACGTGAAACATAATGGATACTAACAACTTGCAGTGTTTCACGTGAAACATGGCGGTTGATATCGAATCGGAATGTTTCACGTGAAACATCCTCCGTTTGACAGCTTTAATACACACCAGGAGGGACCGTGGGATTTCGCGACGTTAAGCGTTCGAAGAGCGCAAAAGACACGCGTATTATTGCAATCATCAATCAAAAAGGCGGCGTCGGTAAGTCAACGACGGCTGTAAACCTTGCAGCAGCTCTGGGTGAACAGGGACGCAAGACACTGATTGTCGATTTTGATCCGCAGGGAAACAGTACAAGTGGATTTGGAATTGAAAAAGAAGACCTTGATCAGTGCATCTATGATGCATTGCTGAATGACGTGCCGGCAGAATCGCTCGTTCTTGATACAAATTGCAAAAAGGTATTCGTTATTCCGGCGACAATTCAGCTTGCAGGCGCCGAAATTGAGCTCGTAAGCGCAATTGCTCGTGAAACCCGCCTCAAAGATTTGCTTGAGCCCATTCAAGACGAATTCGATTTTATTTTCATTGACTGTCCTCCTTCGCTCGGCCTGCTTACCATCAACGCTTTGACCGCAGCAGACAGCGTTTTGATTCCGATTCAGTGCGAGTATTACGCACTCGAGGGCGTTACGAAGCTGCTTGAGTCAATGAAGATGGTCAAATCACGTCTGAACAAGGGCTTAGACACCTATGGCGTGCTTATGACCATGTATGACTCGCGTACTTCTCTGTCGAATCAGGTTGTTGAGGAAGTTCAGTCGTACTTTGGTGATAAAGCTTTTAAGACCTTAATTCCCCGTACCGTAAAAATCTCTGAGGCTCCGTCTTTTGGAGAGCCGGTAATTACCTATGCACCTCAAAATAAGGGTGCAAAAGCGTATATGAACCTTGCAAAAGAGGTGATCAAGCGTGCCTAGTGCAAAGAAACGTGGAGGATTGGGACGTGGACTCAATGCTTTGGTCTCAGAGGCCGAGTATGAGACTGGTGGTTCGGCTGCATCGGCTTCAAATGCCGCATCTGAAATAATACTGCCTATTGAGGATATCGTTCCCAACCCAAATCAGCCGCGAATTCACTTTAATGAAACCGAACTTCGCGAGTTGAGCGAGTCAATCCAAGAACATGGCGTTTTGCAACCGCTGTTGGTTCGCAAGCATGGAAATGGCTATGAGATTATTGCCGGTGAGCGTCGTTACCAGGCATCGAAACTTGCTGGCCTTGAAGAATTGCCTGTCATCATTAAGGAAGTTAATGATGAGGAAATGCTCGCTCTTGCTCTTATTGAGAATCTTCAGCGTTCTGATCTGAATCCCGTCGAAGAGGCTAAGGGCTATCGTCAGCTCATTGATGCCAGCGGTATGACGCAGGAGGCGTTATCAAAGGCTGTCAGTAAGTCTCGTTCCGCAATTACAAATTCACTTCGTTTGCTAGATCTTCCCGAAGTCGTGCAGCAGATGATTTTCGAAGGCAAGCTTACTGCAGGTCATGCAAGAGCGATTCTTGCGGTTCCATATGAAGATGCCAGGATTCGTCTTGCTGAGAAAGTTGTTGCTGAAGGTCTTTCCGTTAGAGCGACAGAAAATCTTGCTCCATTGTTTTCTGCCGGAGAGACGCCAAGGACTCCGAGGCCAGCAACACCTCAGTCATTCAAAAAGGCTGCTCGAGTCCTTCGTCAAGTTTTCAACACGAATGTACGCGTGAAGAGTTCGCGTGGCAAGAACAAAATTGAAATCGAGTTCAAAGACGAGGAGGAGCTCTCCCGTATCCTTGGCGAAATGATTCAATTTGGGCAGGAGGATCAGGATGAAGAATAAGGTTCTCGCGGTCGTTGCGTTAGCAACCACCGTCGCCGCTTGTGCCTTTGCTGGTTATAAGATTGCGACAGATGATGAACTACGCGGTCGACTGCTGCGCGGAGCTCAGGATATCGTCGATACATCTAAGAAGAAAATGGATGTGATGACCGAAGATGTCGCCATGCGCACTGCTCAGGTGACTAAGAATCCCAAGATTAACCAAGAATGGGTTAATCATCAATGGGAAAATGTTGGTTATTAGGTACCTAACAATTACTTGCCTTTTTTGAAGGGGTCCTTGTCTGATTCATGAGACAAGGACCCCTTATTATGGCTATAAAACTAAGGTTACGTAAATCAAGTCCTCTAGGATGAAAACAAATGAAACAGCCCTGGTTGCATTATCTACAACCAGGGCTGTCGGATGTTTCACATGAAACGTTATGGGGTGCAGACTCCCCTATGCGTTCTTCTGGACCTTGAAACGTTGCTTCAACTGACCGCAAGCGGCATCAATATCATTGCCGCGAGAATTACGGATCGTGGTCTCGATGCCACGAGACTCAAGGCGGCGCTGAAGATCCTCGACCTTATGAATCGGAGACGGCTTGAGCGGGCTACCCTCAATGTCGTTAAGCTGAATCAGGTTGACGTGACACAGCGTTCCCTCGCAGAAGTCGCAAAGCGCCTGCATCTCAGGGTTTGTGTCATTGACGCCTTCGATCATGGCGTACTCATAGGTTGGGCGGCGGCCCGTCTTTTCGGTGTAGAGCTGCAGTGCCTCATGAAGGCGCAGGAGCGTGTACTTCTTGACGCCAGGCATAAGCTTGTTGCGCGTGGACTGGATAGCGGAGTGCAAGGAAACGGCAAGCGTGAACTGCTCGGGGATGTCGGCAAATTTGCGAATACCGGGAATAACGCCGCTGGTAGAGACGGTGAGGTGACGAGCGCCGATACCGATGCCATCGGGGTCGTTGAGGATGCGCAGCGCCTTGAGAACCTCGTCATAGTTAGCAAAGGGCTCGCCCTGTCCCATGAAGACAACGCTCGTGGCACGCTCACCAAAGTCGTTGGAGACATGAAGCACCTGGTCAACGATCTCTTGAGCGGTCAGAGAGCGCTTAAGGCCGTTCAGACCGGTAGCGCAAAAAGCGCAGCCCATGCCACAGCCTGCCTGGGTGGAAACGCAGACAGGAAGCTTGTTACGACGGGGCATACCGACAGTCTCGACGGAAATGCCGTCGTGGTACTCGAGCAGATACTTGCGAGAGCCATCTTTAGAAACCTGCTTGGTGAGCTCAGTCGGCGTGTCAAAGGCAAAAGCCTCTTTAAGCTGCTCGCGGAAAGCCTTGGGAAGGTTGGTCATATCGTCAAACGAACAAACGTTCTTCTCAAAGACCCATTCGATGAGCTGCTTCGCGCGGAAGGCGGGCTGGCCAAGTTCGGCAACAAGCTCGCGAATATCGTTTTGGCTCAAGTCGCGAATGTCCTGAGATTTAGTCCTGGGATTCATGGAAGCCTTTCGATTTTGGGGAAACGTAGAGGGTATCGCTACAATATGGTATCAGCTGCAGAAATTATAGAGGAGGAGTCTGCCCATGCCGGGTAAAAGCCTAGAGAACATGCACGTAGCGGTCTTGGCGGGCGGTCATTCCGCTGAGCGCGAGATCTCGCTCAATTCGGGAAAGAACGTCGTGGTGGCCCTGAAGGAGGCTGGGTACACTTCGGTGGAGCTGCTCGACACGGCTGCCGATGATTTTATGGTAACCATGGCGACCGGTGGCTTTGACGTGGCGTTTATCGCCATGCACGGCGCCGGCGGTGAGGATGGTGCCATGCAGGGTGCCATGGAGACCCTGGGTATCCCCTACACGGCATCGGGCGTGCTCGCGAGCGCCTGCGGTGCCGACAAGGAGGTCTCGAAGCTCCTGTACGCCAAGGCGGGCATCCCCGTTGCCCCCGGCCTTGCGCTCGAGGTGGGCGATGAAGTCGATATCGATCATATCGTCGAGGTTTGTGGCGAGCGCTGCTTTGTGAAGCCGGCCGTAAACGGTTCCAGCTATGGCATTTCTCTGGTCCATGAGCCCTCCGAGCTGCCCGCGGCAATCGCCAAAGCGTTTGAGTACGGCGACAAAGTGCTGGTCGAGAAGTGCATCGAGGGTACCGAGATCACCGTCGGCGTATACGGCGAGGACGACGTGCGCGCTCTGCCGATCGTTGAGATCCGTAAGCCCGAGGACTGCGAGTTCTACGATCTGGACGTGAAGTATGTCGACCCCACGGATATCCATCGCATTCCGGCACAGATTTCGCCCGAGAACTACGCTCGTGCCCAGGAGCTCGCCTGTGCTGCCCATAGGGCGCTCGGCTGCCTGGGTATTTCGCGCAGCGACTTTATCGTGAGTGAGGACGGCCCCGTTATCCTCGAGACCAATACTATTCCCGGCATGACCGATACGTCGCTGTATCCGGATGAGATCCGCCACACCGACGACATGACGTTCCCGCAGGTCTGTGACAGCCTGATCCGTATGGGTCTTCGTCGAGCGGGCATTGCATGCTAATCGAGGACGCGGTTTCATCAGGAACGCCGCAGTTTGTCATCGACTCCTATGCCACTCTTGCCGAGCGCGCCAAAACCCAATCGTTTGGTCTCATCGAGGAAGATGTTATCGTCCTCGATACCGAGACCACGGGTCTTTCGGTGCAGGACAACGAGCTTATCGAGATATCGGCGGCCCGCCTTTCGGGCCGCGAGATCGTCGATCGGTTCGATACGTTCGTGCATCCCAAACAGCTGATTCCCGCCGAGATTACCGAGCTCACGAGCATTACAAATGCCGATGTGGCAGATGCCCCGTCGGCCGTTGAGGCCGTAGCCGCTCTCGCCGATTTTGTCGGTGGTTGCCCGGTAATCGCACATAACGCCACGTTCGACCGCTCGTTTATCGAGTCGGTCAAAGGCGGCGTCAACGTGAGCGATATTTGGATCGATTCGCTGGCGCTGTCGCGCATCGCGCTTCCGCGCCTGGCCTCGCACAAGCTGTCTTTTATGGCCGATCTGTTTGGCTGTGACTCGGTATCACACCGTGCCAATGCCGACGTCGACGCCCTGTGTGGCGTATGGCGCGTGTTGCTCGTGGCACTCACCGACTTGCCCCAGGGCCTCATGGCGCGCCTAGCCGACATGCATCCGGACGTGCCTTGGTCCTATCGTCCAATCTTCTCATTCTTGGCGGGGCAGAACCCTGGTTATATCTTCTCTCTCAGCGCCGCTCGTGCTGACGTTCTCAAGGCCGATCGCGCCGACGATCGGGTGGACGCCGACGAACTGCCGGTACTCAAGATGCCGAGTCGTGAGGAGATTGAGGCAGACTATGCGCCAGGTGGCCTGGTCAATCGCATGTACCCCACCTACGAGCCGCGTGATGAGCAGATCGCGATGGCGCTCGAGGTCCGTGATGCGCTGGTCACGGGCACTCATCGTGTAATTGAGGCGGGCACAGGCGTCGGTAAATCGATGGCCTATCTGGTGCCTTTTGCCGAGGCAGCACGCCGTAACAACATTACGGTTGGTATTGCGACCAAATCGAACAATCTTGCCGACCAGCTCATGTACCATGAGCTGCCAAAACTTGCCGAGCAACTGGACGGTGGCCTGTCATTTTGCGCTCTCAAGGGCTATGACCACTATCCGTGCCTGCGCAAGCTTGAGCGCATGAGTCGCGGCCAGGTCGAGATTACCACCAAGCGCGATCCGGCGGACACGCTCACGGCGGTCGCGGTCATTATGGCGTACGTCTGCCAATCAGCCGATGGTGACCTCGACTCACTTGGCATTCGGTGGCGCAGCGTCAACCGCCCCGACTTTACGACGGCCTCGCGCGAGTGTGCTCGTCGCCTCTGCCCGTTTTTCCCTGATAAATGTTTGGTCCACGGCGCTCGTCGCCGTGCGGCGCATGCCGATGTGGTGGTCACCAACCATTCCCTGCTGTTCCGCAATGTCGCGGCCGAGGGCAGGATTTTGCCTCCGATTCGTCATTGGGTAATCGACGAGGCCCATTCTATCGAGCGCGAGGCGCGCCGTCAGTGGGCGCGCGTGGTGTCGGCGGACGAATCACGCGTTCTGTTTGAGCGCCTGGGTGGCTCGAGCACCGGCGCGCTAAGCCAGGTTTCCCGTGATTTGGTAACCTCCGAGGGCTCTACGCTCTATCTGGGCCTTACTGCCAAGGCAACGTCGACGGTTGCGCGCGCGAGCATGGCAATCGCCGACGTGTTCGATGGCGTTCGCGAGCTCGGTCGCCGTGCCCGTGGGGGTTATGACAATGCCAATCTATGGATTGGCCCCGAGCTGCGCGAATCTGACGACTGGCATGATTTCTTACAGTCGGCCTACGCTGCCATCGACGCATTGGAACAGGCTGACAAGAGCGTCGACGCGCTGGTGCAGGCCGTCGCCGCCGACAAGCCCGAGGTTGTTGTCGATCTGGGTGATATCTCGCGCCGCCTGCACGAGCTGGCCGAGAACCTCAAACTCATCATTGATGGCATCGATGAACACTACGTGTATTCGCTGCAGGTCAATCGCAGGCTGCGTGCCGGCGGAGAGTCAATGACCGCAGAGCGCATCGACATTGGCGAGGCCTTGGCAACCGAATGGCTGCCCGAGGTTCACACGGCTATCTTTGCCTCGGCGACCATGACGGTGTCCAAAAGCTTTGAACACTTTAACCACGCGGTCGGCCTCGATCGCATCGGTGCTTCAACATCCTCATCGTTGCACTTGGATTCGAGCTACGACTTCGATTCGAACATGGCTGTAGTCGTTGCGGGCGATATCCCCGATCCGCGCGATCATGAGAGCTATCTTACGGCGCTCGAGCGCGTGCTGGTCGACGCCCATCTTGCCATGGGCGGATCGGTGCTCACACTGTTCACCAATCGGCGCGACATGGAAGACCTGTATGCCCGCGTTGAGCCCAAGATGGCCCGTGCGGGTCTGGAGCTCAACTGCCAGCAGCGCAACTCATCTCCTCGTCGCCTGCGCGACCGGTTTATCAACGAGCCGACCTCGTCGCTTTTTGCTCTTAAGGCCTTCTGGGAGGGATTCGACGCCAGCGGCGAGACGCTGCGCTGCGTCATCATTCCCAAGCTGCCGTTCTCGAGCCCCACGGACCCGCTCTCGTGCGAGCGCAACCTGCGCGAAGACCGCGCTTGGGCGCGCTATTCGCTGCCCGAGGCGGTGCTCGAGGTCAAGCAGGCG
>ERZ826613.2023-NODE-2023-length-21410-cov-27.457270_pt1 | contig 21410 bp, 16 predicted proteins | sample MGYA00519925_ERZ826613 | MGnify/ENA primary metagenome ERZ826613 (study PRJEB31778, sample SAMEA3449236) | human gut metagenome | biome: human gut; feature: human-associated habitat; material: faeces | place: United Kingdom | collected 2010/2012 ... | reverse complement strand
TGCAACAATTGCAGAAATGTTGCCAAATTAAAATATAAATCATTTGTTTGCACAATTTGTTAAGTGATTTTTTGTTGGATATGACAAGTAAATCGGATTTATTATGTAATGGCAGACAAGTTGGTGCAGATAGTGATGAAATAAAGGGTAGGTTAGGGCGGAGGTAATGAGGCGAAGGGTGATAAAAGCAGGCTGGTAAACGAAAAATTTACGATTTGATAACACATTGGTAATAGTAGAAGTTTCTGCGTCGAATTGTGCGATTTTTGTTCAAATCGGAGAAAATAGGAAAATCGGCGAGATGTGTAAGCTAAAATGCTTGACAAGGGCTTGCTAATATTATATAATAGTATACTGTATCATAATGGAGTTTTCCACCTATTTCATGCGTTTTTGAGTGCAGAAAATCATGGAAAACACCGCCAAAACCACTGGCGAATACGATTGTTATATAGTATTATATAAATGTATTTTCCAAATAAATTAAGGAGTGATTGAGCCTATGGTGAATGTCAAGGACGTAAAACTTGGTAAGAACACGAGAAAGAGCTTTGCCAAGATCAATGAGGTTCTGGAGATGCCTAACCTTATTGAAGTGCAGAAGAGCTCTTATCAGTGGTTCCTCGATGAAGGTCTGAAGGAGGTCTTCAGAGATGTTTCAGCTATTACTGATTATAATGGTACGCTGGAGCTGACTTTTGTTGGATACCATTTCGACGAAGAGGCTAAGTATTCTGTTGCAGAGTGCAAGGCGAGAGATGTAACTTATGCAGTGCCACTGAGAGTTACTGCAAGACTTAACAATACCGAGACCGGCGAGATCAAGGAGTCCGAGGTATTTATGGGTGACTTCCCTAAAATGACCGACAGCGGAACTTTTGTTATCAACGGTGCAGAGCGTGTTATCGTTTCTCAGTTGGTGCGTTCACCAGGTGTTTATTACGCTTTTGATAAGGACAAGACCGGTAAGGATCTGTTCAAGACAACTGTTATCCCTAACAGAGGCGCTTGGCTTGAATATGAAATGGATTCTAACGACGTGGTTTATGTCAGAATCGATAAAAACAGAAAGATCCCTCTTACTACTTTCCTGAGATCGCTGGGTATTGGTACTAACGAGGAGATCGAGGAAGTTTTCGGTCCTGATGAAAGACTTACTCAGACTATCATGCAGAAGGATCAGACTGCTAACAGAGAGGAAGCTCTTCTTGAGGTTTACAAGAAGCTCCGTCCGGGCGAGCCTCCCACAGTAGATTCTGCTGTTACTCACCTGAACAACCTGTTCTTTGACGCTAAGAGATATGACCTTTCAAGATTTGGCAGATATAAGTACAACAAGAAGCTTGGCGTTGGTTCAAGACTTTCAGGTCACAGACTTTCAAGACCTGTTGTAAATCCTATGACAGGCGAGGTAATGGCTGAGGCCGGAGATCTTATCAGCTTTGATAAGGCTATGGAGATCGAGACCGCAGGTGTTATGGAGGCTTACGTTGACGTTGAGGTCAAGGAGCATCTTACTTCCGCAACAGGCGAGGCTGTTACAAAGCTTGAAGAGTGCGAAGTTAAGATCATAGGCAACGGCATGGTAGACATCAACGCTTATGTTGATTTTGACTGCACTGAGCTTGGCATCAACGAAAAGGTATCTTTCAAGGCTCTTAAGGAAATTCTTGAGGATTCTGAGAATGAGGAAGAGCTTAAGGAGAACATCAAACTTAAGGCTGACGACCTCGTTCCAAAGCACATCACTATCGATGATATTATCGCTACGGTTTCTTACTTCCTCAACCTTTGCGAGGGCGTTGGTACTGTTGACGATATCGACCATCTTGGCAACAGAAGAATCCGTTCAGTAGGCGAGCTTCTTCAGAACCAGTTCAGGATCGGTTTCACAAGAATGGAAAGAGTTATCCGTGAGAGAATGAACATTCAGTCACAGGGCACTGAGGTCGTTACTCCTACAGCTCTTATCAATATAAGACCTATCACTGCGGCTATAAGAGAGTTCTTCGGTTCTTCTCCACTGTCACAGTTCATGGATCAGAACAACCCTCTGGCTGAGCTTACTCATAAGAGAAGACTTTCAGCCCTCGGCCCTGGCGGTCTTTCAAGAGACCGTGCCGGATTTGAGGTCCGTGACGTTCACTATACTCACTACGGCAGAATGTGTCCTATCGAGACGCCTGAAGGTCCTAACATCGGACTTATCTCTTACCTTGCTTCTTTCGCAAGGATAAACGAGTACGGCTTTATCGAAGCTCCTTACAGACGTGTTGACAAGGAAACAGGCGTTGTAACTGACGAAGTTGTTTATATGACGGCTGACGTTGAAGATAACTACATGGTCGCTCAGGCAAACGAGCCTCTTACTGAGGATAACAAGTTTGCCAGACCTAAGGTAAACGGCAGATACAGAGATCAGATCCTCGAGATAGAGAGAGAGAAGATCGACTTCATGGACGTTTCACCTAAAATGGTAGTTTCTGTGGCTACTGCTTGTATCCCGTTCCTTGAGAACGATGACGCTAACCGTGCGCTCATGGGTTCAAACATGCAGAGACAGGCTGTGCCGCTGCTCAAGACTGAGTCTCCTATCGTCGGTACTGGTATGGAATACAAGGCTTGTCTTGATTCAGGCGTTGCTGTTGTTTCTAAGAACGCAGGTGTTGTTGAGAGCGTTGACGCTGACAAGATCGTTATCCGTGAGGACAGCGGTATGCTCAGAACTTATGAGCTGACTAAGTTCAAGCGTTCAAACGCAGGTACTTGCACAAACCAGAGACCTATCGTCAACAAGGGCGAGAGAATTGAAGCTAATCAGATAATCGGTGACGGCCCTGCTACCTCAAACGGTGAGCTTTCACTTGGTAAGAACGCTCTTATCGGCTTCATGACTTGGGAAGGTTACAACTACGAGGACGCCGTTCTTCTGAACGAAAACCTTGTAAAGCAGGATAAGTACACTTCTATCCATATTGAAGAGTATGAGACAGAAGCCAGAGATACAAAGCTCGGACCTGAGGAGATCACAAGAGATATCCCTAACGTTGGTGAGGACGCTCTTAAGGATCTGGACGAGAACGGTATCATCAGAATAGGCGCAGAGGTTCGCTCAGGCGATATACTTGTTGGTAAGGTAACACCTAAGGGTGAAACTGAGCTGACAGCAGAAGAAAGACTTTTGAGAGCTATCTTCGGTGAGAAGGCTAGAGAAGTTAGAGATAATTCTCTTAAGGTACCTCACGGCGAGGCCGGTACTATCATTGATGTTAAGATATTCACAAGAGAGAACTGCGACGAGCTTTCTCCTGGAGTAAATATGCTCGTCAGATGCTACATCGCACAGAAGAGAAAGATCTCTGTGGGCGATAAGATGGCGGGTCGTCACGGTAACAAGGGTGTCGTTTCAAGAATACTCCCACAGGAGGATATGCCATTCCTTGAGGACGGTACTCCGCTTGATATCTGTCTTAACCCATTGGGCGTACCTTCTCGTATGAACATCGGTCAGGTGCTTGAGGTTCATCTTGGTATGGCGGCAAAGGCTCTTGGCTGGAAGATAATGACCCCTGTATTCGACGGTGCTCATGAGGCAGACATCAGAGAATGCTTCAAAATGGCTCAGCAGAATTATCTGGAGCATAAGGACGATGAGTTCACTCTCCACACAATGGACGAGGTCATCAACCCTAACGCACTGAGCATGAGCGAGGACGGCAAGTTCACTGTTTATGACGGAAGAACAGGCGAGAAGTTCGATAACAGAGTTACAGTCGGTTATATGTACTACCTGAAACTCCACCACCTCGTAGACGATAAGATACACGCACGTTCAGTTGGTCCTTACTCACTGGTAACACAGCAGCCACTCGGCGGTAAGGCTCAGTTCGGTGGTCAGAGATTCGGAGAAATGGAAGTTTGGGCGCTCGAAGCTTACGGTGCTGCTTACACACTTCAGGAGATCCTTACAGTTAAGTCTGACGATACTGTGGGAAGAGTCAAGACATACGAGGCTATCGTTAAGGGACAGAATGTTCCTAAGCCTGGTGTTCCTGAGGCGTTCAAGGTACTTGTTAAGGAGCTTCAGTCACTTGGTCTGGATCTCAAGGTACTCAACATCAATAACGAGGAAATAGATCTTAAGCAGTCGTTTGACGAGGACGAGGAGCTTGTTCCACAGCCTGCTATCGAAGATCATATCGATTTCGGCGTTGACGAGGGCGATCTCGACGAGGGCTTCATGGCTGAAGACGAGAACGGCACTTCCGAACTGGAGGGCAGCGCAGCTTCCGACGAGTCTGATCTGTTCCTTAATGACGGTGAATAATTTTGCACAGTAACTAAATAAGCTGAGGTCAAAGGGCGGGAGGCTCCGCCCTTGTGACCGTTTCATATAGAAGTCGGCTGTTGCCGTGCTTCAAACTAAACAGGAAGAGGGTACTGCTGTTGGAATTCAATGAGTTTGCATCAATCAAGATCGGTCTTGCTTCGCCTCAGAAGATCCGTGAGTGGTCTTACGGCGTTGTTACCAGACCTGAAACAATAAACTATCGTACTCAGAAGCCGGAAAAGGACGGATTGTTCTGCGAAAAGATATTCGGACCTTCAAAGGACTGGGAGTGTCACTGCGGTAAATATAAGAAAATTCGCTTTAAAGGCAAAGTCTGCGAGCGCTGCGGCGTTGAGGTAACAAGAGCCAAGGTTCGTAGAGAGAGAATGGGTCACATCGAGCTTGCTGCACCTGTTTCTCACATTTGGTATTTCAAGGGAACTCCGTCAAGAATAGGACAGATGCTTGAAATATCACAGAAAAGACTTGAAGAAGTTCTTTACTTCACAAAATACATCGTTATAGATCCAGGTAACACTGAGCTTATCAAGGGTCAGCTCCTTACCGAAAAGGATTATAGCGAAATGCAGGAAAAGTATGACGAGGACGAGTTCAGAGCCGGCATGGGCGCTGAGGCTATCAAGGAGCTTCTTGAAGAGATCGACCTCGAGAAGCTTTCAGAAGAGCTTAAAACTGAGCTGAAGGATCTTCCTGCGGGTCAGAAGCGTATCAAGCTTCTGAAAAGACTGGAGATCGTTGAGGCTTTCAGAACATCAGGCAACAGACCTGAGTGGATGATACTGGAGGCTATACCTGTTATACCACCTGACATCAGACCTATGGTACTGCTGGACGGCGGAAGATACGCAACCAGCGACCTTAATGACCTTTACAGACGTGTTATCAACAGAAATAACCGTCTTAAGAAAATGCTGGAGCTTGAAGCACCTGACATTATCGTTAGAAACGAAAAGAGAATGCTTCAGGAAGCTGTTGACGCACTTATCGACAACGGCAGACACGGCAGACCTGTTACAGGTCCTAACAACAGAGCATACAAGTCACTTTCAGATATGCTCAAAGGTAAGCAGGGACGTTTCAGACAGAACCTTCTTGGTAAGCGTGTTGACTATTCAGGACGTTCTGTTATCGTCGTAGGCCCTGAGCTTAAGATGTATCAGTGCGGTCTGCCAAAGGAAATGGCTCTTGAGCTGTTCAAGCCTTTCGTTATGAAAAGACTTGTTGACACCAATCCTACTATCAACATCAAGTCTGCAAGGAAAAAGGTAGACAGAGCTGAGCCTGAGGTTTGGGACGCACTTGAAAACGTTATTCAGGGTCACCCTGTAATGCTCAACCGTGCGCCTACACTTCACAGACTTGGTATTCAGGCATTCGAGCCTATCCTTGTAGAGGGCAGAGCTATCAAGCTTCACCCACTGGTTTGTACAGCGTTCAACGCTGACTTCGACGGCGACCAGATGGCTGTTCACCTGCCAATCTCAGCAGAGGCTCAGGCTGAGGCAAGATTCCTTATGCTGGCTGCCAACAACCTGCTGAAGCCTTCAGACGGACGCCCTGTTGCAGTTCCTACACAGGATATGATACTTGGTTCTTACTACCTGACACTGAAGAAGGACGGCGAGCCTGGCGAGGGCAAGGTGTTCAGAGATGTGAACGAGGCTCTTATGGCTTACGATCAGCACATCGTTTCACTCCACGCTGCTATCAAGGTAAGAATTACCAAGCAGATAGGCGACAAGCAGGTATCAAAGGTGATAGACGCTACAGTCGGAAGACTTATCTTCAACTCTATCATTCCTCAGAACCTTGGCTTTGTTGACAGAACAAATTCAGAAAAGCAGTTTGATCTTGAGATAAGCTTCCTTGTAAAGAAGAAGCAGCTTTCTGATATCATTGATAAATGTATCCAGAAGCACGGTACGACTACGACTTCCGAAGTTCTCGACAACATCAAGAGCCTTGGTTATAAGTATTCTACAAAGTCTGCTATCACGGTTGCTGTTTGCGACGCATCTATCCCTGAGGCTAAGAAGGATATCCTTGCTAAGGCTGACGGACTTGTTGACAAGATAGACAAGCAGTATAAGAGAGGTTATATTTCAAGAGAAGAGAAGTCAAAGAAGTTCATTGAGATCTGGAACAACGCTACAGACGAAGTTACAGAGGCTCTGAAAGCTAACCTTGACCCATATAACCCAATCAACATGATGGCTGACTCAGGTGCCCGTGGTTCTATCAACCAGATCAGACAGCTGGCAGGTATGCGTGGACTTATCGCCAACACATCAGGTTCAACAATTGAGATGCCTATCAGAGCTAACTACCGTGAAGGTCTTAACATTCTGGAATACTTCATTTCTTCCAGAGGTGCGAGAAAGGGACTTGCCGATACAGCTCTGCGTACTGCTGACTCAGGTTACCTTACAAGACGTCTTGTTGACGTTTCTCAGGACGTTATCATTCGTCAGGAGGACTGCGGTACTCACGTTGGTATCGAGATATTCGACATAAAGAACGGAAACGAAATGATCGAGCCTCTCAGCGAGAGACTTGTGGGCAGATACCTTGTTGAGGACCTCAAGGATCCTAAGACAGGCGAGATGATATGCTCAAGAAACAAGCTCATAAACGTTCATGACGCTGAAAGAATAGTTGCTGCACTCGAAGCTGAGGGCAAGGATTCTATCTCTATCAGATCAGTTCTTCAGTGTCAGGCTAAGCATGGCGTTTGCGCTAAGTGCTACGGCGCTAACCTTGCAAACGGAAATATCGTTCAGGTCGGTGAGGCTGTCGGCGTAATCTCCGCTCAGTCTATCGGTGAGCCTGGTACACAGCTTACAATGAGAACCTTCCACACAGGTGGTATCGCTTCTGCGGAAGATATCACACAGGGTCTTCCTAGAGTCGAGGAACTGTTTGAGAGCAGACGTCCAAAGGGTGCTGCTATCATCACAAGGATCGACGGCGTAGTTAGGATCGAGGAGGTCAAGAAGACCAAGCAGATCACTGTTACAAGCGAGGACACTGAAAATCCTGAGCAGGAGTCTTATGCAATTCCATACGGCTACAAGATAAGAGTTCGTGAGGGACAGGCTGTTACAGCCGGTGAGCCACTCACAGAGGGTTCTATCAACCCAGCTGATATCCTTGCAGTTAATGGTCCTAAAGCTGTTCAGAACTACATCATCACCGAAGTTCAGAAGGTTTACCGTCTGCAGGGTGTTGATATCAACGATAAGCACATCGAAGTTATCGTTCGTCAGATGATGAGAAAGGTCAAGATCGACGACTCTGGTTCAAGCTATCTGCTCCCTGGTTCACTTATCGACAGAGGAGAGGTCGCAAGACTCAACGAGGAGATACAGGCTCAGATCGACGCTGGCGACGAGAACGCAAGACTTATCACAACTGTTCCTGTTCTTCAGGGTATCACAAAGGCTTCAAGCTACTCGGATTCATTCCTGTCGGCTGCTTCATTCCAGGAGACAACTAAGGCTCTTACAGACGCAGCTATCAGAGGCAAGACCGATAAGCTCATGGGTCTTAAGGAAAATGTTATTATCGGTAAGCTCATTCCTGCCGGCACCGGTATGGACGTTTACAACAACGTTCAGGTGGTCAAGAATGAGAGCGCGGCTAACCATAACACCGCAGAAACACCGTTGTACTAATGACTTTTATATCAGCCTGCATGGTTCATTCATGCGGGCTGATTTTTTTTATTTTGTATGAAACCTTTTTTTGACTTGCGGCGTTTTAGTATATGAAGGGAAGTGAAAGCATGAAGAATATTGCCGAAAGCGAATATCGCCAACTTGTGGAGGAGTATTCGGATATGGTAACAAGGCTTTGCGTGGTGCACACGGGAAATTTTTCCGACGCTGAGGACTGCTATCAGAACGTGTTCTTCAAGCTTTTCAAGCAGATGAAAAAAGGCAGTCTGCCAAACCCGAAAGCGTGGCTCATCAGAGTGGCTCTCAACGAATGCCGGAGTGTTTTGCGGTATCGTTTGAGGAAAAACACAGTCGATCTGAACAGCATAACGTCTTTCTCAAAGGACGGCAGCGACATAGAGATACTTGACCTTATTTTCAGACTTCCCCCAAAATATCGGGATAGTATTTATCTTTATTACTTTGAGGAGCTGTCAGTGCAGGAGATAGCCGAGCTTACTAAGATAAAGGAAAATACCATAAAAACGCATTTGAAACGTGGAAGAGAACAGCTGAAGGATATGATAATGCTGTGAACTATATGAATGTCAATAAAAACCTAGGGCATAGGGACGTCGCATTTCTGTGAAACAGAAATTGAGCCGCTCCCCTACAGGAGCGGTAAAAGCATTAAGTAGGGGCTGGACTTTCATCATAACATTGACTAAAGGTATAGTTTGCAATGAGGATATCACAGAAAGGAGCAGCAAATGAAAAAGATAAATGCTTTTTACTGTATAAAAACTCCTTCGGATTGGAAGGAGAGTGTGCTTATGTATGACAAGCCTACAGAGAAAAAGAAAACAAAACTTACAGGCTTTCAGCTTGCAGGTGCGGTGCTTGCGGCTTTGCTTCTGGTGGTGGGCGGTGCGCTGACCCTTTATCGCAGTGGCGATGAGTTCAAGGTGGATACGGCTAAACTGTCTGGTGCTGATAGCTCGAGTACCATTGACAGCACTGAGCTTACGGCTGATTTAGAACAGGCACAAAATGCGCTTAAGCAGGTCGTTAAAGACAAAGAGATAACGGCGGTCGGAATGTATGCAGGCTGCGGCTCGGACGGAACGGGATATCTTTTTGTTGATAAGATATATGTTGAGAAATACACCTCTGAAAAGGGCGAATTGATCGACTATGTTACTGTGAATGAATATGAATACCTGAAATACCACTCTTACGCTGCGTTTAAACTTGATTTCAGAGCGAAAGATGTTACCACAGGGAAGTTTGCTTATATGGACGAACTGAAAGTGGGCGAAAAAATCGCAGTCGGCATAAAATGCGATGATCTGAGTAATTGGAACTCGGATGAGATCGCAACAGGTCTTGACGAAATGGTCGGTGGCGACAGCTTTGGAACAGACTTCTATTATTCACTGAGATCATCAATAGCCTATGCTTATGATATCGACAGTTCAAAGGACACAGGCAAGGAAAAGCTTGATAAGCTCATTCTTGATAGTGTACAGCATATGTACGAAGATATGATACTGCAAGCTGACGACTTCAGCATTGTGCTAAATCCTGTGGAAAAGGACTGGGGATTTAAAATTGATACGTTGGTAAATTCTGTTAAGCATATCAATTATGATGCTGACAATTACGAAAGGGATATTATCTATCCGCTGATAATAACACCAATTCAAAAGGGTAAAGCCATAAACGTTTCCACAGCAGGAGGGTCAAAGGAAGGCATAATTATCAAGGTGGACGGAAGATATTTCAGTATAACTTCCAATTATAAGGATATTGTGGAGCAGGAAGATACTAATAATGAATTGTACGGTTCCCAAAGTGCGACGGTAAAGAACAACAGAAATTACTTCTTTGATGAAAATGAATGGCTCGTTGCAATTAAATTCGCAACGGGTGCAAACACCTATTTTAGTGATGATCTGAAACTTTATATCAACGAAGTACAAAACGATATAACCTATTCGGACAAGACTGACGACAGCGATTGTGTTATAACTTATCATAGATTCAGCGAGACAGAGGTCGAAGTGGCGGATAAAGGAGAAATTTTAGATACAGACAGCAAGACGGAATGAGGAATAATTTGCAGGGCAGGGCGTGAAAAGCCGCTGCCCTGTGCTTTTTATAGCTTTTGACAGAAAATTTAACTGAAATTTTCAAAAAGTTAAAAAAGTCAAGAAAAAGTGCTTGACAAGAGACGGAGAATAGTGTATAATATCAAGGTATGCTGATGTATTGTATATCAGCGTATAGTATCAAATCTATGAAAGGAGAGAAAATATGCCAACCTTTAACCAGTTAGTAAGAAAAGGAAGAAATGTCCTTGCAGACAAGTCTACAGCTCCTGCTCTTCAGAAGGGTTTCAACTCAAAGAAGAAGGTAGTTATCGATCAGAGCTGCCCACAGAAGCGTGGCGTTTGCACAGTAGTAAGAACTGCTACACCTAAGAAGCCAAACTCAGCTATGAGAAAGGTTGCCAGAGTTAAGCTCACAAACGGAAATGAAGTTACAGCTTACATCCCTGGTATCGGACACAATCTTCAGGAGCACTCCGTTGTTCTTATCAGAGGCGGACGTGTTAAGGACCTCCCTGGTGTAAGATATCACATCATCAGAGGCACTCTCGACGCTCAGGGCGTTGCTAAGAGAATGCAGGCGAGATCCAAGTATGGCGCTAAGAAGCCAAAGGCAGGAGCAGCCAAGTAATCAAAAACTGAAAAGCTCATTTTAGTAACAAGGTAATAACTCATTGTCGCATATTGCGAAGACCACAGTTTATGTGGAGTGATTAATATATATTAGTTGACTCTACAAGGAACTGACGGGGCTGTAAAACGGCTGTGTGCCGTGGTTACAGAGCGAGTACCTGTGAATTCATTATTTGTGAAGGAGGGAATTAAAGTGCCAAGAAGAGGTAGAGTTACAAAGAGAGACGTGCTTCAGGATCCAGTATACAATTCTAAGCTTGTTACACGTCTTGTAAACAACATCATGCTTGACGGTAAGAAGGGTGTTGCCCAGAAGATCGTTTACGGAGCATTTGAAATTGTCGAAGAAAAGACAGGCAGACCTGCTCTTGAAGTATTCCAGGAGGCTATGGATAACATCATGCCTGAGCTGGAGGTCAAGGCTCGCCGTGTAGGCGGTGCGACTTACCAGGTACCAATGGAGGTTCGTCCTGACAGAAGACAGACACTTGGTCTGAGATGGATAACAAAGTATTCTCGTGAGAGAAACGAGGACACAATGAGAGAGAGACTCGCAGCAGAGATCCTCGACGCTCTTAACGGCGTTGGCGGCTCATGCAAGAAGCGTGACGAAACTCATAAGATGGCTGAAGCTAACAAGGCTTTCGCTCATTACAGATGGTAAGAGGTATAAAGGAGGATATATATGGCAAGAGAATGTAAATTGCAGGACTACCGTAATATCGGTATCATGGCACACATCGACGCCGGCAAGACTACTACTACAGAGCGTATCCTGTTTTATACCGGTGTAAACTATAAGATCGGTGAAACACACGACGGTGCATCTACAATGGACTGGATGGCACAGGAGAAGGAGAGAGGTATCACAATTACTTCTGCTGCTACTACTTGCTACTGGAAGGGTCACAGACTCAACATTATAGATACTCCAGGCCACGTTGACTTTACAGTTGAGGTTGAGCGTTCACTTCGTGTACTCGACGGTTCTGTAACAGTTCTTTGTGCTAAGGGTGGTGTTGAGCCTCAGACTGAAACAGTTTGGAGACAGGCTGATAACTATCAGGTACCAAGAATGGTATATGTCAATAAGATGGATATCATGGGTGCAAACTTCTACAACGTTTTGAATATGCTCCATGAAAGACTTCATTGTAATGCCGTTCCTATCCAGCTCCCTATCGGTGCTGAGGACGACTTCAAGGGTATCGTCGATCTGCTCGAAATGAAGGCTTATGTATACTATGATGACCTTGGAAAGGATATCCGTCAGGAAGAGATCCCTGAGGATCTCAAGGAAAAGGCTGAACAGTATCACGCTGACCTTATCGAGCATCTTGCAGAAGTTGATGACGATCTCGCTGAGAAGTATTTCGCAGACGAAGAGATCACTATCGACGAGATGAAGAAGGTAATCAGAAAGAGTACTATCGCTAACACAATGGTACCTGTTACCTGCGGAACTTCATACAGAAACAAGGGCGTTCAGAAGCTTCTTGACGCTATTGTAGATTATATGCCTTCACCTATCGACGTACCACACATCAAGGGTACTGACGTAAATACAGGTGAGGAAGTTGAGAGAATTTCAGGCGACGATCAGCCATTCGCTGCTCTCGCATTCAAGATCGCTACAGACCCATTCGTTGGTAAGCTCTGCTACTTCAGAGTTTATTCAGGTGTTCTGACAGCCGGCTCTACAGTTTATAACTCCACTAAGGACAAGGACGAGAGAATCGGAAGAATCGTTCAGATGCACTCTAACGCTAGAAAGGATATCGATACTATCTACGCTGGTGATATCGGTGCCGCTATCGGTCTGAAGAACACAACAACAGGTGACACTCTTTGTGATGAAGAGCACCCTGTACTTCTTGAGTCAATGGAATTCCCTGAGCCTGTTATCCAGCTCGCTATTGAGCCTAAGACTAAGGCAGGTCAGGAAAAGATGGGTATCGCTCTTGCAAAGCTTGCTGAAGAGGACCCAACATTCAGAACTTATACTTCTGAGGAAACAGGTCAGACAATTATCGCCGGAATGGGCGAGCTGCACCTTGAGATCATCGTAGACAGACTTCTCCGTGAGTTCAAGGTAGAGGCAAATGTCGGTGCTCCTCAGGTTTCATATAAGGAAACAATCACTGCTCCTGCAAGCGTTGATTACAAGTACGCTAAGCAGTCAGGTGGTAAGGGTCAGTACGGTCACGTTAAGATCAACGTTGAGCCAAACGAGTCCGGTAAGGGCTATGAGTTCATCAACAAGGTTGTCGGCGGTGCTATTCCTAAGGAATACATTCCTGCAGTTGACGCAGGTATCAGGGGCGCTATGGAGAACGGTGTTCTCGCTGGCTTCCAGGTAGTTGACGTTAAGGTTGAGCTGTACGATGGATCTTATCACGAAGTCGACTCTTCTGAAATGGCATTTAAGATCGCCGGTTCTATGGCGTTCAAGGAGGCTATGAGAAAGGCTTCACCAATCATTCTTGAGCCTATCATGAAGGTTTGCGTTATCGCTCCTGATGATTATCTCGGAACAGTTATAGGCGACCTCAACTCCCGTCGTGGACAGATCCTCGGTCAGGAGCAGAGAACTGGTGCTGTTCAGGTAGACGCTCTCGTTCCACTGTCTGAAATGTTTGGTTACTCAAATGACCTGCGTTCTAAGACACAGGGTCGTGGACAGTACACAATGGAGCCTGACAGCTACATTCAGGTACCAAAGTCTATCTCTGAGAAGATCATGGCTTCAAGAAACAAGGACTAATAAATTTGCGGAAAATTTTCTGCTTTTTCTATTGCAAATTTGCTTTTTATTTGATATAATTATACTACGGTATGTTAAATCGGAAACTATTAAATTTTAAGGAGGAAAATTCCTATGGCAAAGGCACATTTCGAAAGAACCAAACCACACGTTAACATTGGTACAATCGGTCACGTTGACCACGGTAAGACAACTCTTACTGCTGCTATCACAAAGACTCTTGCTCTTGAAGGTCTTGCTGAGAAGAAGGATTACAACAACATCGACTCAGCTCCAGAGGAGAGAGAGAGAGGAATTACAATCAACACAGCTCACGTTGAGTATGAGACAAAGAACCGTCACTATGCTCACGTTGACTGCCCAGGCCACGCTGACTATGTAAAGAACATGATCACTGGTGCTGCTCAGATGGACGGCGCTATCCTCGTAGTTGCTGCTTCTGATGGTCCTATGGCTCAGACAAGAGAGCACCTTCTCCTTGCTAGACAGGTAGGCGTTCCAGCTATCGTTGTTTTCATGAACAAGGCTGACCAGGTTGACGATGAAGAGCTTCTCGATCTCGTTGAGATGGATATCAGAGAGCTCCTCGACAAGTACGATTTCCCTGGCGATGAGACTCCAATCATCAAGGGTTCAGCTCTTGCAGCTCTTGAAGCTCCAGACGATCTTTCTGATCCAGCTTACAAGCCAATCCTTGACCTTATGGACGCTGTTGACACATTCATCCCAACACCAGACAGAAAGTCTGATCTCCCATTCCTGATGCCTGTTGAGGACGTATTCACAATCACAGGCCGTGGTACAGTTGCTACTGGTAGAGTTGAAAGAGGTCAGCTCAAGACTGGTGACGAAGTTGAGATCCTCGGACTTTCAACTGAGAGACCAAAGACTGTTGTAACAGGTATCGAGATGTTCAGAAAGATCCTTGACTACGCTGAGGCAGGCGATAACATCGGTGCACTTCTCCGTGGTATCCAGAGATCTGACATTCAGAGAGGCCAGGTTCTTTGTAAGCCAGGTTCCATTCACCCATACACAAAGTTCTCAGGTCAGGTTTACGTTCTGAAGAAGGAAGAGGGCGGCCGTCATACTCCATTCTTCAACAACTACAGACCACAGTTCTATTTCAGAACAACAGACGTTACTGGCGTTATCACACTTCCTGCTGATAAGGAAATGTGCATGCCTGGCGATAACGTAGAGATGGATGTTGAGCTTATCACTCCAATCGCTATCGAAGAGGGACTTCGTTTCGCTATCCGTGAGGGTGGTAGAACAGTAGGTTCTGGCGTCGTTACAGCTGTTAGAGACTAATTTTTAGTTCGCTATATAAAGATCGGGTACAATATGTATCCGATCTTTTTTTGTCTTAAAATATTATGAATAATAAGTTAAATGATATTTGCATACTTTAAAAAAGTACGGTGATATGCTATAATTAGTATATCGGAGGTGAGAATTTGAACGATACGAATACTAAAGATTATATGATTGACGTTGCCCAGGATACCACTTATCAAAATCAGAGTGATGATTATAAGAAGTCGTTTGCAAAGTGGCGTTCAAATCCTCAGAATTCGTTTGGATTCCAGTTTACACATGATACAAGAGAACACTCATACATTGATGGCGAGGGTTTTGTTCCTCATAAGGCAGAGGTAGCAGAGAGGATCTCTATGCTGAAATGCTGTAGTTTGTTGGGCATTTGTCTTGTGGTAATGCTTGCTATTGATTTTCTTAACTATTTTATAGTGAATAAATACGCGCCGGATACAACTGGTACATTTGTGTATTTTTCTCAAACGGATGGCGGATATGGCAGATATGGTGTTGGAATGACTTTTATTTTAGGTCTGTTGTTTGCCGCAAAGTTTGTTGTGCCTGGTCTTATTTTTAAAATCGTTACTAAGATCCCTAATAAAGTCGTTTTTGCAAATTCTAAGGGCTACGAAAAAATGCGTGGAACTGCTGTGGTAATTATGATGGTCATAATCGTTGTGGGCAGAGTTGGACAATATATCCTTAGTCTTCTGTTTTCAACTGTGCATTTAGACGGGATATATTCTATTTTTGTATTCTCTGAGGATCCTGTTGTTGCTCTTGTTTCTTTTGCTTTCTTTGCGATCATTGTTCCTATAATGCAAGAGATAGTATTTCGAGGAGTTTTTTTGCAGACTTTTCGTCAATTTGGTGACACCTTCGCTATTATGATCACTGCTGTTGTGAACGGTTTGTGCTACTATGATATTACATATCTGCCTTTTGTTGTGTGCTGCACTGCAGTTCTTGGACTTTTTACTATACGAACAGGCTCGGTTTTTACTGCAATTTCAATGAGTATTTGCGCCCACATCACGAATTTTGTATTAAGTTACATTGTTCTCTATGATCTTCCTTATGCCAAAATAGCAGAAGTCATAATCTGTACAGTGATCGTTGGTGTATCACTTGTGATGTACTCGAAGCTTACAAGCTTTGGTGACTGGACATTCAACATTGAAAATGATAATTCTTTTATGACGATGTCAAAGCGAGTTAAGTCTTTCATTGCAACTAACTCAATTGCAGTGTGGATAGCTGCAATTCTTGTGACCATGTTTGTGTGTGCGAGGATAATATGACGAGAGATGAGCTTTACATGAAAAAAGCGTTGGAGCTTGCGGAAATTGCCGCAGAGCAGGGGGAAGTACCTGTGGGTGCGATAGTTGTGAAGCGTTCCAGCGGTGAAATAATCGGCAGGGGATTCAATCGTCGTGAGTATGGGCGTTCCCCTTTGACTCATGCCGAACTTGTGGCTATTGAGGAAGCGAGTCGCAATCTTGGTGGTTGGCGGCTTATGGGTTGTGAGCTTTTTGTTACTCTCGAGCCTTGTCCTATGTGTACGGGTGCGATAATAAATTCTCGAATTGAGCGTGTGGTTTTTGGTGCGTATGACCAAAAGGCTGGTTCTTGCGGGTCGGTGGTAAATCTTTTTGAGCTACCCTATAATCACAAACCTCTTTGCACAGGCGGTATACTGCAAGAGCGGTGTGCAGATACACTGACGGAATTTTTCAAAAATCTTAGACGTAAAAAAAACCTCTCCGAATAGTTCGGGGAGGTTTTCCTTATATTTCGTTTCGATTTTCCAAAGCCTTGTAAAGCGTCACTTCATCAGCATATTCAAGCACTCCGCCAACGGGTAGACCGAACGCCAAACGTGTGACCTTTACACCGAGGGGTTTCAGCAGCCTTGAAATGTAAATTGCCGTAGCTTCGCCATTAACTGTAGGATTAGTAGCCATAATGACTTCTTTAACATTCTCAGGCTCTATCCTCGCAAGCAGTTCTTTTATTTTAAGCTTGTCAGGGGAAATGTCGTCCATAGGGGAGAGAAGTCCATGCAAAACATGGTAAACGCCTTTGTACTCCTTAGTACGCTCGAAAGCGGCTATATCCTTTGGGTCTTCTACTACGCAGACCGTTGTGTGGTCACGTCTTGGGTCGGCACAGATAGGGCACTTTGGCTTGTCAGTAAAGTTCTGGCAAACACTGCAAAGATGAACGCTTTTGTGGGCATTAGTGATAGCCGCTGCAAAAGCCGATGCGTCCTCGTCTGTCATGGACATAACATAGTAGGCAAGGCGCTGTGCGGACTTCATGCCTATACCAGGGAGCTTTGCAAATTGCTCTGCCAGAAGTACCAAAGGCAGTGCGTTTGACTCAGCCATTAAAACAGACCTGGGAATGATACTCCGCCTGTGAGTTTCTGCATTTCAGTGTCGCTTACTTCATCGAGGTTAGCAACAGCCTGATTGAAAGCTGCCATAACGAGATCCTGAAGTGTTTCAACGTCCTCTGGATCAACTACCTCAGGCTTGATATCAAGCTTAAGTACGTTTCTCTTGCCGTTGATAGTTACCTCAACAACTCCGCCGCCTGCTGTACCTGTGAACTCTCTCTGCTCAAGGTCTGCCTGAAGAGCTGTGATCTCGTCCTGCATTTTCTGAGCCTGCTTGAGCATCTGATTCATGTTATTGGAAGGACCCTTGCCCATTCCCTGTGGAAGTCTTGCTTTCATTTTAAAAACTCCTTATATTCAAAATTATTTTTTTATATCAACTTCAATATCAAGTTTTTTCGCTTTGTCAAGCAACTGATTTATAGGATTTTCCGTATCCTCAGGTGCGACATTTTTGGCTGATTTGACTTTGATAGTGAAGTTTTGTCCGAAATTATTTTTCAGTATCTCATTAAGCACCGTAGCATCGCCACTTGCTTTGAACTTTTTGAGATAAAAGTCATTGTGTACTATCATAAGCAACACATTCTGACACATATAAGCCTTTGAATTGACTAAGAAACAGCCTATGGCAGGATTTGTCTGCTTGACCTGCTCAACAATGTTGTCCCAAGTCTGCACAAGCTTGAAGTCGCTTGCTTTCATTTTCTTGAAATCCGGGTCAAAAGGCTTTGGTGGTGGAGTTTGTTCCTGCTGAGCCGGTGTGGTGATCTGCGGTTGAGTCTGCAAAACGGCACCATTTTTTAGTGCATTCTCAAGCTGAGTTATTCTATTAAGAAGCACTGTGATCTCAGCATTGCCTGATACAGCCTGCACAGTTGCACCTGCTTTTTGAGCAGCTCCGCACAGCTTTATGATACACATTTCAAGCTCGATGCGTTTTGACGTGCTTTTTGCAAAACGCTCGCTGCACTCCTGCAAAGTATTTATATCCCCGAGTATTTCGTCCAGCTTCATGCGTTCTGCAAGGGCTTTAAGTCTTTCATACTCGTCAGGCAGACAAGTTATAAGATCCTTGTTGTTGTCGATAGTTTTGATTATCATGACATTTCTCATCTGAGCGAGCAGTTCACCTGCCAAGACTTTCAGATCTTTTGACATATCATAAAGCTTGTCAACGACCCTGAGTGCGCCTGCGGCATCCTTTTCGGCTATCTTTTCGAGAATATCAAAAAGATAATCACGTCCTGCAATGCCGGAAGCTGAGGACACAACGTCAAGGGTGATGTCATTTTCATAGGCAACACACTGGTCTAAAAGAGAAAGTGCGTCACGCATACCACCGTCAGAAAGCCTTGCTATCATGCCTGCGGCATCTTCGTGTAGGGTAAAGCCCTCCTGAGAAGCAATATACATAAGCCTTGAAACGATGTCCTCGTTTCTTATCCTGTGAAAGTCGAAATGCTGGCATCTCGACACGATAGTTGCAGGGACTTTATGTATCTCCGTAGTGGCAAGAATAAACTTGACATGCGGAGGAGGTTCTTCCATAGTTTTCAGCAGGGCATTGAATGCGCCAGCGGAAAGCATATGCACCTCGTCTATGATATATACCTTATATTTACATCTTTCAGGAGTATAGACAACGCCTTCACGCAGTTCTCTGATATCGTCTACTTTAGAATTTGAAGCAGCGTCAATCTCGATAATATCGGAAAGAGTGCCGTTGTCAGCGTCTTTGCATATCTCACATTCAAGGCATGGCTCACCGTCATGTGGGTCAAGGCAATTGATAGCCTTTGCAAAAATTCTTGCGCAGGTGGTCTTTCCCGTACCTCTCGAGCCTGTGAAAAGATAGGCGTGGGCGGTCTTGCCGCTTTTTATCTGATTTTTGAGAGTAGTTGTAATATGCGGTTGTGAAACAACATCGTCAAATGACATTGGACGCCATTTTCTGTACAATGCCTGATACAAAACTCTCACTCCAATCAAGAAAATAAAAAAATCAATCCGACATATGGGCGTGCGGGCGGAACTGTGACACACGAAACAAACCGCTTAATGCTGCTCGGTTCCCCGCCTGACATGGTTCACAGCGTTTCATTGCACAGGACCCGCACACCTATATCTCGGATTGATGAGGAACAATAACTGAATCATATCAATCTAACTTTTGTTACCTTACTATTATAACATACTTCCAATGAAATTTCAAGTGTTTTTGAAAAAAAGTTATAAAAAAAGGCAAAGAACATCAACGCCGCTGAACAAAGCTGGACAGCGGCGGATATTATGTGCTTGTAAAAATATATCAGGTGGCAATGATGAAATTCAGCTTGCCGAACGGATAGTTCACAGGGATACGGAATGCAGTGCCTGACAAGGCAAGCTCACCATTTTCCAAAAATTCCTGCGGTGTGAGTGTAAGCTCAACGCCATGCTCGTTTGACTCATTTACAACGAACAGACCGTCGTTTACGTTCAGAAATTCGCCTGCTGTAGCGTTTACAAAGTCATCGACCTCCGTGAAGCTCTCTTTGGCAAACCTCTCAGCGAAAGCCATATATGTCTTTGAATCTGTGGCAATGCAAGCCTCAGCGTTATATTTTCCATTTATTTTTTGGATAACGATATGTTCTGCTGCAAAATTCTTTATAACTGACGCTTCCATAGGAGTGAAATCGTCACCGATAAATCTGATAAGATTTTTGAAAAGCAAAGTAACATAATCAGTACAGATACGAGCATTTTCATCATTGTCAAAATGATAGAACTCATTGATAAGGTTATGTAGAGTTTCTGTTTGATTGTCTGAAATATCGTCGGTTATCTGATTTTCAGCCTTATAGTCTTTAAGTGCCTTTTCAAACTCAGCATTGGTAAGAGCACCATTATTAACAAGGGTCTGACCCAGGAGCAGGTAATCTGTAGGCTGCTGAGCGAGAAGCTTTTCAACGTCGTCAGCGGTAACATAGCCAAGCTCCACGGCAAGGTCGCCAAAACGTTTATCGACACTCTGCTGAGTGATATTGACGTGCTCCACCTGCTCGGCTGTCATAAGACCAGCGTTTATAGCAAGAACGCCAAGGCGAAGTCTTGTATGCTTTTTAGCCTCGAAAGCCTGAGTAAGATCCTCAGCGGTACAAAGCTTATGGTTAAAGAGGTAGCCTCCAAAAAACTGCGCAAACATTTACAGTACCCCCTTTGCAACGTTCTCAAGAACTTTAAGAGCGTCATTATCAGCTATAGGTTTCTGCAAAAAGTCCACAGCTCCCGACTTAAGAGCGTCTTTCAAATGGCTCTGAGTACCAACAGAAGAAGCCATTATCACCTTAGCGTCAGGGTCTTCTGCTATTATCTGTTTGAGGGCTTCAATACCTGTTACCTTTGGCATAATGATATCCATGAAAACCACGTCAGGCTTGAACTCCTTATATTTGCTAACAGCCTCTTCACCGTCGGCTGCTTCATAAACGGCTTTTACTCCAAATCCAGAAATAGACATACTGAGCTTTTTGCGAGCGAACATAGAATCGTCGCATATAAGCACTGTCATTTCATTTATATTCACGATAGATCCCTCCCGATTATTTTGCGGCAGCAGTTCCGTAATTGCCGATGACGGAGAAAATAATTTCTTTACTGCCTTGTTTTTAATTATATCATAAAATTCTCCAAAAGTCAAGAGTCGTCAAATATGTTTTATGTTGAAAATATACAAACAAGTAAATGCAGAATTTACTTGCAGTTTGCTTGACAAAATGAAAAAAGTATGCTATAATCATAATGTTATGCGCCGGTGTGATGGAATTGGCAGACGTGTCGGACTCAAAATCCGATGGTAGCGATACCGTACCGGTTCGACCCCGGTCACCGGCACCAGGAGAACAGGTTCTTGTATCGAGAGCCTGTTTTTTTATTAGTGTCCTCATTCTCTTCTGTTTCTGCTTCTCCGCCAAGAGCATTGGCGATGACCTCGGCTTGACAGTGCTTTCAGACGAACGGAAACGCCCCTCAGAGCCGTCCGAGCCTGCGCGTAGCGGAAAACTAACCGTCTGAAAAGACCTGAGAAGTGCTTGTGTGAGCAAATCTCAGTTCTTTGTGAGTTATTCAGTTTCAAAAAGGGTATGCTGTCATTGTGGCGCGTGCCATAATGATGATATGGACTTGTGCG
>ERZ826613.2022-NODE-2022-length-21413-cov-5.453792_pt1 | contig 21413 bp, 29 predicted proteins | sample MGYA00519925_ERZ826613 | MGnify/ENA primary metagenome ERZ826613 (study PRJEB31778, sample SAMEA3449236) | human gut metagenome | biome: human gut; feature: human-associated habitat; material: faeces | place: United Kingdom | collected 2010/2012 ... | reverse complement strand
TCTGATGGTATCACTATTAGCTTAAATCTTCTACATTTCTTTGCGTAAATCTGAGTTTTGTGTTAGATTTAAGTCCATGTTCTTTAGAGGACTAATGCAGGATAGCGACAAGCGCCTTAAAGTGATACACCTTAGAAAAATAATGTAGCATGATTTCAAACAAAAATTGTAGAGTTATTATAACGTTAAATAACTCTTTAAGAAAAAAATTAGATGAAATTTGTGATAAAACTGGAAATAGTTTAAGTAGTTTAGTTGCTAAAGTTTTATCAAATTATTTTTCTGATGATGTAATGTTTATTGAAATGCTTCCGCCTCGTGAAATAGAAAAGAAGCAAATTAGAATTAGTCTTACACTTTCTGAAATTTCTGCATTGGAAATGCACGCGGAAAATCATGGATTTTCGATTAGTGAGGAAATTGTTTTTAGAGTTTTATCTACACTTTCTAACGAGCCTAAACTTTTTAATGACGAATTATCTGAAATCATAAAGTTAAGAACAGCATTAAATCAAGTTGGGCGAAATGTTAATCAGATTGCTAAAAAATCATCTAAAGACATAAACGAAAGGGAGCTATCAATAGCATTGAAAAATACTCAATTTTGGATTGATAAATTAGATAAAAAACTTGATGAATTAATTTCAAAAACGGTGGATAGATGGGCGTTCGTATCGAAAAAGAATGGTTAGTTAGAAGAGCTAAAAAGGATTCTTCAGTTTCTTATTCTAGCAATAAGAAATTTAGAGAATCTAGCTATTCCTATAATGTTTCATCCAAACTGAAAACACAGCGTAATTTTCATAATTCTAATGAGGTTATGGTTAAAATTACAAGCAGCGGAAAGAATCTTAAAGCCATCAAGTCACACATGGATTATATTTCAAGAAATGGTGAGGTTCAGTTAGAAGATGAACAAGGGTTAGTTTATAAAGGTCGTGAGGAAGTGCGCGAGCTTAGAGATTACTTGCGTGATAATGGTGTTAAAATCAAGAAGAAAAATGAACTTAAACGCGAGTATCGCCAAACGATGAATATTGTTTTTTCTATGCGTGACAAAAGCATTCCGGAGGAAAAAATTAAGAAGGCTGTTAAAGCCACTTTGAAAAAATTATATCCTGATAACATGTTCGTATTGGCTTATCATGGTGATACGGATAATCCTCATTGTCATGTCATTTTAAAAATTGCCGATAACAATGGAAATCGAGTTAATATCAATCTCCATGATTTACAAGAAATCAGAACGCATTTTGCAAGATACCTTAATTCATTAAGTGTTGAGGCTAAGGCAACGCCGTTTAAAAAATCCGTTAATAAATTACCTAGCCGAGCTGTCGAAATTGTCGATTTTGGTAAAGATTTTTATCAGCATAAGCCTGAAAATAAAATGAGTTATTTTGTGACGTATAAGGCGCAAAATGGCAAAAATGTGACGATATGGAGTAAAACATTAGAGCAAAGTTTATTATCCTCAGATGTTAAACGTGGTGATGTTATATCGCTTAAAATCAGCCACATTGAAAAAGTTTCTTTGCCTCGATTCATAAATGATAAATCGGGAAATATGAGTAATGAAATTATCTTGAATCGTAAGCATTGGAAAGCCGATATTGTTGAACGGTATAAAGGATTATCGTACAAGGCTGATCCATTAATTGAATATCAACGTGCAAGACGATTATCAATGCTGAATGCTTTGAATCAACAAGAACGCATTGCTAAGAGTAATGAAAAAGTCCTTTCTCCGAAAGAGCGTTATGAGCAAAATAAACGTAAGCTATTAAGTGAACGTAAATTGCCGTCTGCACAAGAACGTTTTAGGTAGATTTTATAATGCCTTAGGGCGTAAATCCTCGAGAATATCACTAGGAAAATAGGCATATATACTTGACTGTGATATGCCTAATTTTTCTGCTATTTTTTTTACCGTCCAACCGGCCTTTAACAGTTCTCTTATTATCTCTATATTATCTTCTGTCATTTTAGGCGGGCGTCCTATTCTTACACCCTGTTCCCTTGCAAATTTTATGCCTGCTTTTGTGCGTTCGATGATACTGTTACGTTCCATTTCTGCAAATATGGACGCAAAATAAAATAACCATTCTCCAAATATTGTTCTTGTGTCTATGTTTTCGATAAGGCTGACAACACTCACCTTTTTCTCCTTTAGTGTTTCAAGAACCCGGCTTGATTGAGAAATGCTACGTCCTAACCTATCTAATTTCCATACTATGAGCGTATCTCCTTCTCTGAGAAAAGTTAATGCCTTTTTGAATTCCCTACGGTCATCAGAATTTCCACTCTCCTTTTCAGAAAAAATTTTTTCACATCCGGCATTTCTCAGTGCTTGGATCTGCATTTCATAGTTTTGTTCTTTTGTCGATACACGGGCATAACCAACTAACATAATTCACCTCTTTTTATTCGGATAATAGCTGATTTTACAATGACTTCCAAAAAGTATTTCTGGAGGACTTTTTAGAACGGAAGGTGGGCGTTTATGAGCTCAATAAAAAAATTCCAAAAACCGATCCGTTTTTGGACTTAACAAGTAAGAGGGCTTAATGATGTACACACCGCAAAATGAAAGCGAACTTAAAAAGGACGTGGATTTTGATATAAATCATCGTGTAGCTGATTTTGAGGCGATTCGCTTACGTCTAGATAATCCGGCGTATGAAAAAGCTTTTATGCAAGCGCTCGAAGATAAATATCAAAAAACGCCACAAATCGAAGCGCGCTCTTCCTTTTTTGAAGAAATCAGAACGATTTCTAAAAATAGTATGGAGTTTATTAAACGTTATTTTGAAAGATTGGATGCCGCTATTTTAAGCAAAGATAAAGGGCAAAGTATTGCACCTGCGGTTTATCAGTCGATTGCAGATAAACAAACCCAGCGCAACGAAATAGATACTTGGGTAAAAAATAGCAGTCAAAACCCCGCCTATCGTGAGCAATTTACGCTTGCACAAAAAGATTTAGATTTATATTTCAAGGGTGATATATCTATCGATGAAATGCGCCGTAAATCACAAAATAGCCTTTATCACACCGCCTTTGAAGATAATTTGCGCTTACAGGCTTATAGCAACCCGCAATTCAGTTTGCAACAAGCCGAAGCGCAGATTGCCAAATTCAGCATTGAATCATTGCGTGACCGCTCAAAAGAACAGGTCATCAATCCTGCCGAAAAGACCGTTAATTCACCTGAAAAATACGGTAATGCTAAAGAAGATTTAATCCGTTGGGATAACCAGAAAATTACCCCGTTAGAGCTGGGCAAAAAATTACAATCGCCGGAATACAAGACAGCGTTTGAAAATGCGTTGCATGAACAATACAAGCCTGGTCTTGAAGGTAGTTTCGGACATAGCTTTAACGGTTCCGATAAAGAAAAGTCTGCGCAATTTGTAGCTATGCGAATTGCTGGAATAGAAAGCGCCATCCGTGTCGCTGAAAAATATAAAGAAATACGCGCCAATATGGGCAGAGGCGTGGATAAAGGACTGGAAAAAAACCAGGCAAGAGATTTGGAACGTTAAGGAGAAAAGTTATGGCTGGAGTTAATAAAGTCATTATCGTTGGTCGTTTAGGCAATGAGCCGGAAATGCGCGCCATGCCGAACGGAGAAGCTGTCGCGAATATTAGTATTGCGACCAGTGAAAGTTGGACGGATAAAAATACCGGCGAACGCCGCGAAGTAACCGAATGGCACCGTGTCGTATTTTATCGCCGTCAAGCGGAAGTGTGCGGTGAATACCTGCATAAAGGCTCACAAGTGTACATTGAAGGGCGTTTAAAAACACGTAAATGGCAAGACCAAAGCGGGCAAGACCGTTATACCACTGAAATTCAAGGTGATGTATTGCAAATGTTAGGTGATCCGAAATCAACACAGGCACCGGCACAAGCCCAGGCTAAACCGGTAACGTCACCACAACCGCAAGCGGAAACTCCGACAGATAATTTTGATGATGATATTCCGTTCTGAATTGAGTAAAAGATTATGTCAATGACAGCTCTACAAATGATTGCTATATGCGCCCCGCTAGTTCATCCGGATACTGCGTTATCTGTGATGAAAGAAGAAAGCAAATTAAATCAATTTGCGATAGGCGTAGTAGATGGCTGGGTAAAACAACCCACTGACTTTAATAGTGCGGTATTAACCGCACAACAACTTGAAAAGGAGGGAAAAAACTATTCTGTCGGACTTATGCAAATCAACAAACATAACTTTTCACGCTATGGGGTAACACTTGAGCAAATGTTTGACCCTTGTAATAACTTGCAGGTGGCGCAACAAATTTTGCAAGACTGTTATCAACGTAGCGGTAGTGTCAATGACGCGTTGAGTTGCTATTACTCCGGAAATTTCTTACGTGGATACAAAAGAGATTTTCGAGGAACCAGTTATGTCGAAAGAGTGCATGCACAACTCTTTGAACCGACCCCGGAAAAAAGTTTTGCGATTCCCTCTTTGAAAAATGAACCTTTACCTATTGCTGCTGTTGCCGAAGTAGCAAAAGTAACCACAACTAAAAAGGAGAAAAAACCACAACAAGCCAGAAAAAACCGTCATCAAGTCAGATTATATAAAAATCTTCCTCCGGTAACACCGCCGGCAGAAGATAAGAAACTTGCTTCTATCAACTAATTATTAACCAATAAAGGACGTTAAAGATGTTTAATAAACTTTCTCATAAACTGCATTACACACTTATTCCAGCGCTTTTCATGATGGCAACCAACCCCGCTTTTGCCGGTGGTTTACAAAAAACAAAACAATATTTAAGTCAATTCTCAACTGAAATTCATGGTTTTGCGGGTATTGTCTTTTTATTAGCTGGTTTATTTGCAGGTTATCAAATGATGTGGAGAGGGCAACCTTTCGAAAGTATAGCAAAAGTGATTTATGGTGCGATTACATTAATTGTTGTTCCTGAAATTGCACTGTGGTTATTCCCTTAAAGAAGGTAAAACATGCAAGCCGATTCAGAAAATACAATCAGTGGTGAACCGCTTTTTAAAGGCATGATAACACAAGCCACGATCGGCGGTATCCCCATTCCAATAATATTTGCCATAGCTTTTCTTAGTGGTCTGGCATATTTCATCTTCGGGAAATTATATGCCGTATTACCGGCTATTCCGTTACTTATTGGCACAAGATTACTGTATGAAACAGATAGGGATTTTTTAACATTGAATATGCTCAATTTTAAGACAAATAGCGGGTTAGGTAAGATCGTGCGTTTTTTTGGCAGTAAAACGTTTACGGCACAAAAATACAATCGAACCGCTTTTTCTGAAAATCGAATCGAAACATTAGGTATTAAACTGAGTGAACAAAAGGATTATTCCAAATTCATTCCTTATTCTTCTCATATTGCACCGAATGTCGTGATTACCCGTAACGGTGATTTAGTCGCCACCTGGTGTTGTAAAGGGGTGACGTTTGAAACCGCAGAAAATTATGAGCTCAATCTTAGTAAAGAAAAGTTGAATACCTTAATCCAATCTTTTTCTAAAAAAGGGGTTAGTTTTTATCAGCATAATATTCGCCATAAAGTCAATGAAACCTTGGATGGTCATTTTACTTCTGAGTTTACGCAGGAAGTAAATGATAAATACTATGCCGGTTTTAATAATGGAACATTACAACGTAACATACTATACGTTACGTTGGTTTATACCCCTTATTCAAAACTGGAAAAAATATCTCGTAAAACAAGCAAGTTAAAGGATAAAAAACAGGAGCTTGCTTATCAGTTAGAGACTATGCAAGAAATGTGTGCCCGCTTGGATAAAGCACTGGAAGATTTTCGCGGTGAAGCGTTAACAACCTTTAGTAAAGGCGGTGCGCTTTATTCTGAACAATTATCGTTTTACAACTATCTGATTACAAATCGTTGGCAACCGGTACGCGTTACTTCCACGTCATTTTATCACTTACTGGGGAATACAGATTTACATTTTGGCAAAGAAACCGGGCAAATTACTTTTAATGGTGAAAGCCGTTTCTTCCGCTGCCTTGAAATTAAAGATTATACGGAAGAAACCTGTGAAGGTTTTTTTGACGCATTAATGTATATCAATGCCGATTATGTCATTACACAATCTTTTCAGGCCATGCCAAGCAATGTTGCAAAAGAGAAGTTAGACAGACAACAAAAACGCTTAAATTCTTCAAATGAGGCTGCCATTTCGCAAGTTGATAATTTAACTGTTGCATTGGATGATTTAGCAAGTGGTCGTTTATCCTTTGGTTATTATCATTTCGGCATGATGGTGTACGGTGATTCTATAAAAGATGTTACTGATAAAACCAATGAAATTATTGCGGTATTAAGTAGTTTAGGTTTGATTATTACATTGGCAAATACGGCGTTAAGCGCGTCTTATTTTGGTCAATTCCCGGCAAATTTTGCCTACCGTCCGCGCCTGGCAATGTTAAGTTCAAGAAATTATGCGTCGCTGACTTCTTTACATAATTTTGCCTCCGGTAAACGCAACGGAAACCCTTGGGGAGACGCCGTGACGTTACTGAAAACGCCAAACGGTCAACCATACTATTTTAATTTTCATCAAAGTGCACCAGGTATTGATGATCGTGGAGAAAAACGTTTGGGAAATACCGCTGTATTCGGGCAAGCGGGTTCCGGTAAAACCATGTTGATGACATTTCTCATGACACAATTAGATAAGTTCAGACATACCTCTACCTTTTTACCAACGTCGGTAAAACGTGAATTAACGATGGTGTACCTGGATAAAGATTACGGTGCAGAAGCCTGTATTCGCGCTATGGGCGGAAAATACATGCTTATTCGTAAAGGTGTGCCGACAGGCTTTAATCCGTTTATGTGTGAAAACACACCGGAAAACCTGTCTTTCATTTCAACGTTGATGAAAATGTTAGTTACGCGTAACGGCAGAACGTTGTCATCGCTCGATGAAGAAGAATTATTCAAGGCGGTTAAATCGGTGATGGAATTTGATATGGAATACCGCAGTTATCCGATTTCTCGCGTGATCGAACATTTGCCGGAAGGCTCAACTAAAGCCGAAAAAGAAAACTCCCTTGCCCGTCGTTTGAAAAACTGGGCGCAAGGTGGGGAATTCGGTTGGGTATTTGATAATCCTGCCGATACGTTAGATTTTACCGGGCATGCCGTATTTGGCATTGATGGTACGGAGTTTTTAGATGACCAGGATACTTGTAGTCCGCTTTCTTTCTACTTATTACACCGTATCGGAAAATTATTAGATGGTCGTCGTTTGATCATTTTTATGGATGAATTCTGGAAATGGTTAAAAGATGAAGCGTTTTCCGACTTTGCCTATAACAAATTAAAAGTTATTCGGAAAGAAGATGGAATTGTCATACCGATGACCCAAAGTATGGATGAAGTGTTGAAAAGCCCAATTTCTCGCGCGGTAGTTGAGCAATGTGAAACAACCATTTGTTTACCTAACCCGATTGCACGCAAAGTGGATTATGTGGATGGTTTCGGAATCAGTGAAAAACAATTTGAAATTATCCGTGAATTACAACCGGATTCCCGTACTTTCTTAGTGCGTAAAGGGCTCGAAACCGCTTTAGCTAAGTTAGATTTAAGCGGTTTAGGGCGTGAAAACTTAAAAATTCTGTCAACCAGTAAGGATAACGCAGAAATCCTACATCAAATTATCGAAGAAGTCGGCGAAGCCGCTAATGACTGGATTCCGATTTATAAACAACGTTGTGTATAAGGAGAACGTGATGAAAATGTTTAAAAAACTCAGTTTAGTTGCTGTTTTATCTATGCCGGTATTGGTGCAAGCCGGAATTCCGGTTGTTGATCCCGCAGCTGCCGGTCAACGTCAAATGAGCATGCTTCAAACCGTGCAACAATGGGCAAAAGAGGCTAAACAGTGGACGGATACAGTTTCGCATTATAAAAATGAGCTGAAAGCGTATGCCGACCAATTAGCCTCACAAACCGGTATTCGTGATGTGCAGGCTTTCATTGGTGAAGCGCACAGTTTGTATGGTGAAATAAATGGCTTAAAATCGGAGTTTACCCCGGTAATTGATTTAGTTTCCGGTGGGAAAAACGCATTAAGCATGAATGCCAAAAGCCTGTTTGAAAAATACAAACTTTTCGACCGTTGTAAGAATTTACGTCAAGGTGAAATCGCTTCATGTGAAGCAAATATTGTTTCTACGGTGGAAAGTATGAGTTTCTTAGATTCGTTTGAAAGTAACGTCAATAGTAAATTGAAAACCATTGATAAGCTCGCTAAACGGATGGCGAAATCTCAAGATGTGAAGGAAAGTCAGGACTTAAAAAATGCAATGGATGTGCAGTTGGCCGCATTGCAATCACAAAAAGTCCAGTTGGATTTATTCAACGCACGGCAAACGGAATACCGTCGCTTAATGAATGAGCAACAAAAACAACTCGCCTCCCAGCGTCGTCTAAATGGCAAAGGTGGTAGTTATTAATTAATAAAACGGAGTATTCTCATGAAAAAACTACTTATGATGGTTACATTAACTTTTTTAGTATCTGCCTGTTCTGAAGAAGTCAAAAGCATAGACTACTATAAAGAACATACGACAGAACGTTTAAAAATGTTAGAAGAATGTGAGAAAAAAGCCGAACCGCTGATGGCAAATTCTAATTGCCGAAACGCAAATAAAGCTCAAGCAAGTATTCGTCGCTCGAATATTCGCGGAGGAAATTATTAGGTTAATAAAAAATGAGATTTTTTGAGACTATAGATTCATTCATAACAGACTTACTGGCTTCGGTCAGTCAGTCTATGAGTTCGGGTTTTGCTAACTCTCTTTATAGTATAGTTGGTGCTAGTTTATTGCTCTATTATACCCTTAAAGGTTTTGCAATATTTGCAGGCAAAATGGAAGCGCCAGCAAAAGAACTCTTATATGATTTTGCCAGTAAAATGATCATCATTTCTATAATGATGAATTATGGTGGCTATTTAGATGGCGCATTAGCAATAATTGATGATCTCAAAACCAATTTAACCGGTTTTACCGGAAACGGTATAGCCGGTTTAATGGATGACCAGTTAGATCTAGGTACAGATATTGCTAGCCAACTTTTTGACTTGGATAAATCTGAATACGTCCCAGCAGAAGGATTAGTAGCCTCTGGCTTAGCTTGGATTGGTATTGCCTTTTCTTTGTTTGTACCATTTTTTATATTTATTTTTACAACTATCACATTAAAACTATTAACCGTTACTGCGCCAATTTTTGTTTTCTGTGTGCTATATAATTTCTTACGTAACATGTTTAATAACTGGCTCCAACTTATTTTTGCCAATATTCTTACTGTCGTGTTTATCGGTATTTCACTTCGTATGGGAATGTCATTCTTTGGTAAAAATATCACTTCATTACTATTACAAGCTAGTGAACTTAACTTAATAAGGGTCGGATTTGAAATTTTAGGATTTGGTATTCTTATGGCGTTCATATCCTACCTATCATTAACTTACGCCTCCCAGTTAGCTTCAGTATCTGTAGAAGGTGCTGCTTATTCTGCCGGGTTACGAGGAATAGGCGGAATCTTTAGCAGTGTTAAAAATGCCGTACAAAATACCGCCCGCTTTGGTATGGGCGCAAGCGGTGCCGGATACAGTCGCGCGCCAACCGCCTACAAGGTCGGTAGTGCAATACATCGAACGGCGCGTGCAGTCGCTAATTCAGTAAGGAATCGCGCCGGCAAGTCTTAATTTTTCCATTATTTTTCATTATGCAATTTACTTTGTAGAGGTTTTTACACTTAAAAGAGAGGTTTTTATGCAAAAAATATACAAATTATGCTTGGTTTTTGCGCTTTTTAATCTGGTCGGTTGTTCGTCAAGTTGGCCGGATGATTTAAAAGATACATCCTTTGAACCTGTTAATAAAACAATGCAACCGCAAGGAGAACATAAAAAATGACCAATATCGAACAAGACATTCTTGACCAAAATCGGGATTTAGAAGCCAAAAATCAGGAGAACCTCGAAAAATCGGAAGCCCGCGCCTGGAAAGTGGCTAGAGTATCCTGGCTGATTAGCCTCATTCTCGGTGCGCTCATTGTTAGTATTTTACCGTTGCGCGAGGTTGTGCCATTTCTGATTCGTGATAACGGTACGGGTATTCCTGACGTCATTACTCGTTTGGATGTGGAAACGTTGACCACGGATGACGCCATGGATAAACATTTCATCAGTCAATATATCAAAACACGTGAAGGCTATTATTTCAACACCTTGCAACAAGAATATGAACTTACGCAAATGATGAGTAGTGATGAAGTTGCGAAGGATTATCGTAGCATTTATGAAGGTAAGAATGCACGTGACCAAAAATTAGGTAGTAGTAACACCGTTAAACCAGAAATCATTTCTATTGTGTTATCTAAAAAAGAAGTTGGTGCGGATGGCCAAGCAAGCAATATTGCAACTGCCCGCGTTCGTTTAATTCAACGTAATTTGTCAACTGGAGAAGAAACGGCAAAAAATATTGTAGTTTCTTTAACTTATGAATATTTACCAGTGAAAAATATGGTTGAAGGGTTCCGCATGGATAACCCGTTAGGATTTATTGTGACACATTACCGGGTAGATAATGAGGCTTAATATGCGCAAATTACTTTGTTTATTGCTTATCGTGTTCGGCGCGGAAACTTACGCGGCTAGCACACCGATAAAATCAAAATATGATGACCGAATTCAATCACAAGTTTATAACGCGCTAGATGTGACAAAAGTCTATGCGAAAGATGGATATTCGTCCGTGATTGTTTTTGCTGAAGATGAACGTATTTCATACAAACATACTGGTTTTCAGGACGGTTGGGATATTACTGATAATGCAAATTTTGTGTTGATTAAGCCTTTGGCGGTCAAACAGCAAAGCAGTGAAGGTGAAAGCTATTTTGAACCGACTCCGGGGCAATGGAATACCAACTTATTCATCAACACTAATAAACGGACTTATTCTTTTGATTTGATTCTTGTTCCGGAAAATTCGATTTCCTCTTACCAGGTCAATTTCTCCTATCCGACGGAAAAAGAAAAGCAACAAGTCGCGCAACGTCAAAAAGATAAACGTGACCGTGAACAGCAAGCCATTGAAAAATCCTTGCAAAGTACCAAAACACCGAAAAATTGGGATTATGTGATGAAAGTTAAAGCGGGTAGCGAGACCATTACACCGAACTATGCGTACGATGATGGCATATTTACTTATCTTGGCTTTGCCCCGAATAAAACCTTTCCTGCAGCCTTCTTGTTAGAAGGCTCCACGGAAAGTCTGTTAAATACTAATGTTAAACAAGACGGTAATTATCAGGTATTAGTCATCCAAAAAACAGCAGAAAAATTGGTGTTACGTAGCGGTGAAAAAGTGGTCGGCATTTACAATCAAAGTTACGGAAAAACACCGGTAACTTATAACACGACCATTTCACCAAATGTGGCAAGAGACGAACGATAGGAGGCAGAGATGAACGATAACAAAACTATGCAGCCGACGGATGACAAAACGGAAACCGATTATCAACCGGAAGTCAGCAAAATAGCCAAACGCGGTAAAAACCAAAATCTATTTATTTTTCTGATTATTGCACTGCTTGCCGTGGCGTTTTTGGGGTATTCCTTTTTGAATAAAAAGGATACGCAAACGGCACAGGTTAAGGAAAACGAAGAATTCGGTACGACGGTGCGTTCAAAAATATTTAAGGCACCACCGGCAGAAATCCCGGCGATTTTAAATCCAGAGCCACAGCCAACTCCTACCGCAACCGCTCCAGTAGAAAATCATAGTACGACAGAGGCGTTAGATATGCCATCCGCCCCACGTTTAATCAAAGGATTGTCTCCGGGTACTATCAATGGCGAAACGTTACAAGCCGTTTCAGATGTTCAGAATACAGATACAACTGACACGGTAACTAACCAACCACCGGAACCGGCAAAAGGCGATATGTTTGAAGATAACGTCAGTACGTTTAAGGCGGGTAAAGCTCATAAACTCCCGGTCAATGCCAATTTACTGTTGGCAAAAGGCACGTTTATACAGTGTTCCTTGCGCACAAAACTTGTTTCCACTGTGGCCGGCAATCTCGGCTGCGTTGTGGCAAACGATGTATATAGTGCAAACGGCACGGTATTACTGATTGAAAAAGGCTCTACCGTGTTCGGTGAATTCCGTAACGGTCAGATTCAGCAAGGCGAAGAACGTTTATTTGTGGTCTGGAGTGAAATCCGTACACCGAAAAATATCATCATCAACATTAATTCCGGTGCAACGGACGAATTAGGCGGAACCGGTATTCCGGGCTATGTAGATAATCATTTCTGGGAACGTTTCGGCAATGCCATCATGTTAAGCATGATCACCGATTCAACCAGTGCACTATCTACCCAATTAGCTAAACGCGGTATATTTAATCCGACTGATACTGTACAAGCTGGTTCGGAAATTGCACAAAGTATCCTGGAAAAAACCATTAATATTCCGCCGACCCTTTATAAGAACCAGGGGGATTTAGTAGGGATTTTTGTTGCACGGGATATTGATTTTGGTGATGTGTACGAATTGAAACAGAAATAGGAGGTATAAATAATGGTCATAAATTCTTCCGGCGATGTATCAATTTCACTCCATGCCAATAAATTATTCGGGAAATTGCTCGAAGGCGAAGCCATTACAGAAATTGCGATTAATCGCCCCGGTGAAATTTTCTTTGAGCAAAAAGGGGTATGGCATTATCAAAACGCTCCGCATATTACTTATGATTTATGTGATTCTTTTGCTAGAGCGTTAGCCAAGTATCGCGGGGATTATATTAGTGATACCAAACCGATTTTATCTGCGGTACTACCGACCGGCGAGCGGACACAGATTATTCTTCCGCCCGCCAGTGAGCGGGAAACCATCAGTATTACGGTGCGAAAACCCAATAAGTCTTTTTTTGACCTGGACTATTACATCAACAACGGCTTTTTTAGCCGTGTCATCAAGGCGGAAAATCGTTTATCAGAAGATGACCAACAATTATTGGAAATTTATCATAAAGGCGATTATGCGGAATTTCTTAAACAAGCGGTTATCTGCGGGAAGAATATTGTGATTGCCGGGGAAACCGGCTCCGGGAAAACCACTTTAATGAAAGCCCTGGTCGATTATATTCCGTTGCATGAACGCCTAGGCACCATCGAAGATACTCCGGAATTATTCTTACGCCAACATAAGAATTATTTCCACTTATTCTATCCAAGTGAAGCTAAAAACGGCGATTTAATCACAGCAGCCTCTTTGCTGAAATCCTGCTTACGCATGAAGCCTGATCGTATTCTGCTTGCAGAATTACGCGGTGGGGAAACCTATGATTTTATCAATGTCGTTTCCTCCGGGCATAACGGCTCGATTACCTCTTGTCACGCCGGTTCGGTTGCTGAAACTTGGGAACGGCTTATTTTAATGACTTTACAAAACGACCAAGGGCGCACACTCTCTTATGATGTGATTCGTCGTTTATTACAACAAACTATAGATATTATCGTGCACGTTACCAATAGCCACGAATATGGCAGACATATGACGGAAATCTATTTTGATCCGCAAGCCAAACTGAACTCTCTCAAGGTGGATTAACTATGAAAAAAGCCAATATTGCGCTATTCCTGTTTGTCACAATGATTCCGACGTATTTTCTTACCGGGCTTTTACTTCTGTTGGCAAATAAAATTCGTCTGATTGAAGCGTTCAAGCGTTACTACCCTACTCTTACGCTGGATGCTATCCTGGGAAATTATCCGAAAATCTGGCAATCCTTATTGATTAGTTTTTTCGTATGCCTACTGATTATGCTGAAACTCTTCTATCAACCTAAAAAGAATCTTTATGGTAACGCCGAATTTGCGACGGCCTCGGAAGTGCGGGAAATGGGCTTGATGGAAGAAGAAAACGGCATTATCGTCGGCAAGCTTGGTAAAAAACTTTTACGCTTTATCGGTGCGCAATTCGTTTCGTTGGCCGCACCGACCCGAGGTGGGAAAGGAATAGGGATTGTCATACCGAATTTATTAGAGTGGCAACAATCAGTTGTTGTGAAAGATGTTAAAAACGAATGTTATCGCATTACCAGTAAATACCGTCAAAAAATATTGGGGCAAAAAGTCTATCGATTTGCCCCATTTGACCGTAACACGCACCGATTTAATCCATTAGATTGTATTGATATGCGAGACCGAGCACGCGCCGAACTCGATTTAAAAAATCAGGCAATGGGCTTATACCCGCTCACTGGTGACCCGGATAAAGATTTTTGGCAACATCAGGCACAAAATCTTTTTGTGGCAACCACTTTTTTACTGTGGGATATGCGCCAAAAAAGTCTTACCGATATGACGCTAACTTACGCCAATCTATTACGCTTACATGCCGGCTTTGACGAAACGCAAGAAGACGGCTCAATAGAACATATCGATTTTGCGCAACACGCGCGGTTATGTGTTCAATCCGGCATTGCTCACAAAACTACCGCCGATAAACTCAATATTTATTTAATGGCGTGCGAATCCGGTAAAACAAAAAGTAGTATCGATTCAACTTTTACCAGTCCGTTAACCATTTTTCAAAATGAAATTGTTGAGCATGCGACTTCTACCAGTGATTTTGATTTACGTGCTTTGCGCCGGGAAAAAATCACGATTTATTTCCACATTTCGGCAAATGATTTAATCCTGGCTCCGCAAGTCGCTAATCTGTTTATGAGCATGGTTATTGCCAACAATATTGACGAACTACCGGAAACCAATCCGGCATTGAAATACCAGTTATTACTATTAATGGATGAATTTACCGCTGTCGGTATGTTGAGCATTATTAATAAATCGGTAGGTTTTATTGCCGGTTATGGTTTGCGTTTATTGATTATTTATCAATCACAAGGGCAACTCCGCGCTGATAAACCAAATGGATACGGGAAAGACGGGGCAAAAAATATCCTGGATAACATTGCTTGCAAAATCCTGTACGCCCCGGATAACCAGGAAGACGCAGAGGAATATTCAAAAGTGCTGGGCAATCGTACTGTAGATAAATTAAGTCATAGTCGCGGAAAAACGTCCAGTCACAGTATTACCGACCACGGGCGACCGTTGCTTTTACCGCAGGAGTTCAGATTAATCGGAGAATTTAAAGAAGTGGTGATCTTAAACAACAGTAAACCGATTCTATGTAATAAGGCCGTGTATTATAACGACCCTTATTTCATCGATAAATTGAAAGCGGTATCTCCGCAATTACGTGCATTAGGCAAAAAATTACCGACTAAAGCGCAACTGGAAAAAGCCATGTTCAGTGGTGAGCTTTCCGCCCAATCTATTTAATCCACAAAAACTGTGAATAACCAGGAGGATAATATGAAAAAATTTTTAGTTATGAATACGTTAATCACTGTTTGCTTTTTAAGCGCATGCAGCTCCTCACCACCGGAACCGCCACAAATCGATGAAGACGCCCCGGCAATCTATTTAAATAATCAGGTGTACCGACAAACACCAACTGCAACAGTGCCAAAAAACGCCGGCGATCATAATGGGCAACCTTGGGTATATCAATATGTGAACTTAGATAGAAACGATTATGTGAATGAAACAGAAAAAGTTCGTTTTTTCTACTTTGCTCATCATGCAGATAGTATTGAAATCTACGGTCAGCCAGCGCGTACCGAAGCCTATAAATACTGGTTACAGGCAAATGGGGTAAGCGCCAACATCAGCACACACCCAAAAGACTTGTTAAAAAATAATGTCAATATTACTTTCAGAAGAGGAGTTAAAAATGAAAAAGCCCTTTAAAATCGCTGTGATATGTCTTGCCTTATGCAGTATGAGCCAGGTAAGTCATGCTGTAGATGAATTAACCGGTGATACGAAAACCGCTTGTGAAGCTCTACTCTGCTTATCATCACCAAAAGACGCGGCGAAAACGCCGGAATGTCATCCGCCGTTAAATAAGTTCTATTCAATTCGGGCTAAAAAAGCACACGAAACATTAAAGAAACGTCGTAATTTTTTAAAATTGTGTCCAGATTCCAACGAGGACTCTATTAATCAAGCGTTATCGAGCAAATGCGCCCGCAAGCCGTTTAGCCGGAAATGCATGTTTAAATAAAACATAAAAGCATATAAAAATAAAAGCATAAATATTGATTTATGCTTTTATTTTTATAATGATATGGAATGCCCAGCTATATTACAAATTCTCGCCCTTTCGCCAGGAACGCAGAAATATAAACCACGTCATCGCGCACAATAAATTTTACACTATGCCCGTTTTTAACCGTATAGATATGAAATCGATCGTCATTATAGGCGGTCGCTACATAGGATAGCTTTTGAGTCAGCTCTCGAATTTCCCGGTGAAAGCGAAAGGACACTTCCCGGCTCTGACTGTCATACAAAATAAAGCGGGCTTTTTCTAAAAGCTGTTGTTCCGCTTCTTCCGTCCAAACTACCGTATAATCCAATTTCATTTTAAGTCCAACACTTTTTCCAGGTTAGCTAAAACTTCTTCATTGGATTTGACTTTAATTTCTCCGCTGTCGATTTTGGCAAAAAACAGGCTTTCTTCGGAAAGCGTGACTTTTTGCGGTAAGTAATCGTCTTTACGGTAAGATTCTTGCGCATTTAAGCTCATCGTGATTCCCTCGCTAAAAAGTTAGTCATCATCATAGATAAAACCGGTAACAATAGCAACTCATTAGCATAAAAACATATTTACGCAAAAACGCAAATATGACTATTTTAGCGCATAAGAATAAATATGTTTTTATGTAAAAATATAAAAAAATAAATATTGATTTATGTTTTTATGTTTGGTATAGTTATTCCCGTGGTAACACAAAAAAGAAACCTCTGATAGCGGTCACTACCAGAGGTCGGTACATAACTCATATCCCAGCAAGGAGTACAAATTATGAAACTTAATCATATCATTATCTCTCTTCTTATCGCAAGCCAAACTGGCAGACCGGTACACATCCCGGCGATGAAAGGCAAGGAATTTGCCGAATTCATGTCATTGTTACGCATTGCATTACAGTCTTAATTATTAAAGGAGGCCCTTTATCATGAAAGTTATATCTGTTTTAAGTCAGAAAGGTGGCAGTGGTAAAAGCACGCTTTCTATCAATATTGCCCGCTGCCTGCAACTTAAAGGCTTTGATGTCGCATTAATTGATACCGACCCACAAGCGTCCGCGCGTGAGTGGAATGCGCTTGCCGGTGATGATTTTTTCCCAGTGTTTGCTTGTGATAAAGGGCTCTCTGAAAAAGAAATCCGAGCACTTGGTCGCCAGGCAGATTTTTTAATTATTGATGGTGCGCCACGTATTGAAAAAGCCATGACCGATTCGATTAAACTTGCCGATTACATTCTGATCCCACTGAAACCATCACAATTTGATATTTGGGCATGCAAAGATTCGATAGAGCTAGTACAAGCACGTATGCAAATTGATGATAAGCTCAAAGCCGGGTTAGTCATCAGTCAAACGAATAAGCAGACAAATTTAGCTAAAGAAGTTATTGAATTTATCACCGAAAACTTTGAAATACCGTTATTAAAGGGTAGTACGGCGGTACGCGTCAGCTATGCAGAAGTCTTAAGTTCCGGTAATACGGTTTTTGAAAGTCAGTCTAAAGAAGCGAAAGCAGAGATTAATCAAATCACAAATGAAATTTTAACTGCACTAGGAGTTCAATATGAGTAAATTAACAAAAGGCACAATAAGCAAATCCGGGCTTTCTATGGGTAGCATTGAAAAAACGGCTATGCCACAGCTCAAAGAGGAAGTAACTACTGCCGAACAACGAACTACCATCATGATTCCGGTGGATGTTTACAAAGCAGCGAAGAAATATGCGTTACTTAATGATATTAAGTTGAAAGAGTATTTTAATGACTTACTTAGTAAGGATTTAAAAGAAAAAGGCATGTTATAAATATTTATACAAAAGCATAAATATTTGTAAGCATAAAAATGGAAAAGTGAACATGAATACTGTAAACGAACTAAAAAAAGTATTGGATTCGAAGCGTCCGCTTGACCCGGTTACGACAAAATCTTTACAAGATGATTTTATGTTGCGTTATAACCAAGCGTCTAATGCGATTGAAGGCAACCAGCTCACTTTAATTGAAACCCGGGTATTACTGGAAAATGGAATTACGGCCAAGGGGAAACCGTTTAAAGATCACCTGGATGTAATCAACCACAGGGAAGCCATTAATTACTTATTGGATATAGTGAAAGCGAAAGAATCACTATCTGAACGCCATATTAAAGAATTTAATGCGCTGTTACTGAAAGGCACAGAGAAAGAAATTTATGCCGGCAAATACCGCAGTGTACCGGTAATGATTCAAGGTGCGGAGCATATTCCCCCACAGCCTTATTTGTTACAAAACGCCATGGAACGATTGATTGAACAAAATCGCCTGGATAAAGAAAACCAAACGCCGGCACTTGAACGAATTGCGAAACTCCATGCGGATTTTGTTGGGATTCATCCTTTCGTTGATGGCAACGGGCGCACCGGGCGTTTAATTATGAATCTTGAACTGATGAATGCCGGATACAGTATCGCCATTATTGAGCCGACGGATAGAGAAAACTATTACAACGCACTAGCAAACGCAGATAAGGGCGATTATCAAGCCATTACCCGGTTACTCAAAGATTCCGTACAACGTTCGATAGAACGTGAATTACAGGTAATCTATCCGCAGTGGCAAAAGGACTATCCTAAACTTGCCTATGAAGTTGCGAAAAAAAAGGAAATAGCCGAAAAAAAGCCTGAAATTTCCTTAAATAAGGAAGAGGAGAGAACGCTATGAGTTATTGGATCTGTAAAGACGAAAAGCCTCAAGAGTGGGACGGAACGCATTATTTAACTTGCATTCATACACTCAATAGCCGTTCTCATATTGATTTTCTAATGTACTGCAACATACTAAAAAAAATGCCAGATGGACGGTTAAAAATAAGAGTGTTCGGTTATCGATGGTCAAATGTAAGAGGTGAAAAAATACGTTACATTGATAGTTGCAGAGTACGAAAATCAGTTGAATTTAACTAAAGGGGATAAAAATGGATGTAATATTAATGTTAATTTCATTACTTTCATCAATAATTGGTCTGATTATTGCAGCCTGGTTTAGACCATTAAAGGAGCAAAAAAAAGTTGTAAAGAAAACAATTTATTCTTTTCTCATTTTGGGATTTAGTACTTCCATATTGCATATTTACCTTTACAGCGGTTTCTTTTAAGTTTTGAACTAAACACCTATCTAAATTTAAACTCTAAAATTCCAAAAACGGATCGGTTTTTATAACCGCGTTTACAATCATCTTTAACAGATAATTTCTAGAGGATTATTTGGATTACAGCTTCCTTTCTTTCGCTATGCTTATCAATACAGCAGAATTTGTTAATTCATTTGGTAATTTTTTTTCATTTGCTATGTAGCTTAAATATAGTCTAATGGCGTCAGAAACGGTTAATCCCATTTTTCGTAGTTCTTTAGCGACTTGATTTTTCAGTGCCCTGTTTGTGCGAACTCTAATTGAAATATCTGAATCTATCATATTATCCTCATTGTATCCTTCTTGTGGGTATAGGTCAATAATAAAATACCATAAAAATGAGTTTTTTTAACTTAAAAAATAGATCTTTCTTGATCTTTTTTGTGCATAAAGAGTAGAATAGGGAGCATTAACTTGCTTTCTGCTCAAGAAATGAGATTTGAGGCGAGAGGAAACTGAAAAAGAAAAAGCACCTCAGCAAAGGTGCTTATTCAAGAAGTGTGTTTTAACGAACCCTACCAAAGCAACGTTTGAAACACGATTAATAAAATCAGTTAGTATTATACTGGGCTGAATGTTATTTGCAATAGTTTTAAACTAAATTTTTACATTGTGAGTACCTTAAAATCGTGATTCAAATGTTGCTTAACAAGAAATAGCAACAATGAAGATTAAACGTAAAAAAATCAACAGAACATTCGGCTTTAAGTCATCAAAACGAGCGGTCAACTATGAGAAGGCCGCGAAGAAAAAACATCGCAATCTCACTCCTTTCTTTACTCAAAATCTCCAGAGCCGGGAATTTGCTTATACAACGTGGTTTTTCCTGCAACGTTGTGAAACGCATAATATCAATAAAAATCCTTACTTGAATGCTTTACGGCTAAGTAAATATCAACGCGAAGCCATTCGCCGGGAACGCCGGGAAGTGCTTTCCGTTTTATTGCTGGTATTGATCGTTTATTGTGATTTTTCGCCGGCGAGCGAATATTTGTTTGAAGTTCGCGCAAACGTCGAACACATCGCAAATATGTGTAACCAGGCTTATGTATCGTGGGATAAGAGCGGGAAAAATCGAGTGCGTTATGATACGGTACTTAATGCCATTCAAATGCTAGAAGACGCCGAATTAATCACTATACTGCGCGAATACGACCGATTAGGGCAGAAGCATAAGCCAATGCGAATTTTCTTAAATGTTGAGTTCTTTTTAATGTTCGGTGTTTCTGAAAGAGAGCTGAGAAAGATTCTGGTCGATTTTCACAAATATCAATTCGTGAATAATCGAGTAAATCAAACATTCGAGCGTTATAAAAAACATCTGGACAAACTGGAAAATAAAGGTGTTGCTGGTATTAAACAGCACCATTCATTAAAAAATTTACTCATGAAACGCCGAAAGGATTTGTTAGGCGAGCATGTCATTAAATTTGTTTCGCAACGTAAGCCAGTAAATTATCTTGATTTAGACATTGAAAGCGACGTTTTTAAACCGTGTTTTCGTTCGTTTACCGACTGTAACACAACGGAAGAAGTACAAAAACTCCGCAAGCGTCTATATGACAAGGAACGAATAAGACAACGAGCACGGGAAAAAGCGGCAAACGATATTTTGTACCGGAAAGCCCTCAAAGAAAGCTACATGACCGATTTACAACATTACGCCTCTTAATTTAATCATCTTTTTTCAGTTGATGGCTTGGTTTTACTAAGTCACGACTCAACACATCTACCAATATGAAATTGTTTATAATTTAGGCTATTTCATCTACCTTATTTTTATTTCAGAGTAAAGATTGCATTGATACTAACCAAATTTTGCTAAATTCATGCGGCATTGTGAGTAAGTTGTGTGTTTGTTGTTAGGTAAATATTATTAAATTCGCCCTTAATTTCGGCACTAAACGTTATTCCATAATTTATTTTTAAATATAAAAATAAGGAACAGAAAATCTCCGATTTTCAAATAATAGGACCCTTGCTACCGCAAGGGCAAAATACACTCCGATTCAATATTTATTG
>ERZ826613.2013-NODE-2013-length-21513-cov-3.568786_pt1 | contig 21513 bp, 17 predicted proteins | sample MGYA00519925_ERZ826613 | MGnify/ENA primary metagenome ERZ826613 (study PRJEB31778, sample SAMEA3449236) | human gut metagenome | biome: human gut; feature: human-associated habitat; material: faeces | place: United Kingdom | collected 2010/2012 ... | reverse complement strand
AAATTTTATAAAATATTCTATTTAACTAAATTTATGCAATTTCACTTCTAATACATTCCACCCATGTCTCCAGCACCATCATTATGGTCTCCACATCCACAAGCTTTTGGTTCTTTCTTGTCTGTTACTATACTTTCTGTTGTTAATATCATTGAAGCTACTGATGCAGCATTTTGAAGTGCGCTTCTTGAAACTTTTGTAGGGTCTACAATTCCAGCTTTCTTCATATCTACATATTCTTCTTTTCCAGCATCGAATCCAACTCCAGCTGGTGAAGCTTTTACTTTTTCTAGAATAACTGCTGGCTCAAGTCCTGCATTTATTGCAATTTGTCTTACTGGCTCTTGTAATGCTCTTGTTACTATTTTACCACCTAATTTTTCTTCTTGTGGTAAGCTTTCTACAAATTTTTCTACTTCTGGTAAAATGTTTATAAATGCTGTTCCACCACCTGCAACTATACCTTCTTCAACTGCTGCTCTTGTTGCTGATAAAGCGTCTTCAATTCTTAATTTTTTGTCTTTCATTTCAACTTCTGTTGCAGCACCAACACCAATTACAGCAACTCCTCCAGCAAGTTTTGCTAAACGTTCTTGTAATTGTTCTTTTTCATAAGAACTCTTTTCTTCTTCAATTTGTGCTCTTAATTGTGCAACTCTTTCTGCTATTGCGTTCTTATCTCCGCTTCCATCAACTATAATTGTACGCTCTTTGTCTGCTTTTATTTGTTTTGCTCTACCTAATTGAGCAACTGTTGTGTCTTTTAATTCTAGCCCTAAATCTGATGTTATAACTTCTCCACCTGTTAATGTTGCAATATCTTGTAACATAGCTTTTCTCTTGTCTCCATATCCAGGAGCTTTAACAGCTAAAACATTTATTACACCTCTTAATTTGTTTAAGATTAATGTTGATAATGCTTCTTGCTCTATATCATCACAAATTATTACTAGTTTTCCTGATTGTTGCATTAATGTTTCTAGTAATGGTAATATTTCTTGAATATTGCTTATTTTTTTATCTGTTATTAATATATATGGGTTGTCAACAACAGCCTCCATCTTTTCTGTATCTGTTACCATGTATGGAGAAACATATCCTTTGTCGAATTCCATTCCTTCTACTATGTTAAGTTCTGTATTTGATGTTTTAGATTCTTCTATTGTTATAACACCATCTTTTGTAACTTTTTCCATAGCTTCTGAAATTAATTCACCAATTTCTCTATCATTTGCAGATATGCTTGCAACTCTTGCTATATCTTCTTTTCCAGCAACTTTTGAGCTTACTTTTTTAAGTTCTTCTACAGCTTTATCAACTGTTTTAGAAATACCTCTTTTTATTGCCATGGGATCTCCACCGGCAGCTACATTTTTGACACCTTCTTTAATCATGCTTTGTGCTAAAACTGTTGCTGTTGTAGTACCATCACCTGCAACATCGTTTGTTTTTGTAGATACTTCTTTAACGAGTCTTGCTCCCATATTTTCAAATGGATCATCTAATTCAATTTCTTTAGCGATTGTAACACCATCGTTTGTGATGAGTGGTGCACCAAATTTTTTATCTAGTACAACATTTCTTCCTTTAGGTCCAAGTGTTACCTTAACTGTATCTGCTAATTTATTTACACCATCTAATAAAGATTTTCTTGCATCTTCTCCAAATTTAATTTCTTTTGACATTTTAAATTCCTCCTCAAAATCAATTTAATTTACTTTCCATTCTTTTATATCCTTAATTGCAAAAGCCCTTTGTGCATTTTTATCAACGTCCATTGCATTTAATATCCATTGTTCTTCTGGATGCCATTGCGTGGCTTTAAACTCAACCGACATAGGTATAATATTTCTATATTTTGTTTCACCTTTCCAATTTGTATATAAAATTGTTACTTTCTTTTTTTCTTCCATATTTTCACATAATTAATCTTGTTTACTCAAAATTAATTCCTTTCTCTTTTCGCCCAATAGGGACAGCCTTTCTTGGGTGAAAATTATTTTTTCTAAAAGTTTATTTCGCCCAAAAAGGGACGTCCCTATTGGGCGATTATTCTGCTATTGCTAGAATATCGTTTTGCTTTACTATTATATAGTCTTCGCCTTCATATTTTATTTCGGTTCCTGCATATTTTGTTATTACAACTTTATCTCCTGTTTTTACATACATTTTTATTTCTTTTCCGTCTACATTTCCACCAGGACCTACTGCAATTACTTCTGCTATTTGTGGTTTTTCTTTACTTCCTTCTGATAGAATTATTCCACTTTTAGTAGTCTCCTCAGCTTTTGTCATTTTTAATACAACTCTGTCTGCTAATGGTTTTAACATATTAAATTACCTCCTTGTTTTATTACCAAAATTATAAAATTCCAGTAATTCATAGTCTGTTGGAATTCTAATAACATTAGTTCTAAATATGTACAGTTAATTAATAATTGGCTATATTCTAAATTTTTTAGCTCCTTACTATTTCCACTAACCTTGCACCAACGTTTCTTAGCACTCTTTCTTTATGACTGATAATAATTTATACCTTTTGTTAGCAAATGTCAATAGAGATTGCTAATTTTCACAAAACTTTCACATTCATTATATTTATATTTTCTTCAATTTATTCTTATTATTAAATTATTTATCGTTCTCTAATCCATTTATTATAATCTTTTTGTTACATGATACCGGTTTTATGTAAAAAATGTTTCATCAATATTATCGTCTTATGTAATTTAACAAAGCTTAAAAGCATTGAAGCTTCATAAAATAACTAAAAACTATTATCATAACATCTTTTTTATAGAATTTATGCATATTATTTGATTTTTTTACCTTTTAGGTATATAATTGATTTAATTTACTGCTTTAATGTAAATAATATATTTAAGGGGGTATCTTCTCAATGTCAGCAAGATCTATTAATATCTATAATATGTTACCAGGTGACGATTTAATTAATGAGATTAATAAATCATTTTCAGGTCCTGCTCGTGAACAAAAGCTAGAAATTGCACGTCAACTCGAATTATATAACACTATGTTTGATGATAACTTGACATTTGGAGAATACGAAAGAGCTTATGTTTGCCCTAAAAAAACAAATGAATATGTTGAAGAGCTCGAATAATACGAGCTCTCTATTTTTCTACATTCTATTTTTTGCATTTTTTATTAATCCTACAAATAATGGCTGTGGTCTATCTGGTCTTGATTTAAATTCCGGATGAAATTGTGCTGCTATAAAGTATGGGTGTTCTTTTATCTCTACTATTTCTACTAGGTTACCATCTGGAGATGTTCCTGAGAATATCATGCCTTTTTGTTCCATTTCTTTTTTATAAGCATTATTAAATTCATATCTATGTCTATGTCTCTCAGATATTTCTTTTGAACCATACAACTCACTTGCAAGTGTTCCTTTTGCAAGTATGCAAGGGTATGCTCCAAGTCTCATAGTTCCACCTTTTTTTGTTATGTTCTTTTGGTCTTCCATTATATGTATTACTGGATTTTTTGTGTCTGGATTAAATTCTACCGAGTCTGCATCTTTTAATTCTAGAACATCTCTTGCAAATTCTATTACTGCCATTTGCATTCCCAAACAAATTCCTAAAAATGGAACATTATTTTCTCTAGCATATTTTACAGTTTGAATTTTTCCTTCAATCCCTCTGCTTCCAAATCCACCAGGAACTATAATTCCATTAAATTTTCCAAGTTTATCTTTAGCGTTTTCTGCATTTATTGTTTCTGAATCTACAAAGCCAATTTCCACATCAACCTCATTTGCATAACCAGCATGTTTTATACTTTCTACAACTGACAAATAAGAATCTTCTAATTTTATATATTTTCCTACTATTGCAATTTTAACTTTTTCGTTTTTCTCATTTTTATATTTTTTATCTACATTCTTAAAATGTTCTATCATCTTTTCCCATTCATCATTTTTAGGTTCTATTTTTTCTAATCTCAAATGTTTACATATACTTGTTGCCAACCCTTCTTTTTCTAACATAAGAGGAACTTCATATAAATTTGATGCCGTCATATTGGCAATTACATTTTCTGGCCTAACATTGCAGAATAAAGCTATTTTGTTTCTAATATTTTCCGTTATTGGAAGTTCTGTTCTACACACTAGTATGTCTGGTTTTATTCCTAAAGATTGAAGTTCTTTTACAGAATGCTGAGTTGGTTTAGATTTTAGTTCATTCGACCCTGTTATGTATGGCAATAGCGTTACATGTATATACACAACATCCTCTGGATTATTTTCTATCCCAACTTGTCTAATAGCCTCTAAAAATGGTAAGCTTTCTATATCTCCAACTGTTCCGCCAATTTCAGTTATTACAACATCTGCGCCTTCTTTTCCAAGTGAATATACTTTTTCTTTTATTTCATTTGTTATGTGTGGAATTACTTGAACTGTCTTTCCTAAATAATCTCCTCTTCTTTCTTTTTCTATTACACGTTGATAAATTCTGCCTGTTGTTATACTCGAATTTTTTGTTAAATTTTCATCTGTAAATCTTTCATAATGTCCTAAATCCAAGTCTGTTTCAGCTCCATCATCTGTTACAAAAACTTCTCCATGTTCATATGGACTCATTGTTCCTGGATCAACATTTATATATGGGTCAAACTTTTGGTTTGCTACTTTGTATCCTCTGTTTTTTAATAACCTTCCAAGAGATGCTGCTGTAATTCCCTTCCCTAAACCTGATACAACTCCACCTGTTACAAATACATATTTTGTGCTCATTTTTTCCTCCTTTTACTACTTCAATAAACAAAAAAATAGGCTAAAAATTCCTAAAAAGGTGTTTTTTTTTAGCCTATTTTTATTACGCTTTAAACTGATTATTATTTTAGCAAATATTTTTAATTTTTGCAACACATTTTATTTATTCCATTTAAAACTATTTACAACTTCTTTTGTATATTCTTCTAAACTGTCATATAAATTTTCATCATTACTAGCAGTGCTTGCAGAAATAAAAGCAATTTTATCTCCATTTAACAGGTAATAACAAAATTCCATACTGTCTTCATATCCAATTAACATTTCAAGCGCATCATAACCATTATCTGTTGTTAATACTTCTACTTGATAATTACTAAATTTCATATATTCATAGAAATAGCCTTCAAGTAAATTTCTTAAATCATTTATTTTCATTTCTTCCCCAAAACTGTTATCTCCATAAGATACGGTTATAATTTCTGGGTAGCTATGTTCTTCATTTTCTACAGCTGTATTCATATATTTATAATACATCCATGTTTGTTCTGATGTTATTCCATCTTCTTCATCAGTACTAGCTTTATTTACCTTATACTCATTCCAGCTATTATCTATTGTAAAACTAACATCATTGTTGTAAACTTTTTTCTTTGACTGGCTGATCAATCCAAATGATAAAAGTATTCCTACAATTAAAATTATTGTTATAGCAACAGCTATAGCCCCTTTCCAATACTCACGGTGTAGCTTTATGTTGCTTTCAGCTTCTTCACAATAGTAATACTTTCCTTTATATTTTTTTACTATACGTAGACTATATAAATAACTAATATACATTTTTGCATTTTCATTGTTAATCTGTTCAAGTAATTCTTCTTTTTTTACAGCTTTTTCTTTTTCAACAGCGTTTAATCTTTTAAATATATCTTTAACAACATTTATAGCTTCTTCTTTTAGTTCTTGCTTTTCTTTGTTATCAGATGAAAACAGCTTTATCTTATTTACACGTAACATTATTTTTCTTTTTACTACTGTTCCTAAAGCATATGAACCAAATAATGCAAACACTAACGATAACAAGAAATCTTGTAATATGTTAAGGGAAATACTAAATTGTGAATATAACCCACCAATTTCTTTAAAGCCAATTTGTATATTAGATTTAACTAATAATGCTGTTGGTATAAATAAAAATGCCATTATGATAACATTTATTGAAGATAAAATTGCAATTATCCATGGTAATTTTTTGTCAATTTTTCCTCTTAATAATTTATAACCCAAATATTCAAAAACACCTAAAAATACTATCATTCCTAATAGTGCAATAAAATCAGTAAATATATATAAACTTACAATTAATGCACAGAATAACAGTCCTAGAATTAATCCCCCAATTATTCCTAAAAAATACTTTTTTTCTTTTTTCTTAGTTTCCATACTAAATTCCCTTTCCTTATTTTTTTCCTATAATATAACATACATATATTTTAATTTACAAGATATAATTTTAATAACAAATTATGCAGGTGGATTTATTACTGCCTGTATTTCTTCATCTTGTCTTAATTCTGGTACTATAAAATCATAAGCTCTTTTGTCATTTTTTATTGCCTCTATTGCTATTGTCTTGTCTGAACGCAGACGCTTGCTAGCATATTTTACAATTAAACCTTTATTTTTTACTGTTTCTAGCACAACATCATAATCATCTCTTAGTTCTTTGCTTACATAATATAAAATTTGTCCATCTGTTTTTGCAGCTTTGAGTGCTAGTTCTTTATCTGCTTTCAATTCATCTGAGGCATAACATAAAACCCAGCCTTTTTTCTCAACTGCCTGCATCAATATTTCTCTGTCTGCCTTCAACCTTTTTGAGGCAAATTCCAATGCTCCACCATCTTTTGTAACAGCTTTCATTACTAGTTCTTTGTCGTCTTGCAATTCAGGAGATGCTGCATCTAATAAAAGTCCATCTTCTTCTATTGCTTTTTCTACATATTCTCTGTCATTGCTATGTTCTTTTACATCGTCATAAGTGTACATTTTTCAAGCCTCCCTCGCATTCCACCTATAGTGCACTTGTTTTATATTCTATGTTTTCCATGTATGGATATATTTCTTTTAATCTTTTGTGTGTTATTATTGTTAAACGTGGTAATGGATTTTTTAAATTTTCTGTTAGTAACTGCTGTGTATAGCAATTTTCTGATGTCTTGAATAATTGGTATCTGTTTCTAACATATGTGTAAAAAATTATATACCCATTATCTAATTCGTTTTCCATGCGTTCAAATGAATATTGGCCGTCCATATGTTTATTTTTCCTTTCATTTTATTGGTTACATTTAGATTGAGAAAGAATTAAATTTTGGCAAGGAAAATGAAATCTAAAAGGCAAGGGCGCATACTCGCTGTATGTAACCGCGTTTTAGATGAAATTTGACACAGCCAAAATTGTAAGTCTTTCTTAATCTATCATATTCTTAAAATCTTGCTCTGATATAATTGCAACTCCCAATTCTTGTGCTTTTGTTAATTTTGAACCCGCTTCTTCCCCGGCTAGTACGTAGCTTGTTTTTTTAGAAACTGAACCTGATACTTTGCCACCAAAGCTTTCTATTATATCACTAGCTTCTTGCCTTGTATATTTTTCTAGACTTCCTGTTAATACGAATGTTTTTCCTGCAAATCTGTCATCTGTATTAGTATTTTCATTTTGTATTACCTCAGTATTTACTCCCGCTTCTTTTAGCCTATTTATTAAATCAACAGTTTGTGGTTGTCTGAAAAATTCGTAAATACTTTGTGCTGTAATTTCTCCAACATCATCTATCATGCTTAATTCTTCGAAACTTGCTTCTGCAATTTTGTCTATTGATTTGTATTTTTTGCACAATCCTTTTGCAGATTTTGTTCCTATATGTCTTATTCCAAGTGCTGTTAGTAGCTTAAATAAATCATTGTTTTTGCTTGCATTTATTGAATCTATTAGATTTTGAGCAAATTTCTTTCCATTCTTTTTAAGTGATGCAATTTCTTCTGCTGTTAATGTGTAAATGTCAGCAATATTTTTTATTAAACCTTTATCTACTAATTGTTCTAATATTTTTATTCCAAGCCCATCTATATCCATTCCTTCTTTTGAGACGAAATGTGCAAGATTTCTTAATATTTTTGCACTACATTCTATTCCTATACAACGTGCAACAGCCTCGCCTTCTTCTCTTACTACTGGTGCTCCGCAGACTGGACATACTGTTGGCATAACAAACTCTCTTTCAGTACCATCTCTCTTCGATTTTATAACATCAACAACTTCTGGAATTACGTCTCCCTGCTTTTGAATTACGACTGTATCACCTATTTTTAGGTCTTTTTCTTTTATAAAATCTTCATTGTGAAGTGTTGTTTTTGAAATAGTTGAGCCTGCAACCTTAACTGGCTCTAATATTGCAGTCGGTGTAAGTGCTCCTGTTCTTCCGACTTGACATACGATATCTAAAAGTTTTGTCTCTTTTTTCTCTGGTGGATATTTATATGCAATAGCCCACTTTGGAACTTTATAAGTGGTTCCTAATATCTCTCTTAGACGTAAATTATCAACCTTTATGACTGCACCATCTATTCCAAATGATAGATTTTCTCTGTCTTCTCCAATCTTTTTGATTGCTTCTATTGCTTCATCTATTGTACTACACAATGTTCTTACCGGCACTACATTAAATCCTAATTTTTGTAGCTTGTCTAATTCTGTAAAATGTGAATTTTCAGAATCAAATGTATCTTCATCATATTTTTGCACATTAAATATAAAAATATCTAGCGGTCTTGTTGCAGTTACCTTTGAGTCCAATTGGCGAAGAGAACCTGCCGCTGCATTTCTTGCATTTGCAAATAGGCTTTCATCTAATATTTCTCTTTCTTCGTTCATTTTTTCGAACTCTTTTGTTCCGATAAATACCTCTCCACGAACCGTAATATCTATTTTTTCTTTTAGTTCTTTTGGAATATGTGAAATTGTTTTTAAGTTATCTGTTACATCTTCTCCAATTAAGCCATTTCCACGTGTTGCACCTTGTACAAAAACACCATTTTCATACTTAAGTGCTGTAGATAGACCGTCAATCTTTGTTTCTACAACATATTTTAGCTCTTCATTATTTTCCTCTGCAACTTTTCTAACTCTTGTGTCAAAGTCTCTCAATTCCTCAAAAGAAAATATATCTTGAAGGCTTTGAAGTGGTACTTCATGCACCACTTGTTTGAACCCTTCTTTAACATGCCCTCCAACTTTTTGAGTTAATGAATCACGAGTAATAAGCTCTGGAAATTCTTTTTCCAAAGCTTTTAATCTGTTCATCATCATATCATACTCGTAATCAGTTATTGCAGGGCTATCCATATCGTAATATAATTTTGCATAATACTCTAATTTTTCTCTAAGTTCTTTAACCTCTGTTTTCGCTTGCTCTAACTCCATTATTATATAAGTTCCTCCTACAAAACTTTATAATTGTTCTCCACAATTATTGCAGAATTTGTTACCTGCATCATTTGGCATTTTGCACTTTGGGCAAACCTTTTTTGATGTTTTTGCCTTACCACATTCACTACAGAATTTACCATCTGCTGGATTTACATGACCACATTCACAAGTCCAGCCTTCAGCTGTTGTATCATCAGCTTTAGCCTCTTCTTGTTTACTTAAATCCATTCTGCTCGCATCATTGTTTTGGTTCCATGGTCCGTTTGCAGCATTTTGCATCATTCCATTTGTTGACATGTTCATCATTCCTATTCCCATGAATCCATTTGCTGCTCCATTTTCATTTTTTGCTGCATTTTCAACAGCGTTTGAATATGCTCCAACCATTCTTCCTTGTTGCAGGTAAGAGTTTGAACTTAATTCGTAATCATCAATCTTCTTTGCAGAATCATCTGTTAATGTTACAGATTCAACAGCAAAGCAAACTATTTCTATTCCTCTTTCTCTTATTTTTGCATCAAATACCTTTTCATCCATCATTTCTCTTATTTCATCTGTTTGGCTTGGCATTTCTAGAACTGGGACTTTGTATTTAGCTGTTCCAAGTTCGTTAGCCACATTTTGAAATACTGCCATAACTTCTGTTCTTAATTGTTCTACTAATTCATCCTTTTTATAAATATCAGCAGTTCCTGCTAATTTACTCATAAACAAAGCTGGGTCTGAAATTCTAAAAGTATATTTACCAAAACATTTTACTTCTACTCTTAGTGGTGTTAAAGTATTTGTCATTTGATTTGGAATTGGGTGTGACCAATCTTGGAATGGAATTGGTGCCGCTGTTCCAAATTTATTATCTATTATTTCCTTTGTGTTGAAGAAAAATACTGCTTGTTGTTTAGCACTGGCTCCATTATAAGTAAAACGTTGCCACATCTCTTTAAATACTGCTCCAAATTGTCCAGCAAAGAATGATGGTGTAGAAGAACTATCAAAAGTATATACACCTTCTTCTGCTGTTGCATCAATTACTCTACCATTATCAAATATAATTGCACATTGACCCGGTGCTACTATAATTGTACTTTTGTTTGATATAACTCCATTTGGAGTAGTTTTCTTAACCATAAGAATATCATTTGTCATGTTTTCACATCTAATTGCTTCCTTCCATTGATCATGCATTGTGCTTCCTATTGCACTTGCTGCTGCTTTAATTAATCCCATAATTCTTTCCTCCTAAAATTTTTTACTTTTAATAATTTATTCTGTGCAGACTCTATTTTAAGGTCCGCACAAATTTTATCCTATTTTTTCTAAGTTTGATAATGCCCAGCTATGTTCACCTGTTGTAATTACACTTCCACAATACTCACATTTACCTGATGATGTTATTTGTGTTGGTGCTCCACAGTTTGGACAATTTGTTGTATTTATTTCAATAGAACCTGGTTTTGTCTTTTCGCCTGTTGTTCTAATAAAATCAAGTTTATATGTGCTATATCTATCAGTTGTCTTATCACCTTTTACTATTTTTCCTGTTGTTTCGTCTATTATATAATCATTCATTCTAGATTTCAATACAACAGTTAAAACATCTTTATTTCCAGTTTGTTTGAAATCTGCTAACTTAACTGATAATACGCAAATTCTTTCCATTACATTTATTTGTTTTCTGTCTATATAACCTTGTAATTGCTTTTGATGTTGTTCAAATAGCTCATTTGTTTCAAATACTCTAATAGTACTCCAATCTCTTGCGGTCCACGCTTCTTGCAATTTTACGAATAAACTTCTAGTCCAAGATAAGAACTCTTCTTTATTAAACATTTCATCAACAGCTTTAACTTTTCTTTCAACATTTTCTTCAGAATCAAAATTAGATGCTGGTTGGTACGTTTGAACTGGTCTAATTTGAGTGTGTTTATTCTTTGAAGAAATAGCATAAGCTATAGCAATTATAATAATAAAAGTTATTATTGTTCCCCACGAAGAACCTCCGCCACTACTATGGCTTGTTCCTCCATAACTAGAACTGTAATCATCATCGTCCCAACTACTCCATGAGCTTCCGCTATCCCACGAACTGTCGCTATCCCATGAGCTACCACTGTCGTAATCTTCAAAACTTCCTACATCTGCAATTGATGTTTTATAATCAATCGTAACTGTTGAAATAAACGTTATTAAAAGCAATGCAATGAATATTTTCTTTAATTTCTTCATATTTTACCCCCTTTTATATTCTTTAGTATTATCCTATTCTTTCTAAATTTGATAGTGCCCAATTATATTCTCCTGTTGTTAATACACTGCCACAATATTCACACTTTCCAGAGACAGTTATTTGTGTTTTTGCTCCACAGTTTGGACATTGAACAGTATTTATTGAATCAGATGTTTTAACTCCTGTTTTTCTGATAAATTCCATCTTATATGTTCCATATCTAAATGTAGTTTTATCTCCCTTTAGAACTTTACCAGTTGTTTTATCTACTATATAGTCTAACATTTTTGATTGTATACTAACAGTAAGAATATCTTTATCTCCTGTTTGATAAAAGTCTGCTAATTTTGCAGATTGAACACTAATTTTATCCATTATATTCATTTGGTTTCTATCTATATAACCTTGTATCTGTCTTAAATGTTGCTCATATAATTCATTCGTTTCATATAATCTCATTTGGCTCCAATCGCCTGTAGTCCACGTTTCTTGCATTTTAATAAATAAATTGCTTGCCCACGATAATAATTTGCCTTTATCAAACTCTTCATCACGTTGTTTTATTGCCTTTTCAACGTTTTCTTCTTTAGAACACTCATATTTTTCATTGTAAATATTGGTCCTAAATCTGTTCGTTCTCTCACGATATTCTCTATCATTTTTCTTCTTTTCTTTTACAATACATATCGCCATAATAACCCACATTCCAATTGGTAACAATGCAAGATACAAAACAGATCCCTGTGCTTTCAGTGCATCTGGCCAAAAATCTTCATATTCACTATAGTAATTTCTATCATAGTCCTCATCATCCCATGAACTTCCACTATCATAATCATCGTCCCACGAGCTGCCGCTATCATAATCATCATCCCACGAGCTACTACTATCCCAATCATCATCCCATGAACTATCGCTATCCCATGAGCTACCGCTATCATAATCTTCAAAACTTCCCACATCTGCAATTGATTTATTATAGCTAAAAGTTATTGTTAGAACTACTGCTAAAATAAGTGCTACTATTAAACCTTTTATAAATTTTTTCATTCGATTTTCCCCTTTTAGTGCATTTTTTAACAATCTTTTAGTAAGTATTTTCCACCTTTTAAATACTCATATCCAGAGAAAATTGTTGCAATAACAGAAATTGTCATAAATATGCTTGCTAAAATATTCATTACAAAATCTCCTGTTGACATATAAGTAAGTGCACTATTTACAAGCGCATCTTGCTCTGTTTTTGCTCTAAGTACAAAAGCAAAATAAGGTTGTGTTGTTAAGAACATTAAAATTATCGCAATCATTTGTGTAACAGTTTTTAATTTTCCCCAAATATTTGCGGCAATTACCTTGCCACTGTTTTGTACAGCAATTAATCTATATCCCGAAACAGCAAATTCACGGAATATTACTATAATTGGAATCCATGCTGGTAATCTTCCCATTTCTACAAATAAAATCATGGCAGCAACTACTAAAATTTTGTCTGCAATTGGATCTAAAAATTTTCCGAAGTTTGTTACTTGATTATTTTTTCTTGCCAAATATCCATCTAGTTTATCTGTTATTGATGCAATTATAAATATTAATTCCATTATCCACATTGTTGTAGATATGCCTAAAAAACTTCCCGGTATATCAAAAAAAGATACTATAACCATTATTGGAACTAGTATTATTCTAAATAGTGTTAATTTGTTTGGTAAATTCATTTTTGTTGTATTCCTTTCTTGAGGGTAAAATTTGATTGAAAGTTTGTAATTTTTATTCAATCATCTCCTCTTTGCTTGCTATAATTATATACAATAGCCTGTTAAAAATAAAGAGAAAATATAAAATTTTTAATTTTTTTCACAATAAGACCTTTTTTCACAATAATAGGAAGATAGCCTACTCTCTTTAGAGTAAGCTATTCTATCTTTATTCGTAATCGACTATGTTTATCCATTGTTCCAACATTTCTTGTTCTTCTACTTTTCCTTTTGTCTTTCTTATTGCTGCAACTATTGGAATCCATCTTTGTACTTCTTTCTTGTCTGTTCCTGTCTTCTCACAGTATAAATTTACATATTTTTCTGCTAATTCTTTTTGATTTCTCATAGAGAATATTAAGTATGTGTTTGCTACGTCTGCTGAGCCATTTCCTTGTGTTGCGTGTGACCAGTCAATTATCGCATATTCGCCATTTTCTTTTACAATTATGTTACTTGGAACGAAGTCTCCATGGCATAGCTTGTCATGGTTTTTCATTCCTTCTAGTCTTTGTAGCAACTCATATTTTGTCGTGTCATCTATGTTTGTAGCATCTGTTATTTTTCTTCTATATTTGTCTTTTATTCTATTTAATAGAGGTACTCTTTTTGATAGAATTTCTAATTGAATTCCTACGAAAAAGTTTAAATATTCGTTTTGTTTTTCCGGATGTCCTATCATTAAAACATCTAGTGGTGTTCCCTCTACATATTCTGTAATTAGAGCCCATCTCTCGTTTATTTTTGTAACTTCTTGTAATCTAGATATTTTTAAATCTGTGTTTTCTTCTACTCTTGATTGAATTAGAGCTTCGTTTAATATGTCTGCCTTTGAGTAATTTTCTACGAATAATTTTATTGTCTTATCTCCGTCTCTGTAAACAGTTTTTGTTTTTCTTTCAGCTATTGGATTTATCAAATTAAATTCCATTATCTTTCACCTCCATAATATGTTTTTAAATAAATTTCTTTTATCTCACTTATTAATGGGTATCTTGGATTTGCACCTGTACATTGGTCGTCAAATGCTTTTTCGCTCATCTCATCCAATGTTGATAAGAAATCTTCTTCTGAAATTCCATAGTCTTTTATTGTTTTTTTGAAGCCGACTCTCTCTTTTAATTCGTCTATTTTATTTATCAATCTTTCTAGTTTTTCTTGGTCTGTGTTCCCGCCTAAGTTTAAGCTATCTGCTATTTCTGCATATCTTCTTAAAGCATGTGGATACTCGTATTGTGGGAATGTTCCCATTTTTGTTGGAACTTCTTCTGCATTAAATCTCATTACTTCGTCTAATACCAATCCAACTGTAACTCCATGTGGTAGATGATGGTAAGCACCTAATTTATGTCCCATTGAATGGCATATTCCTAAGAAAGCATTTGCAAATGCCATACCTGCCATCGTTGCTGCGTTTGCCATTTTTTCTCTTGCAATAGGATCGTTTGCCCCTTCTTCATAAGCTCTTGGCAAATATTCGAATATTGTCTTGATTGCTTCTATTGCTAGTCCGTCTGTAAATTCAGTTGCCATCATAGAAACATATGCTTCTATCGAATGAACTAAGGCGTCAATTCCAGATGCTGATGTTAGTCCTTTTGGAGCATTCATCATCATATCTGCGTCTACTATTGCCATTTTAGGAAGCAATTCATAGTCTGCAAGTGGATATTTTTGACCTGTTGTTTCGTCTGTTATTACCGCAAATGGTGTTACTTCTGAACCTGTTCCTGCTGATGTTGGAACTGCTATAAAGTAAGCTTTTTCGCCCATTTTAGGGAATGTGTAAACTCTTTTTCTAATATCCATGAATCTCATTGCCATGTCTAAGAAGTCTATTTCTGGGTGCTCGTATAGAACCCACATTATTTTTGCAGCATCCATTGCAGAACCACCACCTATTGCTATAATGCAATCTGGTTTGAAGGCATCTATCAATTTTGCACCTTCTTTTGCACAAGCAAGAGTTGGGTCTGGAGCAACATTAAAGAATGTTTCGTGAACAATTCCCATCTCATCTAATTTGTCTGTTACAACTTTTGTATAACCATTTTCATATAAGAATGTATCTGTTACTATAAATACTCTCTTCTTATTCATTACGTTTTTAAGTTCTTCTAAGGCTACAGGCAAGCAACCTCTCTTCATATAAACCTTTTCAGGCGCTCTAAACCAAAGCATATTTTCTCTCCTTTCGGCTACTGTTTTTATATTTAATAGATGTTTAATTCCAACATTTTCTGAAACTGAATTTCCACCCCAAGTTCCACAGCCAAGTGTTAATGATGGAGCAAGTTTAAAATTATACAAATCACCAATTCCACCTTGTGATGATGGTGTGTTTACTAAAACTCTACACGTTTTCATTTTGCTATAAAATTTTGCTATTTTTTCTTTTTCTGTAACAGTATTTACATATAAAGATGAGGTGTGTCCTAGTCCGCCATCTTCTATCAATCTATATGCCTTTTCAAGAGCATCGTCAAAACTGCTTGCTTTATACATTGCAAGTACAGGAGATAATTTTTCGTGAGCAAATTCTTCAGATAAATCTACACTTTCAACCTCTCCGATTAAAATTTTAGTATTTTCTGGAACACTAACTCCTGCAAGCTCTGCTATCGTGTGTGCTTTTTGACCAACTATTTTAGCATTCAAGGCTCCGTTTATAATTATAGTCTTACGAACTTTTTCAGTCTCTTCAGGATTCAATATGTAACATCCTCTTTTAACAAATTCGTCTTTTACCTTATCATAAATCTTGTCGCTTACTATTACAGATTGCTCAGAAGCACAAATCATTCCATTATCAAATGTTTTAGAATGTATAATAGAGTTTACTGCCAAAATCACATTAGCACTCTCGTCAATAACAGCAGGAGTATTTCCTGCGCCAACTCCTAAAGCAGGTTTACCACTTGAATAAGCAGACTTAACCATTCCCGGTCCACCGGTTGCAAGTATTATATCTGCAGATTGCATTAACATATTAGTAAGTTCAAGAGATGGAACATCAATCCATGCAATAATTCCTTCTGGAGCTCCTGCCTTTACTGCTGCTTCCAAAACAGTTTTTGCAGCCTCTATAGTAGACTTTTTAGCTCTTGGATGTGGGCTAATTATAATTCCATTTCTAGTTTTTAGTGCAATTAAAGTCTTAAAAATTGCAGTAGATGTAGGGTTAGTTGTAGGAATAACAGCGGCCACAATACCAACTGGCTCGGCTATTTTCTTAATTCCGTAGCTCTCATCTTGATAAATTACTCCACAAGTTTTTTCGTTTTTATATTTATTATATATATATTCTGCCGCATAATGGTTCTTAATTACTTTATCTTCTACTATTCCCATTCCAGTCTCTTCGACTGCCATTTTAGCAAGTGGAATTCTAGCTTCATTTGCAGCAATAGCCGCTGCCTGAAATATTTTATCTACCTGCTCTTGTGAATATTTCGAAAATTCCTTTTGTGCATTCTTAACTCTCTCTAGTGTCTTTGTCAAAGTTTCAACGCTGTCAACACATTCGTATTCACTCATTAAAAAATCCTCCTTATGTTTATTTAATGTACAACGAAGCATTCCTAAGCATTCCGGGGACGGAGAAAAAAATGTACAAGTTTTATATTAATTTCTAATATTTTTTAAACACCTATTTCTCTATTTATTGTACAATTTTTTCTCCGTCCCCAAACTGTACATTTAAATTTACGCCTATCATATCAAAAAACTAATAGTTTTACAACTATTAGTTTACTTTTTTGTTCTTATTTTTTATTTTGAAATTTCATAATCATATAAATTTATATAGTCATCTGCTATATTTGCTGTTGCACTTATCGACTCACCTGGCTTAAGCTCTGAAACTAATAAATAAATTTCTCCAATCGAATTTCCATTTACATCTAAGCATGTTACTTTTACATATTGTTCTTCTGTTTTTTCTTTTCCTATATTTGTAACTCTTAGTCTAAAATTGCTTTCTTCATTCTTAGAATCCATCGAAAATTCTGAGTATTTAAGATTTTCTACTATCTTTTCTTCTTGAGCTTTTGGAGAATTGTTTACTTTCATTCCATTTTCAATTTTGGCATTTTCTAGATTTTTCACATCAATTTTGCTGCCTTCTTGTAATTCTATTTGCATATTATTCTGATTTTCTTTATTTGTTTTGTCTTTTGCATTATCTTTTTGACTTACTCCAAATGCGATAATTATTGATAATATTGCTACTAAACAAATAATACATAAAATTATTTTTTTATCTTTCATTTCTTCTCCTCACTCTTAATCAATATCAACTGGTTTTAAATTTTCTACTTTTATTTTTCTCATTTCTCTTGTTCCAGATAAGCATCCATTTGCTATATAGTTATGGTTATGGTTCATTAATGTGTAATGACGTATTGGCTCTTGTATTTGCTCATGTTTTATTAAACTTGGCGTTGTTCCATCTTCTTTGTATATTTTATCTCCCATATTCCATTCATCAATATACATTAGTTTTTCCTGACTCACATTGTAGAATTCATGCTTCTTTACCGTTGTTATTTGAGTACCATCAGAGAAAGTCCATATATCATAGCTTAGCTCAAATTTAACTTCGTGCATATCGTCATTTAGTACTTCATCTATTTCCCATTTTTTCGTTTCTGTATTAAATGAAATTACTTTATCCCCGACTTTTAAGTCTTTTAATTTTTTCTTTCTTCTCTTTTTCTTTTCTTCATCATATATATCAATTTCAGTCTCACCTGATAAACACTCATATAACCATACAGATTCTGACCAGTTACTATCTTCATAATTTATGCCATCACCAACAGCTTTGATTCTTACAAAGGCATTAAACGAATTTCCTTCTTTATCAATGAAACTTTTAAGCATTTTTAAAGCATCATAAGATGTTTTATCTTTTTCAACTTCAACTGTTTCTATTATACTTTGCACAACATATTTTGTTGCATTTTCAACTCTATTCCAAGTCAATTTTGAATAACCATCTGCAGTCAATCTTGGTGTAGCTAGTTTAGGCAACTGTTTTGTAATATTATAGGTTCTTGTCGCCGTATTTCCTGCATTATCCACTGTTGTTACTATTGCCACTGTAGTGCCCTTATTTGTAATTATTGAAGTTTCTGTTAAATTTTCACTTTCAGTTACTCCCTTTAATTTATATACGTTACTCCTCTGTCCACTTGTAGAATCACTTCCATTGTTTAATTTTATATATATATTGTTATTCGTTGCTCCACTAGTATATTCTTCTCCAGTACTACTGTTTAGTTTCATTGCAAGTGTTCCAGGAGTCGGAGATGTTTTATCTATTTTTACATTATAATTATTACTATAAACTGTATTTGTGCCATCAGTAGTTTTAACTCTTAATGTTGTTGTACCTTCTCTTTGTATTTCACTTGTATTTGTTGTTCCTGCTGTCACATTCTGTGCAGAGTCAGCAATACTCTCATAGCTTGTACTTATTCCACTTCCTGTTGTTCCGCTCACAAGGGTTGCATATACATTTTGCGAACTCCATTCACCATTCGTGTAAGCTTGTACAGTAGTTTCTTCATTGGTTGCTTCAACTATTTTATATTTTGCCTTTCCATCACTGTCCATTCCATCAGTTTGTAATCTAACATTAGTGTTTAAACATACTACTGGTCTAAATCCTAATGTATTTTCTCCATAACGACTATAGAACATGCTACTTTTTCCTTCTTCCGTTATTGAAACTTTCCAATTGGTGGGTTCTAACGATGCACCCTTAGCCGGCCATATTAACCAATAACCATAACAGCTGTTCCTTACACCATCAGTCGCACTTAAAAAATACATTGTGTTATATCCTGCAGTATCTACCGTACTACTTCCATTTATAGTACAACCATAATTATCATAGCCATAGCTTAATCTCTTATATTGAGAATTGCAATTCCAACTCTTTACATACATTTCGCCAGTTGGTGATGCAATCGCATATTCTGCATATTTGCTTCCGTATAATTTTGACCATCTCTCAGTGTCAATCATATACTTTATTGCAGAATCATCGTTATCTATTTCAATCCAATTTTTAGCCAAACTGTTTTCTCTTGAATATTGTGAACTTTCATTTTCTATAGACAAAAGTGTTGCACATTTTGGAGCATCATTAAATATATCTACCTGATTTCCATTTGCTGATACTGGTGTATTATATTCCCCTGCTGAATTCTTTATGTCTATACAATCATCTGCTATTAAATATATATGGTCATTCTCTGATGAATCTCCCGCATCTGATTTACCTGCATAAAATATTTTCCATCCAACATTTTTATCTCCTCCATTAGGAGTATAATTTGTTACTGTACTGCCTATATATGAGCCAATATTATTTGCTACATCACTTGCATCAGATGTTTGTATCATTGCCTTAGATAATTTTAAACTTCCAGCTTTTAATTCCGGTGTTTTTAAACTATATTGTGATGTATTTCCTGCTTCATCTTTTATCCATACATAATATGTAGTATTGTGTGCCAATTTTGATATACTATTTTCAAAACTTTTTGTATTTGTGACTCCTGTAAAGTTTTCTGGTTTCGTAGAACTTGTTGTTACTGCATAACCTATTATTCCACTTTCACTATCTGACGCACTTATTTTTATGCTATTAGTATTTATCGCTGTTGCAGATACTTTCGGAGTACTTTTGTCAATATTATTTACTTCATATTGCAACTCTGAAACAGATTCACTTCCATTCCACAGTCTTGCATACATAATTCCATTAGTAGAAAAAGCTTGTTCATTTGAATCATTCCAATTTTTACCGTCTTTACTTGTTTGCAATGTATACTCTTGAATAGTTGTCTTTACATTAACTATTACATTACCATTCGTCCAACCACTTGGGCTTGATGAAAATGTTGTATTATTGTTATTCAATTCGTAATCCGAATTTTTCTTTGTTATTCCACTTTTTATAGTATATTTTCTTCCACTCTTTTTGCAAGTTACTTCATACTCTTCAGCATCACTATCAGGTTCTAGTGTGTAATCTTCATTAAAGAACTTTTTCAACTCTTTGTCAAAGTCATTTCTTCTTATAACAGCCTCTTCATTATTAGCTTGTGCTGCTAATGCTGATAATTTTATTTTTTCCTTTTCATCTGCAATCTCAGTTTCCTTTTTTGCAACTTCTGCTTTTGAAATTATTCCATTTCTGTTTATTATTAAGCTTATGCTTACTCCTGCTAATATTAACAAAACTACAATAGTAACAATAAGTGCAATAATAGTAATTCCATTTTCTTTTTTGGTCATTTTGAGTATTTTCCCCCTATGTATAATTTTTTAAAATAAGTCTTTTTAACGTCAAAAAAATAGAAATAGTTTTTACTCCATTTCTATCTTTTTTATTTTATTTTGCTGTTTACGATAAAGAGCATTTTGCTGTTTCATATCAAGATAATCAACATTTTCTTTTTTGAGCGGCTTAGCAACGCTTTTATGATTTAAATAAGTATCGCAATTACCATCGTAACTGATGGCTTTTGTGCTCGTTAATTCGATCACACGAGTTGCTACTTTATTAATGAAATAGCGGTCATGGCTAATAACTAACAGTGCACCTGTAAAATATTTTAGCTGTCCTATTAGAAAATCAATTCCTGCACGGTCTAAATGGCTCGTAGGTTCATCCGCTAAAATACCATGAACCTGTGCCGATAAGGCCTGTGCTATTTTAAGCCTTGTTTCTTCACCACCGCTCATAGTCTGTATATTTAATTGCTCAACACCTAGCTTGCCTACAAGTGCAAAATCTTTTTCCTCCTGCAGAGTTACTTCGTCCAACTGGGGAATATAGGCAAGTTCACCCAGACGATTCATTTTACATCCTGGGGGAGTTAATTCTCCTAAAAGTACCCTGAGTAAAGTGCTTTTTCCAGCACCATTTGCTCCTACTAAACCAATACGGTCATAATCATATACTTCTAATTCATTTATATCTAAAACATCGCGTCCTTTGAATTCCACACGAATGTCTTTTGCTTTTAATATTAATTCCATAACATTTCCTCCTGTCTATAATCGCATGCTTTCATTTGCTTGTATGCAGGGAAAACCCTGCGATTTTAGCAGGAAGAGTTACATGAAAATAAGATACATAAATATTCCTCCAATATTGTTTATTTTAAATCTAATTTTCTAACCTCAGTTATCATTTGGCAAACTATAGCAATGCCAATAATTAAAATACCTGATAGTAAAAACCAATGATTTACACCGATTTTATCAGCAAAGAATC
>ERZ826613.2010-NODE-2010-length-21533-cov-9.156299_pt1 | contig 21533 bp, 20 predicted proteins | sample MGYA00519925_ERZ826613 | MGnify/ENA primary metagenome ERZ826613 (study PRJEB31778, sample SAMEA3449236) | human gut metagenome | biome: human gut; feature: human-associated habitat; material: faeces | place: United Kingdom | collected 2010/2012 ... | reverse complement strand
AGAGGCGAGTTTAGGCGAAGGGCGGCTAACACACGAGCGAACCGAACAGGAAACGAAGCGTGTCAGGAGATTGTTTTCGAATCATCATGGCGTGGCTATTTTACAGACTATTTTTTACTACATTCATTTTGCACATTGCAAAAAGCTCAGCTCAGCTCAAACATTCCATGATAAAGCTGATAATATTTCCCTTTCTGTTCCAACAGTTCTGCATGATCCCCTCTCTCGACGATTTTCCCCTGCTCCAGTACCATGATCGCATTGGCATTTCGCACGGTACTTAATCGATGTGCGATAACAAACACGGTCCTTCCTTCCATCAGCTGATCCATGCCTTTTTCGATCAGTTCTTCGGTTCGTGTATCAACAGAGGATGTCGCCTCATCAAGAATCAGAACCGGCGGATCGGCTACTGCTGCCCTTGCGATCGCCAGAAGCTGCCGCTGTCCCTGGGAAAGATTTGCCCCATCTGCCGTCACCATGGTATCGTAACCATCTGGCAGTCGTCTGATAAAAGAGTGTGCATTTGCAATGCGTGCCGCCTTCTCGATCTCTTCCTGCGTTGCATCCAGTTTTCCAAAGCGGATGTTATCCGCTACGGTTCCGGTAAACAGATGCGTATCCTGAAGCACGATGCCAAGAGAGTGTCGCAGTGCATCTTTCTTTATCTTTCGCACATCAATTCCATCGTAAACCACCGTTCCTCCCTGCACATCATAAAAGCGGTTGATCAGGTTGGTGATCGTGGTTTTTCCGGCTCCGGTCGATCCGACAAAAGCAATTTTCTGTCCCGGTTTTGCATACAGGCTGATATTCTTCAGGATCATATGCTCTTTCGTATAACCAAAATCAACATTTTCAAAACGGACATCACCGCAAAGCATCGTCAGTTCTCCATCTTTTGAACGCCATGCCCATTTTCCGGTCTTTTCCTGACATTCTTTCAGGATGCCGTTTTCTTTTCTGACATTGACAAGCGTCACATCCCCTTCGTCCACTTCCGGCTCCAGATTCATCACATCAAACACCCGCTCTGCTCCGGCAAGTGCGGAGAGCAGGAAATTGCTCTGCTGTGTAAACTGATTGATCGGGAGTGCCGCCTGACGCACAAACACCAGATAACTTGCAAGACTTCCGACATCCGCCATCCCACGCATCGCCAGAATTCCTCCGAGAACTGCCACGATTGCATAATTAATATAAGATATACTTACGACTACCGGAACCATCGTTGCTGCATAAGACTGTGCACCGGTTCCTTCTTTTCGCAGTTTTTCATTTTTCTCCAGAAATTCCTGAAGACTTGCCTGTTCATGATTAAAGACTTTGACTACTTTCTGACCGCTGACCATTTCTTCAATATAGCCGTCCAGCTCACCAAGACTCTGCTGCTGTTTCGCATAAAAAACCTTACTTTTTGCTCCGCTGAATTTCATATACCAGAACATGATGCCATAGCAGACCGTCACGATCAGCGACAGTTTCCAGTTCAGGATATATAGGATCACAAGGGTTCCGATCATCTGGATAAAACTCTGGATTGCCATCGCAAAACTGTTATTGAGAGCATCTGCGATCGTATCAATATCGTTTGTGAACAGACTCATGATATCGCCGTGTCGCTTCTGGTCAAAAAAGCGAAGCGGCAGTGTCTGCATATGTGCAAACAAATCTCTTCGAATATCAAAAACAACCTGCTGGGCAGCTTTTACCATCGTCTGAGAATAGCCCCAGGCTGCCAGTGCTCCGATGGCAAAAATGCCGGCTGCCACAAGCACTCCGATGGCAAGTGAATGCAGATCCCCGTTTGCAAGATTATTGACAACCGGACGTATCATGTAAGTTCCAAGAAGGTTTGCAAGGGCACTTACCGTTACCAGAATACTGACGATCAGAAGCATAAATTTATGCCGTCCAAGATAAGAAACAAAAATCCGCAGTGTGTGCTGCATATTTTCCGGCCGTTTAACATTCTTCGTTTTCGATGCCATCGCTGTTTCCTCCTTTCATCTGAGAAGCATAAATTTCCTGATAAATTGCATCCTCCTTAAGAAGCTGTTCATGCGTTCCGATATTATGGATCTTACCGTCATCCAGGATCACGATCCGATCCGTATGGATCACAGAAGAAATTCTCTGTGCAATGATGATCTTTGTCACATCGCCAAGTTTTGCCAGCTCTTTGCGGATCTTCTTTTCCGTCACCGTATCGACTGCACTTGTAGAATCATCAAAGATCAGAATCTTCGCACTGGCAAGAAGTGCTCTTGCGATACAGAGTCTCTGTTTCTGCCCGCCGGACAGGTTATTTCCTCCCTGCACAAGCATGGTGTCCAGTCCGTCCGGAAAACGCTCCAGGAACTCATCCGCACATGCCACACGGCATGCATGCCAGATTTTTTCGTCATCTGCATCCGGATCGCCCCATTTCAGGTTATCACGTATCGTTCCGGAAAAAAGCTCATTTTTCTGCAGAATAATTCCGACTGCCGCCCGCAGTGCATGAAGATCATATGCTTTTACATCCACACCGCCAACTCTCACAGTGCCGCAGGTCGCATCATAAAGTCTCGGGATCAGCTGCACGAGCGTCGTTTTGGCGGCTCCGGTTCCACCGACCACACCAATCGTCTGCCCGGCCTTGATGTGCAAATCAACATCTGACAGTGCATACGCTTTCGCATCTTTGTGATATTTAAAAGATACCTGTTCAAAATCCACGCTTCCATCTTTGACCTTCTGTACCCCGTTTTCCGGAGACTTCAGAACAATCCTCTCATCCAGCACTTCTGCGATACGATGTGCACTGGCAAGAGATCTCGTCAACAGCAGAAAAACATTTGCGATCATCATCAGAGCGTTGACAACCTGCATGACATAACTTAAAAATCCGGTCAGATCACCAACCTTAAGACTACCGCTTAAGATCATATTTCCGCCAAACCACATGATCAGTACGATCGCACTGTACATGACAACCTGAAATGCCGGAAGATTCAGCACCGCATAGTGAAAAGTCTGTTCACTTGAAACACTCAGATCTGTATTTACTGCATCAAATTTTTCTTCTTCGTACTCTCCGCGGACAAACGCCTTGACCGCACGGATCGCTGTCACACCCTCCTGCACAACATGGTTCAGACGGTCAACGATTGTCTGAAGCTTTGTATACATAGGAGCCACTTTCCGGACGATCAGAAATAAAACAATGCCAAGAACCGGCGTACACACCAGAAAAACAATGGCAAGTTTCGGATTCATCCAGAAAGAAAGACCGATGCCGAGGATCAGAAGCGACGGACCTCTCGTCACCGGACGGAAGCCGGAATTGATCAGATTCTGCAGAACCGTGACATCCGTGGTCATTCGCGTGATCAGAGACGAGGTATCAAAATGATCCAGATTTGAGAAAGAATACTGCATCACTTTTGCATATTCTGCCTCCCTGATCTTCGCTCCCCATCCATAAGAAGCCCTCGCTGCAAACCGTGCATACAGAAGCCCCGTCACCAGAGCCAGAAGTGCACAGATCCCCATTTGAAAGCCCTTGGAATAAATATAGGCAAGATCGTGGTTTGCTACCCCGACATCGATCAGGTCCGCGATCATGATCGGAATGACAAGCTCAAACGCTGTCTCGATCATTACCATCAAAGCACCAAGCATCATATCTTTTTTATATGACCCGATATATCCTGCCAGCCGCTTTATATCATTCATATTTTATTTTCACTCCTTTTTCAGAAACCCTGAGCAATCTCAGTCTTTGATGCAAAGCGGAGATTCACAATCCTCTTTCGCACTCTGTCAGTTGGTCAGTTCCTTCAAAAGCTCCAGATCCTCTGCCTTTATTCTCAGATTCGTCTCAATCTTTTCGCCATCCGGTGTGGTAACCGTGATCGCCATGATGCTGCCCTCCTTTAAAGCCCGTTTGGAAACTGCATTGCAGAATGCCGGGAATTTCGGGTGGTTTCTTTTAAATATATTCCATGCATTCATAATCTTCATCATATTTCCTATATTATTCAGTGCCATTTGTTTTACCTCCTAATATTCATTTTTACATCTGCTAAGTTTAAAGTACTTTCTCAAACTGTGCAAGACACAATTACCACAAATTGAGCCACATAATCACTCCCGTACAGGCAGGAACGACATTTAGACCTTTTGACCCTGGCATCATTATATAATTTTCACATGAAAAAAATATTCTATTTATATGTTTGCCTGACTAAACGTTCAAAACTGAGCAACTCTCGTGCATGATCTGGCGTTTCTTCCCCGCTTTTTTTGCTGTTATTCGTTCAAACTCATTCAGAAACAGCAGATTTCATACATTTTCAGCAAAAAGTTCAGAAAGTTTTTATTGATTTTGCCGGGTAAATATGTATAATGATGATAGAGAAGTGGGCATCATTTCTTTAACTTTAAGTATAAAAGAAAAGAGGTTAATCAGATGGCAAAAATTGATTTAAGCAAGTATGGCATCACTGGAACTACTGAGATCGTGTACAATCCATCTTATGAGATGTTGTTCGAAGAAGAGACAAAACCTACTCTGGAAGGCTTTGAAAAAGGCCAGGAAAGTGAACTGGGTGCTGTCAACGTTATGACTGGTATCTACACAGGTCGTTCTCCGAAAGACAAATTTATCGTAAAAGATGAGAATTCCAAAGACACTGTATGGTGGACAACAGATGAATATAAAAACGACAACCATCCGGCTACTCAGGAAGCATGGGATGCTGTAAAAGCACTGGCTATCAAAGAACTGTCTAACAAGAGACTGTTCGTAGTAGATGCTTTCTGCGGTGCCAACAAAGACACCCGTATGGCAATCCGTTTCATCGTTGAGGTTGCTTGGCAGGCTCACTTTGTAACAAACATGTTCATCAAACCGACTGCTGAAGAACTGGAGAACTTCGAGCCGGATTTTGTTGTATACAACGCTTCCAAAGCAAAAGTTGAGAACTACAAAGAGCTGGGTCTGAACTCTGAAACAGCTGTTATGTTCAACATTACAAGCAAAGAACAGGTTATCGTAAATACATGGTACGGCGGAGAAATGAAAAAAGGTATGTTCTCTATGATGAACTACTTCCTGCCGCTGAAAGGCATGGCTTCCATGCACTGCTCTGCAAACACTGACATGAACGGTGAAAACACAGCAATCTTCTTCGGTCTGTCCGGAACAGGTAAAACAACTCTTTCTACAGACCCGAAACGTCTGCTGATCGGTGATGACGAGCACGGCTGGGATGACAACGGCGTATTCAACTTCGAAGGCGGATGCTACGCAAAAGTTATCAACCTGGACAAAGAATCCGAACCGGATATCTACAATGCAATCAAACGTAACGCTCTGCTTGAGAACGTTACTCTGGACGAAAACGGCAAGATCGACTTCGCTGACAAGAGCGTAACAGAAAATACTCGTGTATCTTACCCGATCGACCATATCCAGAACATCGTTCGCCCGATCTCTTCTGCACCGGCTGCGAAGAACGTAATCTTCCTGTCTGCAGATGCATTCGGCGTACTGCCTCCAGTATCTATCCTGACAGAAGCTCAGACACAGTACTACTTCCTGTCTGGTTTCACAGCTAAACTGGCTGGTACAGAACGTGGTATCACAGAACCGACTCCGACATTCTCAGCTTGCTTCGGCCAGGCATTCCTGGAGCTGCATCCTACAAAATATGCAGAAGAACTGGTTAAGAAAATGGAGAAGAGCGGTGCAAAAGCATACCTGGTAAATACAGGATGGAACGGAACAGGCAAACGTATCTCCATCAAAGATACTCGTGGTATCATCGATGCTATCCTGAACGGAGATATCAAGAATGCTCCTACAAAGACCATTCCATACTTCAACTTCGAAGTTCCTACAGAACTGCCAGGCGTTGATCCAGCTATCCTGGACCCACGTGACACATACGCTGATGCTTCCGAATGGGAAACAAAAGCAAAAGATCTGGCTGACAGATTCATCAAGAACTTTGCTAAATACGAAGGAAATGCTGCCGGTAAAGCTCTGGTTTCCGCTGGTCCTCAGAAATAAGAATAAGACTGCCGAAATCAAACTTTTCAAAAGCTTATACAAAAGGACACCGCAAAATTGCGGTGTCCTTTTTTTATGCCGAAATGCCTCCGCATGGCAGTCCAGATGGAGCACATTGCGCCCATTGCCCTGCGGCGGGGAAAATCTGTTTTCCCGGAAATTCCATCTATAATGACATCTTCAAATCGAACGCAAAACAGTCGCCGTCACACGTTTTTTGACGTTGCTGCTTCATACGCCTGCTGATAGAAGGTTTCCTGAGCATCCACCGGACGCTCGATCGTCATCGGGATTCTGTAATTTCCTTCTGAATCCTCATGGCGGGCCTTCTGATTATCATTTAACATGATCCGGAACATCTCAAGCAGACGTTCCTTGATTGCCGGATTGCAGACAGGAGCTGCGACTTCCACACGTCTTAAGGTATTTCGCGTCATATAATCGGCTGACGCAATATAAACTTTCTCTCTTCCCTTACTTCCGAAAATATAAATTCTCGAATGTTCCAGAAATCTTCCTACAATGCTGATCACACGAATATTTTCCGTTGCATCTTTTACGCCCGGGATCAGACAGCAGATACCGCGGATGATCAGATCAATTTTTACTCCGGCACAGGAAGCTTCGATCAGCCTGTCTATGATCTTTTTGTCAGTAAGTGCGTTCATTTTCAGCCCAATATAAGCATCTTTTCCGGCAAGTGCAGCTGCAATCTCATCATCGATCATCGCCAGCACTTTATTTTGCAGACAGAGCGGTGCTACCAGCAATTTGTCTGTGTGTTCTACGATTTCTCCCATCGCCAGTGCCTGGAAAACTCTTCTCGCCTCTTTTGCGATCTCTGTATCGGCTGTCATCAGGGAAAGGTCTGTGTAAAGGCACGCTGTTTTTTCGTTATAATTTCCTGTTCCGATCTGCGTGATATACTGCACTTCATCGCCGGCTTTTCTGGTGATCTGGCACAGTTTGGAATGTACTTTAAATCCATCCAGCCCATAGATCACATGACATCCGGCACGCTCCAGCCTTCTTGACCACTCGATGTTATTTTCCTCGTCAAATCTTGCCTTTAATTCTACAAGTGCCAGCACTTCCTTGCCATTTTCCGCTGCCTCGATCAGAGCTTCCACCACTTTACTCTGTTTTGCCACACGGTAGAGCGTCATTTTTACGGAAAGGACATCTTTGTCGTTTGCAGCTTCATGCAGCATCGTAAGAAACGGTTTCATGCTGTCATACGGATAAGATAAAAATTTGTCCCCCTCCAGAATCTGATCCAGAATCGGTCTGCCTTCTTCAAACTGCACAGATTTCTGCGGAATCCGTTTTTGATAGAACAGTTCCGGCACGTAACGCAGTTTATCCTGGATTTCATAGACAAATGACAGATCCAGCGGTCCCTCATTATAGAAAACATAGTCACGGTCAAGATCCAGATAATGACACAGAGTACTGATCACTTCACCATCCATTTCCCGTGACAATTCCAGACGGATCGGAGCCAGTTTTTTCCTCTGTTTGATCACTTCCACCATAAAATCACGATAATCCAGATCTTCGTCATACAGTGCGTCTGCGTCAATATCTGCATTTCTGGTGATGCGGATCAGTGATTTTGCTTTTACACGATAACCCTTAAAAATTTCCGGCATATAATGGAGAATCACTTCTTCTGCCAGAATATACGTGCCGCGTTTGCCGGGAAGTTCTATCAGACGTTTGAACATACCACTGCTGCATGGAATGATACCCAGCTTCTCTTTTCCGCTCTTTGTCTCCAGCACTACGACTGCATAGATTTCTTTATTTCGCAGAAATGGAAACGGCTGTCTTTTTGCCACGATCGTCGGGAAAATGATCGGTGCGATTTCACCCTGAAAATAGCGTTTAACGTATTCGCTTTCTTTTTCATTCATCTTCTTGAAATCCGTGATGCAGATATCATATTCTTCCAGTTCTTCCATGATTTCATCGTAAACAACATTTCTGCGACGGTTCAGTTTTCCGACTTCCGCAAGGATCTTTTTGATCTGCTCCTCCGGTGTAAGATTTGTTTTATTATCACGGATATCTTTCTTCAAAAGCATCTGATCTACGAGCGATCCCACACGCACCATAAAAAATTCATCCAGATTGCTCTGATAGATTGCTGCAAAATTCAGTCTTTCACAGAGCGGCACTTTTTTATTTTCCGCCTCTTCCAAAACACGTTCATTAAATTTCAGCCACGACAGTTCCCGGTTCATATATACTTTTCTCATTTATTATTCTGTCCTCCTCAATAAAATGTGATGCCCTTAACAGCTTTTTCGTTGCGTGCATTTAAGCCAGACACACGTGAGACCTGGGCTAAATCCCATAAAAATGGCATTCTACCTTTAACCATAAATTTACTTTACTGCCACAAGATCAAATCCTCTGCAATGCCATGTAAAGAATCTTACTATTCGAAAATGAAACCCCACTCAGACAAATCTGTTGCCCGCCACTTATAAAAGTTTGAATCTTTTCCAATTAACGTAAAAAGGACAACAGATTTTCTCTGCTGTCCTTTGTATATTCTGCATGATTACATGATGTGCGTCTCTGCACTTTTCTGTTTTTAGTATGGATAGAAGTTTCCGTTTGCATCGGTTACGCCATCGTTACCGAATGTATACTGCATTCCGCCGCTGTCTACCCAGTTTCCGTTTGCATCCTGTGTCACGGAAATATAATTGCCCTGGTCATCATAAAAACCGTTGGTGCTGCCGCCGGTATTGCCATTGTTTCCATTATTTCCATTGTTGCCATTATTTCCGTTGTTGCCGTTATTATTTCCGTTGTTGCCATTATTTCCGTTGTTGCCGTTATTATTTCCGCTGTTGTCATATGGATAATAATTGCCGTAATTATCGGTTACACCATACTGACCAAAGGTGTAAACAATGCCGTTTCCATCTACCCAGTTTCCGTTGCTGTTTTTATAAACTGTGATCAGATTTCCCTGATTGTCATAGAAACTGCTGGTCTGAGTAGCTCCGCCGTTGTTATTGTTGTTATCACCGCCGTTATTGTTATTTCCGCCGTTGTTGTTATTATTGTCGCTGTTTCCACCCTGCGGATTGTAGGTAAAGCTTGCACCGTTGCTGTTTGTGATACCGTTTGCATTAAAATAATAAATCGCTCCGCTGCTGTCTACCCAGTTTCCGTCGCTGTCCTGATAGATATAAACTGCGTTGCCGTTGCTGTCATAAACATACTGACCGTTCTGGTTGGAATCAGAATTGCCATCGGTAGAAGCTGTGCTTCCGGACTCGGACTGTGTTGTACTGTTCGACTCGGAAGATGTTGTATTATTCTTTTTAGTCTCAGATGTTGTTGTGCTCGATGTTTTCAGCAGTTTCAGACTCTCCACAGAGGTACGGATCGCTTCCATTGCCGTTGCATCATCCTGCATAACCTGACCATTGACCGAATAAATATCCTCATCTCCTACCAGGTTATACGCTACCGAGTACGCATACTTACTGTTTGTACTCTTACATTTGATGGTTGTGTGATATGCCTCGTAAGAACCCATGGTATTTTTCTTGTATTCTACAACTGCATAATCGGTTTTGGATTTTCCGGCTTTCTCCAGATTATTCAGTACTTCTTCTTCAGAGGACGGAAAAACAAGTCCGTTCGTCTCATCTCCGGAATAATGTACGATCGTGATCGTTCCCTGGTTCGGTGACTCAAAGGTCCATTCTTTTGTGCCTTCTTTTTTCATTGTCCAGGTGTCATCCGGAAGTTTGATAGAAATACTGCCATCTTTTGATTTAAATGTTGTGGATGTATTTGTAGCTTTCTTTGCTGTTTCGCTCTCTGTCTGTTTCTCTGTAACACGAATCGTTTCGCTGCTCGTCTCAGTTTCCTGTGCTTTCTTTTTACAGCCGGTAGCCAGACAGGAAATGGACAGAGCGAGTACCAGACAAGTTACGATTTTTGATCTCATTTTCATCTATACTCCTCCATTCTGGTTGTTACCTTCTTTGACTTCCATATTCTACGCTTTCGCAGATATAATGTCAATCAAAAACCGGTTTAATATGGATAGAAAACGCCATTCTGATCGGTTACGCCATCATCGCCAAACTGGTAGGTCATACCGCTTTCATCAACCCACTGTCCCTGGCTGTTTTTGTGAACGGTGATCCAGGTTCCGCCATCATCATAGAAGCCATTGCTATCGCCTTCACCATTATCGGCTGCCGGATTATCGATGTTATTCTCGGTATCCGGTGCCTGTGTTTCCGGCTGCTGCACTACCTCTGTTTCCACTCTTGTCTCCAGATCCGGATATGTTTCCGGTGTCTGCGTATCCTGGCCCTGATTCTGGTCATCCGATGCCTGATTCTGATCCTCTGCGGCTGAAGTCTGGGCAGAATCCTGACCTGCTCCCCGCTGTGTCTGATCCTGGGTCTGTTTTGTGCTGCTGTTCGTATCCCCACTGTGGCTGCCGCATCCTGTCATCAGAAGAGCCGATGAGAGGACTGCTGCTGCCATAAAATGTAATGCCTTATTTTTCATAATAATATTTACACTCCTTTATATCCTGTTTTACCATTTGCTGAAATTGCCGTCGCTGTCTGTTGCCCCTTTTTCATCGAAAGTGTAGGTTTTTCCATCACTGCCGATCCAGTTTCCGTTTGCATCCTGTGTCGCTGTCTGATAGTTTCCATTGATATCATAGAAACCAATGACCATGCCATTATCTGAAGAATTGCCGGAACCTGTCAAAGAATCCGACTCTGATCCGGAACCTGTTCTTCCCTGAGGCGGATCATAATAATACTGTGTGCCGTTGGAATCTTCTACGCCGTTTTCCAGGAAAATATAAGAAGTTCCGTTATCATCACGCCAGCTGCCGTCCTCAGACGGATAAGCGTAGATCGTATTTCCGTTTGCATCAAAGAAATAGCGGTATTCCTCATCGGTCGATGCACCGGAAGAATCGCCTGTACTTTCACCGGAAGTATTGTCTGAAGCAGTATCACCTGTATTTTCCGGATCAGAACTGTTACCGGCATTATCCGAAGATGTACTGCCGTCTGCCGAAGATCCGGAGTTTGCACCAGAATCTGTCTTTTTACTGTCATCATTTAAAACTTTGAAGCTGGTAACGGCACTTTTCACTGCCTGCTGCACCGTACTGTCACTGGATGTCAGTTTTGCCGTGATCGTATAACTCTCGGTGTCCGTATTGATCAGATACTTGATCAGATAAACGTAACCAAGATCTGCGTCCTGCGTGGATGCAGCATAATAATAAAGCTCTGTACCATTGGTGCTGTCTTTTTTATATTCTACCTGAGAAAATGCATTCTCCTGAATATCGTTTAAAAGAGCAATCGCATCTTCCTGAGACTGCGGCAGATTCTTCTCCTTGATCTTTGACTTTTTGTGCGTGATCCGGATCGTGCCGACGCCTTCTTTCATAAATGCCCATTTATTCTCAATGCCTTCCTTTGTCGCCACCCATGCAGAATCCGGAAGATCAAAAGAAAATGAATTGCTCTCTGAAGTATATGTTGTGGCTGCTTCGGTCTGTGCAGTACTTTCGCTCTGAGCTGTCGTCTGTTTCGTCGTCTCCGTCTCAGATGCCTTTTTCTGGCAGCCGTTCATCATAAACATTGCGGCCATTCCGATTACCAGTAATGTCGCAATTTTCTTTTTATTATACATAAAAAATCCCCCTTTTCTCTCTGATTTTCAGTGTGTTTCAAGTCCACTCCCTTTTTTCATTGTACAATGAAGATGCGGTTAATGTCAACTTTTCTTAACACTTCTTAACAAAATCTACATATTTGGCACACCTTGTGCCCTTCTCTGTTTCAGCTTTCGGATCACATGACAGTACGCCGGAATCAGGAAACAGTCTGCCATGATCCATGCCAGAGGACTGGCAAAACATACGCTTGCGAATCCCAGATACGGAACCATGATCACGCCGATAATGGCTCTTGCGATCATTTCCATGACACCTGCAAGGATTGCCAGACCGCTGAATCCCGCTCCCTGAATGGTAAAGCGAACCGCATTGACAAAAACAAGTGCAATGTAAAATCCGCTGTTTGCAAGAATAAACAGCACTGCATTATGTATGATCTCCGTTTCGGATGCATTTATGAACAGAAGCATCCAGTATTTTGCAGAAAAAAGCATGACCAGGAAAATCAGGATCGAGTATGTGATACCGATCAGAACGGATGCCTTTAATCCCTGACCGATACGCTCGATCTTGCCTGCCCCGACATTCTGTCCGGTGTAAGTTGCCATGGCCGAACCGATCGCATCAAACGGACACGCCAGGAACATCGAAAGCTTCGATGCCGCCGAAACCGAGGCAACGGCTGCCGAACCAAGTGTATTGATACCGATCTGAAGCACGACACTGCCGATCGCTGTGATTGAATACTGAAGTCCCATCGGAATACCCATTTTACAGAGGATACCGATGTGTTTGCCATGCAATTTCCATTCTCCCGGCTCCATTTTCAGGATCGGAAACTTTGTCTTTATACACCACAGAGACAGTACCACGGAAAATGCCTGTGCAAGCAGTGTCGCAAAAGCCGGTCCACGAACGCCGAGTTTCAAAACCGTTACTGACAGGATATCAAATCCGATATTTGCCACTGCTGCCATCAGTAGAAAGATCAGCGGCGATTTGGAATCCCCAAGAGAACGGATGATCCCGGTCAGGAGATTGTAGGCAAGTGTGATCGGTATCCCTGCAAAAATGATAAAAATATAATCATATGCAAGATCCAGGATATCTGCCGGTGTCTTCATGGCGATCAGCACGCTGCGGCATAAAATACAGACTGTGATGCTCATGATCGCCGCAAAAAAAACAGTCAGCCAGATGCTGTTTGCCACAAACCTTCTCATATCTTTATAATCTTTTGCCCCGTAACGCTGTGCGACCGGAATGACAAAACCATTGGCAAGTCCCATACAGAATCCGATGATCATAAAATTGATCGCCCCGGTAGAACCAACGCCCGCCAGTGCATCTTTTCCAAGGAACTGGCCTACAACGATCGTATCTACCATGTTATAAAACTGCTGCAGTAAAAACGTAAAAAACAATGGAATCGAAAATCGCATGATAATCTTCCAAGGTGTACCTTCTGTCAGATCTGTTTCCGCGTTTCTCATTTCCTTAATTACCTCCATATTTTAAATTCCATTTTTTGCACAGATATCCGCCAGGCAGCATCTGTCACAGTAAGGCTTTGTTCTCGCTGTACAGACCTCTCTGCCATGATAAACGAGTCTGTGGCAGAAATCACTACCTTCTTCCGGTGGAATGATCTTCCAGAGTGCCATTTCGACTTTTTTCGGATCTTTGATCCCATCTACCAGACCGATACGGTTTGTCAGACGAATGCAGTGCGTATCCGTGACGATCGCAGGCTTTTTGAAAACATCGCCCATGATCAGGTTTGCACTCTTTCTTCCCACGCCCGGAAGCTTTAAAATCGCATCAAAATCACACGGCACTTTGCCGTCGTACTCATCACGCAGCATTTTCATGCATGCACTGATATCACGTGCCTTGCTTTTTCCAAGACCGCATGGCCTTACGATCGCCTCGATCTCTTCCGGTGTCGCTTCCGCAAGAGCATCTACATCCGGATATTTCGCATAGAGATCCTGAACCACAACATTTACCCTGGCATCCGTACACTGTGCCGCAAGCCGGACACTGACCAGCAGTTTCCATGCCGCGTCATAATCAAGCGTACAGTCTGCCAGAGGATATTCCTTCTTTAAACGCTCGATCACTTCCAGCGCAAGCTGTTTTTTTGTCATATGCTCCTCCTTATATATTTTCAAAAATCTTTTTGTACCCGTTATTTTATCACAAGAATCGCAGTAAGGATATTCCTTTTTTTTCGATTGTGCAACCCCTTTCTTTTATGGTAAGATAATAAGATGCCAGGATCAAAAGATCTAAATCCACATGAGCTTGCTCATAAGTGGATGAAAGACCTTGAAACCCGCCCCAACCGAAGCGGAGCGTAGAAAGAATTGTGAAAGTACGAAGTACGAAACAATTCATATGGCATCTCATAACTTTCATAACTTCACAAAATTTGACAGGAGTAATTATGATCTTAAATGTAAAAAATCTGACGCATGGTTTTGGTGACCGTGCGATTTTCGACAATGTTTCTTTTCGTCTCCTCAAAGGCGAACATATCGGCCTGATCGGTGCAAACGGAGAAGGCAAGTCCACGTTTATGAATATCATCACCGGAAAACTGACACCGGATGAGGGAACGGTCGAATGGGCAAAAAATGTCCGTGTCGGTTATCTGGATCAGCATTCTGTCCTGGAAAAGGGCATGACGATCGGTGATGTCCTGCGTTCTGCTTTTCAGTTTTTATTTGCAATGGAAGCGGAAATGAACCGTATGTATGAACAGATGGGCGATGCCACACCGGAAGAAATGGAACGTCTGCTCGCCGAGACCGGCACATATCAGGAGCTTTTAGAGCAGCACGATTTCTATATGATCGACACAAAAGTAGACGAGATCGCCCGTGCACTCGGTCTGGAAGAGCTTGGGCTTGACCGTGATGTAACCGACCTCTCCGGCGGACAGCGTACCCGTGTACTGATGGCAAAGCTTCTGCTGGAAAAACCAGACATCCTGCTTCTGGACGAGCCGACCAACTATCTGGATGAGCAGCACATTGAATGGCTGAAACGCTATCTCCAGGATTATGAAAATGCCTTTATTCTGATCTCCCATGATATTCCGTTCCTGAACAGCGTCATCAACCTGATCTATCATATGGAAAACTGCAGACTTGACCGCTATCCGGGCGATTACGATAAATTCCAGGAAGTCTACGCCATGAAGAAATCCCAGCTTGAGGCTGCCTACAACCGCCAGCAGCAGGAGATCAGCGACCTTAAGGATTTCGTTGCCCGCAACAAAGCCCGCGTCGCTACAAGGAATATGGCGATGGCACGCCAGAAAAAACTGGACAAAATGGACATCATCGAACTGGATCGTGAAAAACCAAAGCCGGAGTTTCACTTTAAAACGGCCCGTACTTCCGGAAAGATGATCTTCGAGACAAACGATCTGGTGATCGGTTACGACGAACCGCTGACAAAACCGTTAAATATCCGCATGGAACGCGGCGAACGCATTGCCCTGACCGGTGCAAACGGTATCGGTAAGACCACGCTTCTGAAAAGCATTCTGCAGCTGATCAAACCGTATTCCGGCGAAGTGCATCTTGGCGATTATCAGCATATCGGTTATTTTGAGCAGGAGTCCGATACGCAGAACACTTCGACCTGTATCGAAGAGATCTGGAGCGAATTTCCGGCAATGACACAGTACGAGATCCGTTCCATGCTGGCAAAATGCGGTCTGACCACCAAACACATCGAGAGTCAGGTGCGTGTACTGAGCGGCGGCGAGCAGGCAAAAGTACGTCTCTGCAAGATTTTGAACCGTGAGAGCAATATTCTGCTGCTGGACGAGCCGACCAACCACCTCGATGTTGACGCAAAAGCAGAACTGAAAAAAGCTCTTCAGGAATATAAAGGAAGTATTCTGCTGATCTGCCATGAGCCGGAATTCTATCAGGATATCGTGACAACCGTCTGGAACTGCCAGGAATGGTCCTTAAAGCTGTAGAAAATTTCCAAGGAAAAAGCTGGCGGCAATCCCGGCAAAAACAGAAAGCAGTGCACCTGCCAGCGTATACCGTGTTTTTGTCACTTTTGCTGCCATAAAATAAACGCTCATCGTATAAAATACCGTTTCCGTGCAGCTGAGCATCAGTGATGCGATGATTCCGATCTTGGAATCCGGCCCGAATTCTTTAAAAATATCCAGAAGAAATCCGGTCGCCGCACTGGCGGAAAACAGACGCACCACTGCAAGCGGCACAAGCTGCACCGGAAATCCGATTCCGGCAAAAAGCCTGCCAAGGATATCCGAGAGCCATTTAAGGAAACCCGATGCCCGCAGGATCCCTACGGCTGTCATCAGCCCGACAAGTGTCGGCAGGATCGCAAATGCCGTGTGGATTCCTTCCCCGGCACCACGCACAAAATCACCGTATGCATCTCTCTTTTTCAGAAAGGCATAACCGACAACGTAAAGCAGAACAAACGGTATCATATACATCGACAAAAAAAGCAGAAATGACAGAAAAATCCCTCCATAAGTCCGTCCGTTTACTGTATCTTATGAAGGGATTTTTGTAACTATTCAGGTAAAGCGGACATTCACAATCCGCTTCGCTACTTGCTCAGCTCTGCTGCCAGAAACACAAAAACATGCTTCAGGATTTTTCCACAGCAGCTTCCGCTTCCATGGTTTCAAGCGTTTCTTTGATTTCTCTTTCTTTTTCAGCTTCTGTCACTTCTTCGACCACATCGGTTTCCTCTGTGCCTGTCTGTGTCTCATTTTCCTGTGCAGTCTCCGCTTTTTCTTCCTGTGGTTTCACAACCTCTTTTGTTTCGTTTTCTTTGCGAAGTTCTACTTTTGCTTTTTCTGCGGTTTCCTGTGCAGCTGCAGCTTCTTCCACAACCGTTTCTCTGACCAGCTCCTGCTCCGGATGCTGCATTCTCTGCGGATCACTCCACACACGCTCCCATGGATTTGGCATACGCTCACCGTTCATATGGATCCCCATGCTCTGTGCATACGGATACGGCATTCCACGATAGAATCTTTTTTCTTCATCAGAAGCACTCTTCATCAGTTTGCGGCCTGCCCATAAAACAAATACAGCAACAACAGCAACCGGAATCTTTGCGATCACAGCACCCGGCAGACTGGTCGGCCCGTAGATGATGTCCGCAAAATATTTGACAACACTCCAGATCATGCACGCCGCCACGATATACAGAACCGTTCCCATGGCCTTTTTACCATCCCGTCTGCTGATGCTGTCCTTTAAGCCTTCGCTCCAGTCCATCCAGTCATCGCCCCAGAGATAATGATCCTCCAATTTTTTAAACGCTTCTGCGTCCATCGAATTCTTGTTGGTTGCATCGAAAAAGCTGTACAGCAGAATGATCGGTGCAAAGAAAAGCAGCGGCTTGATATCCAGCCAGATACCCACTGCACATAACGTTGCAAAAATTGTCATTAAAGACAATCCCTGCTTCATAAATCCCATATACATCTGTCCTGCTCCCGGGATCAGAGAAAACAAAAACATCAATATTTTATTCTTTTGTCTCGCCATTTTCTTTTCCTTTCATAATGTTTTCGCATCACCACATCTGCATGCGAAACGGTATTTCCATCGAAAGCATTTTTAAATCTCATTGCAAAATTCAGAAACACTGCTTCAGCAGCTGTAACGCCTCTGAAAACTTTTCCACCGGAACTGCTGCACAGGAAAGAGCAAGACGGATCCCTTGCTCACTTTCATCCGCAGATAAAAAAGCAAAACCTTTTTCTTCTGTTCTGTACAGAACTTCCTGCAGATTTCCTGCTCCGAAAATTTCCAGAAGGCTTACAAATCCGGTCTCCCCGGCCGTAACTTTTGCCTCTTCTACAAAAATCCTTTTCGCTTCACTGCACAAAATTTTTGTTTTCGCCAAATAGTGTTTCCTGGATTTGCGAATCTGGCTTTCCAGATGACCATCCCGGATAAACTGACACAATGCGATCTGTTCCGTTTTGGATGCCGTCTGATTATAAAAATCTCTGCGTCTCTGATATTTTTCCAAAAGATCCGGCGGAAGCACCATAAAACTTAAGCGGATCGACGGCAGCAAAAGCCTGGAAAATGTTCCGAGATAAATGACTCCGTTTCCGCCCGCCAGACCCTGAATGGACGGCGATGGATGATGATAATAACAGAATTCACTGTTGTAGTCATCCTCGATCAGCAAAATATTTTTTTCAGATGCTTCACGCAGTATCTTCATCCGCTCTCCGACCGAAAGAACATCGCCCCAGGCAGTCGCCTGCGAAGGTGACACATAGCAGACATCCGGCTGCTCCTGTTTTCGATCGCACAGTTCAAAACCATGATCCTCAAAAACGGCACGCCCCTGCCGAAATCCCGGATTATAAAACGCAATTTTTTTACGTCCCTCAATCAACGGACACAGAATGTGAAGCAGGCTCTGAACACCCGCTCCGATCACAATATGTTCCGGCGTACAAACCACATTTCGGTTGTTTTGCAAATATCTGCACAGAACCTCCCGCAGATCGTATTCTCCCTGCGGTTCTCCATAAGAGAGCAGACGCTCATCCTGACGCAGTGCACTTTTGATATACCGCCTCCACAGTTCAAACCGGAAGGTTTCTCTGTCAACACTTGCAGACGCAAAATTGTAAAGCACCGGCTTCTTTTCTTTTTGATCGGCACTTTTCTGAAATTCTGCCGTTTTTCGCGTCCTGCCGATGTCCGTCACATAAAATCCGCTCTGCGGCCTGGAAATAATATAGCCCTCTGCCGCAAGCACCATGTATGCCGTCTCCACCGTTGTCCGGCTCATCTGCAATTCTGCCGCACACCGCCGGATCGACGGCAGCCTGCTTCCAGGTGCAAGCTGTTGCGACAGAATAAGCTGTTTGTAATAATTATATACCCGCATATAGCGGTGAACAGACTGATTGTCAAGTTCCGGTTTCATAGATCACACTCCTGGAATTTCAAAAATGTCAAAGTTAAATGTCTTTTCTTACAAGAAAAAACCGACTTTTGAACCTTTTTACCCTGACATCTTACAAAACGATAAGCAAAAATAACAAATCCAGTGCCCCGTCGATCAGCAGGCAGGCTCCGAAGAATACCATCGTCATCTTCACAGCCCCGAATGGGTTGAAAAGCAAAGCCACACCAACGATCATCAAAAGAATCCCGATCGTCAGAAGCTTGCCCCAGCCGATTGCATCCAACACACGCAGATCCAGTGCTCTCTGGATTTTGCTGATACCATCCAGCATCAGTACCACGCCAAGCAGAAACGGCAAAAACGATACCACCGTCTGCGGCGTGATCAGACAGAACACGCCAAGTGCAATAAAGATCACACCGAGGATCAGTTCGCCCTTTGCCTTCCCTTTCCGGCACTGGAGCACATGCAGAAGTCCGTATGCCGCCGCAATCACGCCGCAGCCATAACAGATCGCCCGCACACTGGTATCAGGCTTCAGCACCAGAAACAGTCCCAGAAGGATATAGCCTGCTGCCTGAAGAATCTGTATTGCTTTTATCTTACTTCCCATAAAAACACTCCTTCCCTTTTTTCATAAAAATCACTATGAAAACAGTCTACCACGAAGCGGAGCCGGATACAATGTACCATTTGGAAGATTTGTCCAGATTCTTATTGTTTATGTTGACTTTAATTGTATTTTAAAAATATATTAAAATAATGAGAGTTATGCGTTAATATTATTTTCAAGCATATCTTTCTGAATTTCTTCGTGCAAATAAATCGGAGGTGATCTCGATGAGTATATTCGAATACGACAAAGAAGAGGAAGCACGAAAACTCAGAAAAGCAGAATATGAGTCTGGTGTTGCCGATGGATTTAACGACGGCATCAATACTGCAAAAAAAGATACCGTTCGTTTGCACATTGCCAAAAGCTCCTGGTTTGACCGTCGTCTCTTAAGCGGAACTATACTTACGTCCATCTTCCCAGACAAACGCTGTAGGGATCAATTCTCCTTCCCGGCTGAATACCGCTAGGACATCTACATACACTTTAGCTGTCATTACAAAACACCTGCTCTCCACTACTTCTTCCAGATGTTTGTCATTCGGAAAAGTGCATTTTTTCATATAATACTCTCTGATTGCCTGAAACATCCATTCCGCAATCTTTTCTTTCTGCTGTTCTGTATTACACACATTGTTTTTGAAAGTTTACCGTCGTTTTCTTGTGATCCATAAAAATGTACAGGTAAAAATAATTCCCTTTACAATTGAGGTTGAAGAAATAGCCCACCATATTCCATCCAGACCCATAATACCTCCAAGAATGATCGACAGCGGAATTCTTGCACTGGTAAAAGCTATACTGATGATACTGCAAAGTCGGGTTCTGCCGAGCCCTGATAATGCACCGACTGTCGTCAGTTCCACACACATAAAAGCTTCACTGAAACCTATGATGATCAGATATTCAACTGATGTTGCGATCGCTTTGGGTTCATAAAAAAAGATTCTGGCAATCGGTTCCGGAATACATATAAATACAGCTGAGATCAACAGTCCCCAGATACCAACCGTCCACAAAGAAGCCTTATATCCTTTTTTGACACGGTCATTTTTGCCCGCACCATAGTTCTGTGCGATAAAGGCATTTAATGCCGCTGCAAAACCGTCTGCAGTATTCCATGATATCGATTCAATCTGACCTCCGACTCTCTGCGTTGCAACAGCTTCTGCACCATACCCGGAGATCATACGTGTCAGCACCATGGAGATTGCACAATATGCCATTCCCTGTATTGCTGTCGGAATTCCGATCTTACAGATTCCCTGCAGATATTCCCGCGGGATTTTTGCCAAAAGCCTAGTTCCTTTTAGTACATTTTCTTTCTTTTGTATGACAATTCCGACTATCATGATACTCATAACGATCGCCTGTGCTGTCACTGTCGCAATTGCAGCTCCGACAACACCAAGCTTCGGAAACATCCCCACTCCAAGAATCAACACAGGATCCAGAACCATATTTGTGGCCAGGCCGACAAGATTCGCTATAAAAGGTGTCTTTGAATCTCCCTGTGCCGTATAAAGTCCAGTCAATGTCAGCGTCATAAAAGAAAATACGATCAGCCCACAGGCAATCTTCGTATATGACATTGCCGCCGCATGAGCCTGTGCATCTGCAAGCTGAAAAAATCCTACCATCTGTCTGGTAAAAAGCAGCGAAAGAATTCCATATGCCATTCCCATAAATGCAGCAAGCTGTACTGCCGCCTGTGCAAATCCGTGTGCCTTTTCTCTGTCTCCACGTCCGATACACTGTGCCACATGCACCTGTCCACCCATTCTAGCCATAGCTGCAAGTCCCTGTGAAAGCCAGGTAAACATACCTCCAACACCTACACCTGCAACTGCCTTCGAACCAAGCAGACCAATCCAGGCCATGTCCGTGATGTTGTACAAAGTCCCAAGAAACGATGACGCCATGATCGGAACCGCAAGTTTCGTCAGCGTTTTTAGAATAGGATCTTTTGTTAAATTTCCCTCCATTTTCATTCCTCATCCATTTTTATTTTTTATTATCCACAAATCCTATTATACATGGTTTAACAAAGATTTTCATCAGGAATTATCCATATATATCAAAAATCCTTTTGAAGAAATATTATTCTCCAAAAGGACTTTCTGTCTGAATCTTTTTATAATTTTTCTCCGCAGGATTCAAAGGAACCGGTATTTAATTCAACATAATAGACAGCCGTAAAATCTGCACAT
>ERZ826613.2008-NODE-2008-length-21560-cov-3.619205_pt1 | contig 21560 bp, 10 predicted proteins | sample MGYA00519925_ERZ826613 | MGnify/ENA primary metagenome ERZ826613 (study PRJEB31778, sample SAMEA3449236) | human gut metagenome | biome: human gut; feature: human-associated habitat; material: faeces | place: United Kingdom | collected 2010/2012 ... | reverse complement strand
CCCGCAAACCCTACCGCGTAAACCGGTAATAGGTTCCCAACGGCAGCTGCTTGCCGGCCCGGTCGGTGAAACACAGCTCGCCCCACTGCTCCTCGCGCGGCGCGCCGAACGCCTGCCTCACAGCCGTGCGTGCCAGCGTCGACGAGAGGCCCATCGAGTAGAGGTTCAGCACCAGAAACGCCCCCCGGGGTTCGAGCAGCTGCGCGCAGCACTCCAGCATCTCGCCGATGTTGTCCTCCAGAATCCACCGCTCGCCGCCGGCCCCGCGCCCGTAAGCCGGGGGATCGAGGATGATCCCGCGGTAAAGGCTCCCGCGGCGCACTTCGCGCCGGACGAATTTCAGCGCATCCTCGACGATCCACCGCACGCCCTCCAGGCCGCTCAACTCCATGTTCTCGCGCGACCAGGTCACCACCTGCCTGACCGAATCGACGTGCGTCACCTCGGCCCCGGCGGCCCGCGCCGCGAGCGTCGCCCCGCCCGTGTAGGCAAAGAGGTTCAGCACCTTGGGGGCGCCACCTCGCGCAACGCCCGAACCGACAGCCGCAACACGCTCGCCATCAGTAGGTCCGTCTCCGGCCAAAGCCCGGCAGTTGTCGTAGATGAAATTCCAGTTGGCGGCCTGCTCGGGGAAGATGCCCACGTGCTTGAACGACGTAAGCCCCAGCCGCATGCGCAGCCGCATCCGCTTATAGGCATACTCCACCACCCAGCGATCGGGCATTCCGGGCGCGAGACGCCATTCGCCCCGCTCGTCGCTGCGCGCATCGCGCCGAAACGAAGCGTCGGCCGTGCGCCGCCACTCCTCTTCGGCGAGCGAACGCCTCCAGATGGCCTGCGGCTCGGGACGGCGCGTCACATAACGCCCGAAGCGTTCCAGTTTCTCGAAATCCCCCGTGTCGAGGAGTTCATAATCCCCGAAATCGGGCGTCAGCTGTTCCTGCATACATTATTTTATAAATAGTTACACACCTTCCGGCTCCCGCTTTTCAAGCGGATCGACCAACGACATTTCGCAGGCCTCGCAGTCGAACGCCAGCCGGTAACGGTAGGCGCCGTGTTCCAGAAACAGGTCGCCGCGCAGCCGCGGATGCTCCCGGAGGCATTCGCCGATCTCGCGGCGGATACAGTAGGCCGAACGCAAGACCACATGCCCGGCGGTCGTCGGCGCGAGGTCCAGCCCCCGTTCGATCTGCCGCACCCCGTGGTCGCGGTAGAACGCCTCGGCCAGCCGGTTGGTGACGTTCTCCTCGGCCGCAAGCCGTTCCGACGGGTATTTTGCGGCGGGATTCTCGGGCAGAATGCGGTGTTCCGGCCGCCGCTCGCGGCGCGCTCCGGCAAGTGCCGCCAACGCTTCGCGGCGCAATTCCGCAGCCAGCGACGCCGGCACGAACCACTCCGCGCCCCGCACTTCGGCTTCGCGGACCGCGAAGATCGTGTCGCCCGACTTCATCGCCTGCGCACGCAGTGCGGCGGCATTGGCGTCGGGATTCTTCGCCGGGTCGAGCCGCACGACCCGCACGGCCGAGGCCGCAACGCCCTCGCAATCCGTATAAGTGAGTTTCAGCCCTTCGGCCGTCGCCTCCGCCGCGGCCTTCGCCGGAATCACCCGCCGCGTGCGGCTGCGCTCCACGGCCAGCGTGAAACGGCGGTCGAAATTGCGGCGGACCTCCGCCCCGGGCGTGATCCCCTCCATGCGATTGGGCGTGATGCGGCGGCCCTCCACGGCGTTGACGTTGGTCCCGGTCACGCCGCGCGGCGTCAGGAAACAGATGCCGTCGCCCGGCGCAAGATAGTGCGCACCGTCGAGCGTGAACGTGCCGCCCGAAACGCCCGCCACGCGGCCCACCCGTTCGCCGACCGCCTTCGGGGTGTCGAACGACGCCACTCCGGCGCGCTTTCCGTCCAAAAAATAGTCGGACTCCCCGCGTGTAAAACTCTTCGACGGATCGGGCGTGAAATCCGGGACGCTCTCGCCGACGGACGACCGCACCAGCCCCGGCCGCAGGGCCAGCGCCTCGTCCACCGCCCGGCGGTAGTGGGCTACAACGTTCCGGATATAAGCGAGATCCTTGAGCCGACCTTCTATCTTGAATGAAGTGACGCCCGCATCCAGCAGATCGCCAATGCGTTGCGAAAGATTCATGTCGCGCACCGACAGCAGATGCTTCCCGGCAATCCAGGTACGGCCCTTTCCGTCGGTGAGGTCCCACGTCAGGCGGCAGGGCTGGCTGCACGCCCCGCGATTGCCGCTGCGCGCGGACATCGACCGCGAGAGGAAACAGCGGCCGCTGTACCCCACGCAGACCGCCCCGTGGACGAAGCATTCGACCTCGGCCGCAGTGGCGGCGCAGATGGCCCGGATCTCCTCCAGCGTGAGGTTGCGTTCGAGAATCACCCGCGCAAACCCCGCCTCGCCCAAGAACCGCGCCCCCTCGGGCGTGCGGTTCGAAACCTGCGTCGAGGCGTGCAGCTCCACCGGAAGGTCCATCCGCCGCAGAGCCATGTCCTGCACGATCAGCGCATCGACGCCCGCGTCGATCAGGCTGCGGGCCTGCCGTTCGGCGGCCTCCAGTTCGTCGTCCCACACGAGCGTGTTGAGCGTGGCGTGGACCCGCACTCCGAAGCGGTGGGCATACTCCACGACCCGGGCGATCTCCTCCGCGGAGTTCCCCGCGGCCTGCCGCGCGCCGAACCGCGCGCCGCCGATATAGACCGCATCGGCGCCGTAGTCCACGGCGGCCGCGGCCGCAGCGTAATCTTTGGCAGGAGCTAACAGTTCAACGAGTTTCATTTTTTTCTTTTTGCAAAAGTAACAAAAAGCGGTCAATATCGGGACGTCGCGGACGGAAATTCGCGGGAACCGCCGCCGGGACGGACATTATCAATTATCATTCAACAGCTTACACCTCAAATTGTCAATATATAACAAACATCCTTCTTTTTCACCGGACCGGAAATATCCCTACGATGACAATATCCGACAAACAAAACAGTTGCAGCCGCAAAACGGCTGTCATTCTTCAAAATCATTAAAACTCAACCTTATACACACGCATAACACCGAAAAACAAACAATAAGAAAAGACTTTTACGACAATATTTTCAGGATTTCCAGAAAGCATTCGGGCAAATTTTCGTATATTGTGCCGCAAATAAACAAGTCCAAAAATTTCGTACGATGCAATTTTCAGCAAATACGGTTCTCCGGAAACGGGATACCGTACCCATTCATTTTTTATTCCTAATCCAATTTTTATGAGAAGATGCTTTACGCTATTGACGGTTCTCGTCCTCTGCGCCTCAAGCGGCTGCGACGACAAGAACAAAGAGGAGGTCGCGGATGTGATCGTCCTCTCGCGAAGTAGTGTCGCGTTCGCCCAGAAAGGCGGAACGACCACCGTCGCGGTAGCCACGCCCTCCGACTGGAAGGTGAGCTGTCCAGACGATTGGGTGACGCTGGCCTCCGAAGAGGGCCTGCTGACCATCTCCGCGGCAAGCAATACGACCGACAATGTCCGCAACTCGAAAATCACCGTGGAAACGGCCGGCGACAAACAGGAAATCGCCGTTCACCAGGCATTCTCGTGGGAAACGGTCCTGCTGTCCACCACCGCTTCGGAGGAAATTTCGCTGGATTCCGAAGGTGAGAGCGTTCTCTTCACCGTGGTCTCCAACGGCCAGTGGAGCGTCACGAGCGACGCCGACTGGGTTTCGGTCGAAAGCGACCCGGTCAGCGGAACGGTACGCGTCGGCGCCCCGCGCAATCCCGACGCCCACCGCAATGCGACGCTCACCGTCCGGGCGACCAAAGGCTCCGCTACGGAATCCTGCAAAGTGACCGTTTCGCAAATCTCACGCGAGGAAAACCCCTACTACCAAATGCTGGGATATTACGGACTTCATGCGGAAAACTGGTATTACGGCCGTGAACCGATCGGCGTGAGCGGCACGGGTACGTTCTGCACCGTCGAAGAGAAAGAGTACCGCAAGAGTTTCTACATCAAGAACCTGTTCCTGACGGGCACGGTCGTGGAAGCCACCTACGACAAAAACAGCCAAACCATGTCGATCGAACTGGGCAGGCTCTGCTACACCCGCGAGATCTCCCCGACGGTCTCCCGCTTCCACTACCTGTACTCGATCAACATGCAGGGCGGAGGTTTCCACAACGGCATGCTGACCGGCAGGCTGGGAGAGGGTTACAACGACGACGCGGACGAAACCCGCAAGGCGATCCTCCTGAACGGTTTCGAATCGCCGTACACCACGCTGGGCATCATCGGATACCAGGAGCAGCAGTGGCTGTCGTTCGGCGACCTCTACTACGCCACCGGCACGATGTATCTCGTGGACTGGGACATTCCGGCCGACACCGGCACGGCCCCGACCTCCGTCACCCGGGCCGCCGACGGCATCGCACCCTCGGGCAGCACCTTTCCCGTATCGAAACATTAAACCGCAGCACACATGAAAAAATTATATGCACTGACAGCTTTACTGCTCGGCATGATGGGGTGCTCCGAAGAGACGATCACCTACACCAACCCCGTCCCGGGCGACGAACCGTCCGGCATTGCGGCCGAACTGGGCATCTCGTCGAAAAACACATGGTTCGCCGCTGAAGACGAACGCAACGCCTCGATCGGCTTCAAGAGCCTGGGCGGAGAGGTCGTCGTGGACATCCAGACCAACACGACGTGGAAATACGACGCCGTCAACGCCGGCTGGCTGACCATCGAGAAAGACGACGTCGCCGACCAGCTCGTCCTGAACTGCGAGGGCAACAAGGTCGAGGAGCAGCAGCAGGCTACGATCACCATTACCGCCGGCGACAAGACCGCGACCATCTCCGCCACGCAGAACGCGTACGGCACGCTCGAAATCGCCGCATCGAAAAACAACTTCCAGATTCCCGCCGTCGGCGAACTGACCGCCGAATTCGAAGTGCAGTCGACCGACGAAGACTGGATCTTCGAAACCAAAGACTGCCCGTGGCTGCTTCTCGAACAGCAGGGCGACAAAGTCACGATGACGCTCGACCCCAACGAGGAGATCGAGGACCGCGAAACGACCTTCGTGCTGATTGCCGGCGAGGGGGGGGGAAATCCCGTCTCTGAAACGATCCGCGTCACGCAGGACCGCGCCGTCTACGTCAACGTTTCGCTAAAAACCATTCCACTCTCGCCCACTCCCACCGAATCCGACAAAAAAGAGTTGGGAATCAGATCCAACTACGACTGGGAGTACACGCTTTCCGAAAATTCCGACTGGCTCTCCGCCACGAAAACCGAGCAGGGACTTACAATCACCGCAGAGACCAATTCGAGCGGATCGTCCCGCACCGCAACCATCACCGTATCGGCCGGCGACGGCAAACAGAACCAGACCGAACAGGTCGTCACCGTCTCCCAGACCGGCCTGGACCTCGACGCCTTCATCCTCGGAATCGACATCACCTCGTCGAGCCTGAAGACCTATCTGCCGTTCGACAAGGCCATCGACGCCACCATCGACTGGGGCGACGGCAGCATCGAGGAGAACGTCACCTCGGCCTACCCCTCGCACACCTACACCGACCCGGGCTACTACATCGTCTCGGTCAAGGGCAACGTGACGTCGCTCAACTCCTACGACATCCCCGACTACGGACTGGGCAACCAGTTCAGGGAGGTTTACAACTGGGGCCGCACGGGGCTGACCTCGATGGCGCGCGCATTCCAGAACTGCCGCGAGCTGAAACGGATTCCCTCCGACAACACCGAAGCCTTCGCCAAGGTCACCACCTTCCACTATGCATTCACCGACTGCCGCGTCCTCGAAGCCGTTCCCGACGGGCTGTTCGACCATGCAACCGAGGCGGAAACCTTCGCCTATTGCTTCCAGAACTGCAACATGGTCACCGAAGTGCCCGCCGACCTGCTTTACAACTGCACGAAGATCACCTCGGTAGGTTCGCTCTTCTCCGGCACGGCGATCACCCAGATCGACGAGGATTTCTTCTCTCGCAACACGGAGCTGACCGACTGTTCGATCATCTTCTCGAACGGCAAACTGAAGACGGTTCCCGAAAAACTCTTCGCCAACAACAAGAAGGTGACGACCTTCAACTCGCTGTTCGCCAACAGCGAGTCGTTCGAATCCGTCCCGGCCGGCCTGTTCGCCAACAACCCCGAGGTCGACTCGTTCCGCATGCTCTTCTCGGGAACAAGCCTGAAATCCGTCCCGGACGGCCTGTTCGCCAACAACCACAAGGTCACCAATTTCCAGAGCGCATTCAGCAAAACGGCCATCCAGAGCGTTCCCGCCGACCTGTTCGCAGGCTGCGGCAAGGTGACGACCTTCATGAGCTGTTTCACCGGATGCAGCGAACTGCAAAGCGTCCCGGCCGAGCTGTTCAAAAGCAGCGGAGCCTTCACGACCGTGACGAAGACCGCCTTCAACAACATCTTCAAGGACTGCGCCTCGCTGACCGAAGTGCCCGCAGGGCTGTTCGACGGCTTTACCCTGGTCACCGCCTTCAACGACGCCTTCAACGGCTGCGCGTCGCTCACGACGCTCCCCGCAGGGCTGTTCGCCACCAATACGGCGGTCACCTCGTTCACCAATGTCTTCAAAGGCTGCACCTCGCTCAAAAGCATCCCCGAAGGCGTCCTCGGCGGACTTTCCAAAGTCACCTCGTTCTCGGGCCTGTTCGCTGGCTGTACGGGGCTTGAAGAGATCGGCGCCAACATCATCTCCGGCTGCGCCGCCTGCAAGAATATCTCCTCGATGTTCAAGGACTGCGACAACCTGAAAACCGTTTCCGCGGAGGCTTTCGCCGGCGCACCCGCGATCACCAGCATCGGCAGCCTGTTCGAAAACTGCACGCTGCTCGAAAGCGTTCCGGAGGATATTTTCGCCGGGATGCCGAATCTGGCGACCGCCACCAGCGTATTCGCGGCGTCGGGACTGAAAACGGCTCCCGCCGGTCTGTTCAGCCGCAATCCCTCCGTCACGACCTTCGGCAAGGTGTTCCAGAACTGCGCCGCACTGACGACGCTGCCCGACGGACTGTTCGCCGGCAACCCGAAAGTGACGACCTATTCCAACGCCCTGGAGAACTGCACGGCCCTCGAATCGGTCGGCCTCCTCTTCGGGAAGAGCACGGCCTCGGCCAAATGCGACCGCCTCTTCGCAGGGGCCACGGCGCTGAAGAGCGTGCCCGCCGGAATCTTCGACGGACTGACCGGGGCGACGGCCTTCAACAACACATTCTCCGAATGCTCCGCCCTGGAGACGATTCCGGCAGGGCTCTTCGCCAAGAACGTCAACGCGACCACCGTGGCCCAGTGCTTCCTGAACTGCACCCGCCTCACGACGGTTCCCTCGCACCTGTTCGAAGCCAACACCAAGACGAAGACCCTGACGGAGATGTTCTCCGGCTGCTCGGGAATCGAAAGCATCGCGCCGGACGCCTTCACGGGACTGAACGGCACGTCGCTCAATTTCCAGAAGGCATTCCTCAACTGTACCTCACTCCGGGAGATCCCCGACGGGCTGCTGAAAACCACGCAGATTTCAACCTACACCAGCCTGTTCGCCGACTGCACGGGACTGGTCCGCGTCGGATCGGAGGTGTTCAACTGCGCTTCGGCCACCATGTTCAATTCGGTCTTCGACGGTTGTACGTCGCTCGAAGAGGTCGGCAAGAACATGCTGGTCAGCCCCGTCAAACTGACCAGCGTCGCGAATCTCTTCCGCGATTGCGGGATGCTCAGGAGCGTTCCGGTGAGTCTGTTCGACGAAGCCGTGAAGCTCAAGACGCTGACTTCGACCTTCCAGGGCTGCGCGTCGCTCGAAGGCGAATCGCCCTACACGGTCGTCGACGGCGTGAAATACCACCTGTACGACCGCACGGCGGAGAATGCCGCCGCCTCGGGACTCACCGCGATCACCGCCGCCAAGAGCAGTTTCGCGGGATGTACGAAACTCTCGGACTACGACAAGATCCCCACCACGTGGAAGGAATAGACGAACACAAAACGATCCCGAACATGAAAAATACGATAATATGCAGCATCGCAGTGCTGTCGGCCGCACTGCTGGCAGCCTGCACCGAAACCACCCGGATATGGCCGGAGGAGGGCGAAAGCAAGGCCTACGTGGAGGTGTCGAGCCAAAAAGTGATCTTCGACGCCGACGGAGGCAACGCCGTGATCACCGTGGCGACGAACGCCGACGGCTGGGACTACGCCGCCGAAGGCGACTGGTTCACCGTCGCCCGGCAGGACGGCAACGCCCTGCTGGTCGAGACCCTGATCAACGCCGGAGCCGAAACCCTGACGGGCAAACTCACGGTCAGCGCCGAGAAGAACGGGGAGACCGTTTCGCAGGAGGTCGCACTCGTACAGCGCGCCGAACGGAGCGTCAACCTGAGCGCCGAAGGCACGGCCAACTGCTACATCGCCCGGACCGGCGGCGTCTACAAATTCGACGCATCGGTCAAGGGCAACGGCGGCGGCGACGGAGTCAGCGATTACATCGCCAACTACGGACTCGCCATCGAGGACGGCGCCTTCGCCGAACTGCTCTGGGAATCACGCCACGACGGCGACAAGACCATGTCGCGCGAAATCATCGACGGCGCGCCGATCTACCGGGGCGGCTACGTGACCTTCTCGACGGGGCGTTCGGAGGGCAACGCCGTGATCGCCGTGAAGGACATCAAAGGCAACATCGTCTGGAGCTGGCACATCTGGGTCTGCAACGACGAAATCACGGCGCACGACCACATCGACTCGGAAGGCAAAGTCGCCGCCGTGATCATGGACCGCAACCTCGGAGCGCTGAACAACACCCCGATGGACGTGGGCAACCGAGGCATGTTCTACGAGTGGGGCCGCAAGGACCCCTTCACGCCTTCGCGATCGCCCTACCACGCGGATACCGACGGCAACAACGTCCCGGCCTACAACGAACCGAACACCGCGATCGGCGACGGAACGGGAACATGGGTCTACAACGCGCAGGCCGCCGTGCTCGCCACGCCGCCGGCCAACATTCCCAATTCGATCCTGAACCCGATGACCTACCTGCAATCGCCGTACAACGGCCATGCCGACTGGTACTGCACGGGAACAGACCCGAAGGCCACGCATCCGGGGCTGTGGGGTCCCGAGAAGACCATTTTCGACCCCTGCCCTCCGGGCTACAAGGTCCCGGGACCCGACCTTTGGGGCATTCCCGCCGGAAACAACTCGATCACCAACGGCGGCGCAGCGGCGGATTACGACGAAACCGGCGTCAGCGCCAAATGGGACTGGAACGCCTACGAAGACTGCGGGCGCCGCTGGAAAAACACCGGCGACTACTACCCGATGGCCGGCAACATCTACTACACGGACTACATCTCGGTGAGCATCTGCAACTACACGGGCGGCATGGCATTCTACTGGACCGCCCAGGCTACTCCCGACGCGACGAAGTCATCGGCCTACTTCGTGAACTTCAACCCCAACTGGTGCAATTACAGGCTCGGCGAGCACGACTGTTCCGCACAGATACGCTGCATCCGGGAATAACACTAAAAACTGATCGTCTATGAAATATCCATTCAAATCGCTTCTCCTGGCGGCAACCGTCCTCGCGGCGGCATCGTGCGCCAAGGACGACACGCAGAGCGGCGGCGAAGAGACCGCGGGTCCCGTCATCGTCAACGCCTCCCCGGCGGCCATCGGCGGCGAGATCATCCTCAAACTGAAGACCGAGGCCTCCGGCATCGTGGAAAAGAGCCGCGCGCAGGGCGTTTCGAAAGGCAGCGGCATCGACGAGATCGACCGCATCCTCAACACGGTGAACACCGTACGTTTCGAACGGCTCTTCCCGGACGGCGGGCGTTTCGAAGAACGCACCCGCAGGGAAGGCCTGCACCTCTGGTATTACGCCAAATACGACCCGTCGGTCCCGACGAGCGAGATGGCCAGCCTGCTCTCCTCGTGCAAGGACATCGAAATCATCGAATACTCGCTGGCCGCCGAAACTTCGGACCACCGCCGCGCGGCATCTCCCGCCGCCGGGGCGCAGAGCGTCACCCGCGCCATCGCAGACGAGGTGCGCAACGTCCCCTTCCCGTTCAACGAGAGCGAACGCTCGCAGCAGATGCAATGGCACTACAACAACACGGGAAACATCTTCGCGCAGACGAGCCAGCTGGGCGCCGACGCCAACGTATACGCCGCCTGGCAGCTCTCGACGGGCAATCCCGACGTGATCGTCGCCGTCGTAGACCAGGGCGTCAAGTACGACCACGAAGACCTGGCCGCCAACATGTGGGTCAACGAGGCCGAACTGAACGGCACACCGGGCGTCGACGACGACGGCAACGGCTATGTGGACGACATTTACGGCTACAACTTCACCAAAGAGACCGGCGAACTGGATTTCTCGGCCGAACTGATGCACGGCACGCACGTCGCCGGCACGATCGCCGCCGTGAACAACAACGGCGTGGGCGTCTGCGGCATCGCAGGCGGCTCGGGCAGGGGCGACGGCGTGAAGATCATGTCGTGCGAGATTCTCGGCAAGTCGGAGTCCGGATCGTCGGGCGCCGGACTGGCCGGACAGATCCGCGCCATCAAGTACGCCGCCGACAACGGCGCCGTGATCTGCCAGAACAGCTGGGGATACACCGCCGGAACCATCTCCGTGACCGACTGGACACGCGGTTCCTACTCGGCGCTCTCGCGTGCCATGGAGTACTTCAACAAATATGCGGGACTGGACGAAAACGGCAACCAGACAGGCCCGATGGCCGGCGGCATCGTCCTCTTCGCCGCGGGCAACGACGCTTCGAGCGAGGTCTGCTATCCCGCCGCCGACGCCAACGCGATCAGCGTGGGCGCAACCGCGTTCACGGGCGCCCCGGCCTACTACACCAACTACGGCACATGGGTCCAGATCTCGGCCCCGGGCGGCGACCAGATGCTGAGCAACGCCTACGGCGGCGTTTACAGCACGAGCGTGGCCGCCGACGGCTCTTCGGGCTACGAAGGCAGCCAGGGGACCTCGATGGCCTGCCCCCACGTGTCGGGAGCCTGCGCGCTGGCCGTCAGCTATTACTACGGCGCTGAAAAACGCAAGGGCCTTACGGGCGAAATGCTCCGGCAGGCGCTGTTGAGCAGCACCCAGTCCGTCGACCGCTACTGCACCGGCAAATACCAGCAGTATCTGGGCAACATGGGCATCGGCAGCCTCGACACCTACAAGCTGCTGCGGAACATCGCCAAGATCGACGGCATCCCGGCGCAGCGGGTCGGCGTGGGCGACACCGTCAGCATCGACCTGGGCGACCACTTCACCGCCACCAATGTCCTGGGGTACACCGTTTCCGTTCCCGACCTCGTGAAGATCGAACTTCGGGGCGGAGTGATGAAGCTCACCGGCCTCAAGAAAGGCCGGACGACGATCATCGTCTCGGACGGCGCGGCCATTCGCAAACCGATCGAGGTAACCGTCGAATGACACATTCACTAACGCAAAAGAGAATCAAACCTATGAAAACCTTTTATAAATACGCGGCATTCGCGGCGGCGGCCCTCGCGGGACTGTGCGCCTGCTCGTCGGACGACGACGCGGCGGAGACCGGCTCCGGCCTGCAACCCGTCGCACAGCCGCAGATCATCGTCAGCGACCTGACGACCACCGGATTCACCCTCCGCTGGGAAGCCGTCGACGACGCAGGGTCCTACGTCTACACGTTCGACGGCGGGAGCGAGACCTCGACGACCGGCTGCCGGCTGGAATTCAACAGTCTGGAACGGCAGAAAGAGTATGTCGTGGCGGTCAAGGCCTGCCCCCGGGACCCGGCCGAATACACCGAATCCCCCTTCACCTACATCCACGTGCTGACCGACGACCTGGAGCAGCTTCCCCAGCCGAAGATCACGCTCGGCAGCGCCTATGCGTCGAAAACCGTCATCTCCTGGACCGAAGTGCCCGAAGCGGAACTCTACGAGTTCTCGGTCGACGGCGGGGAGGTGTCGACCACCCGAAACCGTACGGTCATCCTGTCGAAACTCGACAAGGGCCGCACCTACTCCTTCTCGGTGCGCGCCATGACGTCCGACGCCACGCGCTTCACCAACTCGGAAGCCGCACAGCTCTCGTTCGTCACCTCGGACGCCGACGTTCCGCCGCTGGTCATCGCCCCGACGACGATCATCTCCGACGCCGTGGCGTTCGACATCTACGCCTCCAGCGACGAAACCTACTATTATGAAATTCTCCCGGCCACGACCTTCGCCAAGTATTCGCCCGAAGAGCTGATGACCGCCTTCCAGACCTATATCGTCGAATACGCCAAAAAGCAGGGCATCAGCCTCCAGCTGGCCATGGCCTCGATGCTCAAGTCGGGAACCCAGAGCCTCCAGATGACGGGACTCACCCCCGAGTTGAGCTACGTGATCTTCGCCTTCGGCATGGACCTGCGGGGCAACATCACCTCGAACCTCTCCTCCACGCAGTTCAAGACCACGGCCGACGGCTACTCCGCCGGTCCGAACTACGGCGGCAGCGACTGGTTCACGCAGCGGTTCTACATCACCAACGCCTACCTCGCCCTGACGGGTTACGGCTGGACCAACTCCGTGTGGACCCACTGGAAGGGAGACGACGTGACGGACGTCCGTTACCGTACGCTGACGACCAAGCTCTTCAATCAGGTCTTCTCCGATCCCTACGACCGACAGGCCATCGCCGCATTCCTGAAAGACCCCAATTACGGAGTCCAGTTCAACCCCGCGCTGCTCTCGGCGACGGTAAACAGCGCCGACGGTTACAACGGACTTACGGAAGGAGTCAGCGCCGGCACGTCCTACACGCTGCTCACGCTGGCCACCTCGTCGAGCGGCGCCGAAACGGTCTGCGTCAACTCCGTCACCACGAAGACCAGCACGGCCGCAGCCGCGTGGTTCGCAGCCGCAGCCTCGACCAACGCCAACTACGGCCCGACGCACAACACCGTGGCCGGCGTCATGAAAGGCATCGACATCGCAACGGTGCGTTACGCGATTTTCAAACAGAGCGCCCTGGCGAACGTCAGCACGGACAACTATCCGGCCGTGATCGAAGAGTTCGGACACGACCTCAAGGAGGAGTACCTCCCCTACATCAACGGAAACGGCTTTGCCATCCTCTTCACCGGGGAGAGCGGCGTAACGCCCGAAACCACGTACGTCTTCATGGCGACGGCGACCAACACGGTCGGCGACAAAGTCACCAAATGGGGTTCGGCGACCACCAGCGCGGCTCCGGACGCCGCCCGGGCGAAGGCGCAGGCTGCAACCCGAACGGACGAACCGCTCCGGTCGCCCGCCGGGAAACCCATCGCCAACCCCGAGAAGTTCATCTACCCGATGGAGAGCGTCCAGCTGCCCGCCGGAGCGAAACCCGAAGGCGACCTCTGGACCATCATTCACAACACGCACAACATCAAATAAGAGTACATCTATGAACAAGATAGCAGCAATTCTCTGGTGCATCCTGTCGCTGGCATGGACGACGGCCTCCTGGGCGCAGAACGTCGCCGTCAGCGGCAAAGTCACCGGAGCCAACGGCGAAGCCATCATCGGCGCGAACGTTCTCGTGGAGGGCACTACGCAGGGCATCACGACGAACGTCGACGGAGACTACACCCTGACGAACGTCCCGGCCAACGCCACGCTCGTCGTCTCCTACCTGGGCTACAAGACCGAGAAAATCCCTGTCGGCAACAAGACCCGCATCGACGTCACGCTCCGGGAGGACACCGCCGAGATCGAAGGCGTGATGGTCGTGGCCTACGGTACGGCCAAGAAGGAGTCGTTCACCGGTTCGGCCGCCGTCGTCAAGGGCGGCGAACTCCAGAAGCGCGTCGTGGGCAACGTCACCAAATCGTTCGAAGGAACCGTAGCCGGCGTGCAGGTCGCCTCCGGCGGCGGCCAGCCGGGCGAAGCGGCATCGGTCATCATCCGCGGCATCGGGTCGGTGAACGCCTCGGCGACACCGCTATACGTGGTCGACGGCATCCCCTTCGACGGGTCGCTCAGCGCGATCAACCCCGCGGACATCGAGACGATGACCGTGCTCAAGGACGCATCGGCAGGTGCGCTCTACGGCGCCCGCGGAGCCAACGGCGTCATCGTCATCACGACCAAGAAGGGCAAGAAGGACAAAATCCGCATTTCGTACAAGGGCAACGTCGGAATCGCCTCGCGCGCCATCCCCCGCTACGACCTGGTCGACATGAAAGATTACGTCGAGATGAGCTACGAAGCGCTGCGCAACAGCGCCCAATACGGCACGGGCATGGATTTCGAGGGCGCGAGCCGCTACGCCGCCGCCAACCTCGGCCAGCAGATCGGCGGACTGAAGAATCCCGAATACTACAACCCGTACAAGAACTACACGTGGGAGACGCTGATCGACCAGTCGACGGGCAAGATCCGTTCGGATGCCAAAGCTGCATGGAACGAGAACTGGCTGGACGAAATCAGCGACAATTCGGCCATACGCACCGAACACATCGTCTCGGTGAACGGCGGTTCGGAACGCGCCAACTACGTCGCATCGCTGGGATACTACATGGAAGACGGCATTCTCCAGAACACCGACTTCTCCCGCTACACGGGCCGCGTGGGCGCCGATTCGCAGGCCAAGAGCTGGCTCAAGATCGGCATGAACGCCAACTTCGCCCACAGCGAATCGAGCTACCAGAGTTTCGAGGACGCAAGCACGTCGAACGTCTGGTACACGGCGCAGTTCATGGCCCCGGTCTATCCCGTCTACCTGAAGGACATGGCCGGCAACAACGTGCGCGACGCCGACGGGCGGCTGCAATACGAATACGGATCGGAGGATGACAACGGCTACGCCAACCGCCCCTCGGCCCAGGGCTTCAACTCGAAGGCCGAACTTTACAACAACAAGGCCTACTACACCCGCAACTCGCTTTCGGCGCGCAGCTACATCACCTTCGGGACGGTCAGGGAGGAGGCCCGGCTCTACGGACTGAAACTCACGATGAACTTCGGTACGGACTACACCGACTACCAGCGCACGCTGGTCTACGACAAGGAGCACGGCAACGCGGCCCAGCAGGGCGGACGCCTCAGCAAGACCAACACCCGCACGCTGAGCTACACGTTCAACCAGCTGCTGACCTACGACCGCACGTTCGGCGACCACTCCCTCAACCTGCTGGCCGGCCATGAGTACTACCGCTACAAGTACAACTACGCCCTCGGCGAAAAAACCGGCATCGTCGGCGGGATCGACGAGTTGGGACCCGCCGTGACGACCACCGACAACAACAGCTATTCGCACAACTACGGCGTGGAGTCCTACCTCGCGCGCATCAACTACGGCTTCAAGAGCCGTTACTACATCGACGCCAGCTGGCGAACGGACGGTTCGTCGCGCTTCCATCCCAGCGACCGCTGGGGCCATTTCTGGTCGGTGGGCGCCTCGTGGCGCATCTCCGAAGAGCAGTTCATGGAGAACACCCGCCAGTGGCTCGACAACCTCACGCTGAAGGTTTCATACGGCGTACAGGGCAACGACAACCTGGGAACCTATTACGCATGGCAGGGTCTCTACGACTACACGTGGCCCAACGCCACCGATGCGGGCGCCTTCGTCGACAAGCTCGAAAACAGGAAGGTGACCTGGGAGAAGAACGGCAACCTCAACGCCGGCATCGAAGCCACGATGTTCGGCGGCCGACTGGGCGTTTCGGTCGAGTACTACAACCGCAAAACGCGCGACATGCTGCTCAAAAGTCCACTGCCGATCTCGACCGGATTCACGGGCTTCAACGACAACGTCGGCTCGCTGCGCAACCAGGGGCTCGAGGTCTCGCTGCGCGGAACGATCCTCGACAAGCGCGACTTCCGCTGGGACGCGACGCTGATGGGTTCGTTCAACCGCAACAAGGTGCTCTCGCTCACGGGCGGCCAGGATGTCATCACGTCGGACATCCGCGTCATCGAGGTGGGGCGGCCGATCTACACCTTCTACCTGCCGAAAACGGCCGGCGTGGACCCCGCCACGGGCAAGCAGCTCTACTACGCCTACTGGACCCAGACGGTCAACGACGAGGGGACGCTGGTGAACACGCGCTGCGACGAGTACATCACCGACAACGTGGCGATGGCCACCTTGAGCAAATACTACCACGAAAGCCGCGAGCCGAAACTCTTCGGCAGCATCGGTTCGACGTTCACGATCCTGAAGAACATCGACGTCTCGTTCCTGACGACCTATTCGATCGGCGGATGGGTTTACGACGGACTCTACAACGGCTCGATGTACGTGCAGTACGCCGGCAACAACTGGCACAAAAACGCCAAACGCCGCTGGCAGAAGCCGGGCGACAAGACCGACGTGCCGATGCTCGAAGTGGGCGGCTCGTACGCCACGACCAGCAACTCGCTGATCGACGCCTCGTACTTCGCCATCAAGAACATCACCGTCGGCTACACGCTTCCCAAGCGCTGGCTCAAGAAGATCGACATCGAGTCGCTGCGCATCTACGCCACGCTGGACAACATCGCCATGTTCAACCACATGGACGGCATGGACCCGCAGTATAACTTCACGGGATCGGTGGCTTACAGCTACACCCCGTCGCGCGTGATCGCATTCGGTATCGACCTGAACTTTTAACCACGGGAGAAAACAACTATGAAAAAAGCAATATATCTTATCATCGCACTGATCGGCTTATCAGCCCCCTCGTGCAGCGACTCGATGCTCGATTTCTCCCCGACCGACTCGGGTTCGGGCAAGGAACTGCTCAAATCGGCATCCACGGCCATCACTTCGGTCAACGGCGTCTACCGCTCGATGTGGACGGCCGGATGGTCCACGACCGCAAACACCCACCAGTGCTTCGGCATCGCGGCCTACAACCTGGCGCTCGACTGCATGGCCGACGACCTGATCATGCAGTCGCAGGGCAACGGCTGGTTCTGGGGCGACCACTGCTACAACGTCAAGAGCAACTACACTTCGTCGGCCTTCCGGTCGTACGACGTCTGGTACGCCAACTACAAATGGATCGCCAATGTAAACTACATCATCGACGCCGAGCCGGAAATGGCCGGAACGGAGGCCGACGTGGCCTACGTCGCAGGACAGGCCTACGCCATCCGGGCGCTCTGCTACCTGAACCTGGCGACGTGGTTCTCCCGCGCCCCCTACAACTCCCTGACGGGCGCTTCGCGCTGGAACGAGCCCTGCGTACCGGTTTACACCACCGGCACGTCGATCGACACGGGCGGACAGCCCCGCGAATCGCTGCGCACGGTCTACGGCCGTATCGACCAGGACATCGACCGTGCCATCGAACTGCTCGAAAAGGCCAGGGAAACCACGCTGGCCGAGAATAACAAATCGCACATCAACCTCTACGTGGCCTTGGGCATCAAGTCGCGCGCCTGTCTGGCGGAAGGCGACTGGGACGGGGCATTCAAGGCGGCCAAGCGCGTGATCGACGAAGGCGGCTACGCCGTCGGCACGAAGAGCGACCTGACGGGCGGCATGAACTCGCTCGACAAGCAGAACGTCATGTGGGGCGCAGGCATTCAGGTGGCCGACCAGGCGGGCGGCTACGCCGGGTTCTTCACCCACATGGACAACAAGGAGGGCGCCTATGCCAAATCGGCTCCGAAGCTGATCAGCAAGCAGCTCTACAACCGCATCAGCGCGACAGACATCCGCCGCGACTGGTGGGACCCCTCGGACAAGGAGTCGCCCTACGTCAGCAAAAAATTCTCGTTCGCCAACGTGGCCTCCTTCCTGGGCGACTACATCTACATGCGCGTCGAGGAGATGTACTTCACGGCCGCCGAAGCGGCCCTGCGGCTGGACGACCTCAAGAGCGCACGCGAACTGATGAACACCGTCATGGCCGAACGCGACCCGGGCTACAGCGCCAACAACCGCAGCGGCACGCTGCTCGGCGCGACGACCACGACCTGGACCGGATCGTTCCTCGAAAACATCCTCACCCACCGCCGCATCGAACTGTGGGGTGAGTACGGCCGGCTGTTCGACGTCCGCCGCCTGGGCCAGGGCATCGACCGCCGGACCGACGACGGCTTCTCCGAGGAGTGCATTTCGATGATGAACCGCCGGAACGTCAACATCACCAAAGCCGACACTTACGACTGGGTGCTGACCATTCCCAAAGCCGAACTGGATGCCAATCCGAACATCAACGAGGAGGACCAGAATCCCTAACGAGCCTTTGAACCGTTGAAAATCAAGTACACTATGAAAAACATATCGAAATATCTGGGTGCGGGACTGCTGCTCTTCACCGCGGCCTGCAGCCAGACGCAGGAGGGCGACCAATACACCCCCAACAAGGACGATGCGAAGGCCATCCACTTCATCCAGTCGTCCATCCAGAAGGAGTTTCCGCAGGACGCCGTGCAGGGCGTGATCAACGTCGAAATCGCGCGTCCGGGCAACAAAGGCGCCTACAAGGTCTATCTGGCGACCAAGGACGACGACTACGAGCTGTTCTCGGTTCCGGCCGAGGCGACCATTCCCGACGGCAGCCACTCCGTGACGGTTCCCGTCGAGGTCGACCTTTCGAACTTCGTCATGGGTTCGAACTACAAGACCACGCTCTACATCAGCAGCCGGGAGGCGCGTCCGGGCGACAACGCCGCGCAGGTGGCGCAGTACTCCGACAAGGTGACCCTTTCGGCCACCTACGAACTGGAGTGGGAGACGCTCTACCGCACCACCGGAGAGGGCGAAGAGATCCCCCAGCTGGCAACCTACCACTACAACGGGTACTATTCGGGCCGCGATTCGGGCCTGGAGGTCGAAAAAGCCGTGGGAGCCAATATCTTCCGGCTGAAGGACTGGGCCAGCGGCGTGACGTTCAAGTTCGTCCTCCACGACGACAACACCTGCACCGTGCCGGCGCAGTCGATCGGCTACTACAACTCGAACTACAACGAGTACGTCTACGTCGCCGACATGGCCGTTTACACCGGCAACGACTCGGCGTACGCCAGCTATCCCTGCACGTTCGACGGCGAGAGCACCTTCTCGTTCTACCTGATCTACTACGTGTCGTCGGGCTATTTCGCCCAGGGGACCGAGAAACTGGTCTTCGACACCGACATCGACACCACGCCCGTCGTGGAGATCGCTTTCGAGGGCATCGAGACCACGAGCACCGGATTCAAGGCTCCGAAACTCCACTTCTCGCCCAACGAATACACGAAGTACTACAAGGCCGCGGTCGTCGCCGGAGACATCACCGCCGACGCCGAACGGCAGCAGGAGGTGCGCCGGCAGCTGATCGACGACAAACTGGAGGCCGTGACCCCCGTGGTGACGCTCCTCGCGGACGACGCCTCGGTCTGGAACGTTCCCTCGGGCAACTACACCGCCGTGGCGCTGGCCTACGACTCGATCGAGAACCCCTGCAAGCTCTACACGCAGCGGTTCACGAACGACCCGAACGACGAATATGCTCCCCGATCGCTCGAATTCGAGTTCTACGCTCCGGAGAACAACCTCAACTACTCGCCCTACAACACGCTCATCTGGCAGATGCAGACCGCGAATGTGGCGGCGATGAAATATCTCTGCGTCAAAACCGCCGTCGCCGACTACCTGTGCGAAGCGCTCGGCATGACACTGGAGGAGGTGACCGCATCCCGGGGCTACGACGTTCCCGAGGAGATGATCGCGCAGCTCAACTCCCCCGAAGGCCGCGGCACGTCGTTCAGCCCGCTCGACGAAGGCAGCACGTACACACTCGCCCTGCTGATGTACAACTCGTTCGGCGACACGGCTTTCGTTTCGAAGAGCGCGTCGACGTTCGGTTACTTCGCCAAGGATTTCGACCGGACGAAGACCCTGGAGGACTTCATCGGCGCATTCGGCGTCACGGCGACCGTCGACGTCGATTCGCAGTCGTCCGAAAAGACCTTCCGCATGGACATCGCGCGCATCAACGACCGCGACGTGCTCATCAGCGGCATGACCGACATGCGCGACTTCGCACCCCAGCTGAAGGGCTACTACGACAAGGAGCTGCACATGCTGATCGTCGAACCCCAGTACGCGGGGATGTACAACGGCGCCTATGCGACGCTCGGCTTCTCGAACGGACTGTCGATCTTCTGGGGCGACGCCGGAATGGCCGTCGGCTACATCGGCGACACGCTCTACTGGGCTTCAAGCCCCTACTCGCCCGAAGAGGTCAACAGCTACATGTTCCTGCTCTTCAGCACGCCGCAGGCGTCGAGTTCGAGCTACCTGCGCCAATACGCCGGTTCGAAAACCTACTCGTCTCTCAAGATGAAGCCCCTCCAGCAGGCGTCCGCACAGACCGCGGCCCGCGCCGCGGAATCGCGGACCGGAAGCATCGAGACCGGCGGACAGCGCTTCACGACCTACCTGACGGGCGAACGCGTCGCCGTTCCGGCGAAAGCCTCCGGAAGCACGGCGGCGAAAGTCCCGGCCGAAGGCAAGCGTCTGCGCACGGACCTCGTGCTCCACACCCGCTGATCCGCAGCCCGCACAACCGAAAACCGGATTTCCGCTTTGGGCGGAAGTCCGGTTTTTTCATAAAATCGCAAAAAACGGCGTCTCGGCGTGACAGTTTGGCGCGAATTTACTAATTTTGCAGGTTGTAAGGCGAAAACACAAAAAAACTCACGATATTATGCTTACGATAAAGCAAATCCGCGATGACAAAGAGGCCGCCGCACGCAAGCTGGCCAAGAAGGGCGTGGACGCCGCGCCTGTCATCGAAAAGATCATCAGCTTCGACGACCGGCGCAAAGCCCTCCAGCTGGAACTCGACAACACGCTGGCCGCCCAGAACAAGGCCGCCAAGGAGATCGGCGCACTGATGGGCCAGGGCCGCCGCGAGGAGGCCGAGGAGCGCAAACGCTTCGTGGCGGACCTCAAGGAGAAGTCCTCGCGCCTCGAAGCCGAGCTGACCGACGCCCGGCAGGAGTTGCAGTCGGCCATCGTCTCGCTGCCGAACTTCCCCGCCGAGATCGTCCCCGAAGGCAAGACGGCCGAGGACAACCTCGTCGTCAAGCTCGTGGAAAGCTACACCGCGCTTCCGGAAAACCCGCTGCCCCACTGGGAGCTGGCCCGCAAGTACGACATCATCGACTTCGACCTGGGCGTGAAGCTCACCGGCGCGGGATTCCCCGTCTACAAGGGCAAGGGCGCACGGTTGCAGCGCGCGCTGATCAACTATTTCCTCGACTGCAACACGGCGGCCGGCTACCTCGAAGTGGAGCCGCCCGTGATGGTCAACGAGGCTTCGGGCTTCGGCACGGGACAGCTCCCCGACAAGGAGGGGCAGATGTACCACGCCACGGTAGACAACTTCTACCTCGTTCCCACGGCCGAGGTTCCCGTGACGAACATCTACCGCGACGTGATCCTCGAAAAGGAGGATTTTCCGGTGAAGATGACCGCCTACACCCCCTGCTTCCGCCGCGAGGCCGGGTCGTACGGCAAGGACGTGCGCGGACTCAACCGCCTGCACC
>ERZ826613.2007-NODE-2007-length-21591-cov-3.458395_pt1 | contig 21591 bp, 17 predicted proteins | sample MGYA00519925_ERZ826613 | MGnify/ENA primary metagenome ERZ826613 (study PRJEB31778, sample SAMEA3449236) | human gut metagenome | biome: human gut; feature: human-associated habitat; material: faeces | place: United Kingdom | collected 2010/2012 ... | reverse complement strand
GCGAAAAGACGCTATTTTCAAAAACCATATCTGCGTAAAATGCCGTTATCGCTCCTGCTTTTTCTGCGTGGCCTCATCTCTTTGTTCCATTGGCTCGTTCAGAATCCGTTCCACGTTCGCCCGAATGGTCAGCAGTTCGCGCATTTCGTTCTTTGCGTCTCTATACTCGGCATAATCCTTTTTTCGCTGTGTCATAAGAGCTTCATATTCCGTTTGCAGCATTTGAACAGTCGGGAGCTTCGTCAGTTTCCGTTCATCAAAAGCCTGTTTAGCCGCTCGATGAATCAAAATTTCCTGTTCATGCTCGACGAGAAATTTCCTGGCATAGCCGGACTTTTTATATGTCGCATATATTTCGCGCGTTCTCAAGTAACCGAGAACGTGCTTTTTCAGTTCTGCAACTTCCCTTATTTGTGCTTCCTCGTTCTTCATCTTCTTGAGCAGTTCCCCGTGTCGCAAAGTCGCCGCTTTTGTCTTTTCTGCCAATTCTGCAACGTTTTGAATATGATGCTCTGAAAGATAAGTCAGCGTCTGCGCCATCTGCTTGGCATTAAACACCTTCGCCCACCGCGCATAACCGCCGCCTTTGCCCTGTTGCAGCTTTGCCTGCACATCAACCAGCAGACTTACGCTTGTGTGCTCAATCTTAGACTTTTGTCCTTTTCGCCGTTCCTTCGGTTTCCATTCCCGCTTTTCATCCAGTGCCGCGCGCAGCGTCTTTTCCGAATACTCCTCGCCCAGCGAATCAAACCGCTTAAAACGAATCTGTCCCGTTGCGCGAGCGCTCATGCGCTTCCCATGTTTAATCTCCCAGCCTTTTTCCCTCAATACGGAAAGAAGGGCATCGAAGCTCTCCGGCTTTTGCCGCATGATTTCATCAATAGTCGCCCGCATTTCTTCCCGCTGCGATTGCGTTGCTCTATCGCCTAACCACTTGTCATAGGTCAAGGTCGTATGCTGTGGCTTTTCAATGATCGACAGCCCGTTTTCCACACATAGCGTATCGCTCAGTCTGCCCAGCGCCCGTCCGCTTCCTAAAAAGTCGCGAAATTTCCGATCGCACTCAAGATTTACTGCTGAAAAGACCAAATGATTATGTACACTTGAAGTATTGGTGTGAGTTGCCACAATGAAAGCATGATTTCCATGTGTAAACCGCTTTGCCAGTTCGCAGCCAATTCGATTTGCTTCCTCCGGCGTAATCTCTCCCGGCTTAAAAGACTGCCGTAAATGATAGGCAAGCACGTCATCTTTACCGCGTCTTCTCCCCGTGATTGTCAGATACTCCCGCCGCATCAGCATGAACTCCGCTTCTGCCGTCTGCGGTGTACAGCCATAGCTCGTCACCAATATACCATTCTCAGTTTTCGTCGGGTCTTTAATGTAGCCGAGCGCGCGTTTAACCGCGTCCCCAGCAGTTTGCCCCTTGCCGACATGCAGGGACATCAGTCGTGTTGTTGCCAAGCAATCTCTCCTTTCCAGCAAAAGTGTTCTAAATCCACCTGTCTTTCCGAAACAACTCATAAAAACAAGCATTTCCATATATAGCCGAATAATAAACTCTTCATCAAAAAAGCCGCCCGATTTTATCAGGCGACTTCGTCCTTCATCTAATTTGTCCATTTTCTAAACATTTGTGATTTCATTGTCGGAACATAGCCCATGTCCCGATATCCCAGTTTCTGAAGCAATCTCATACTTGCGATATTCTGCGATTCTACAAAACTGATAAACGCTCGATCGGGTGCCATTTGATGAAGCTGAGCGATAAGTGCCGTTAGCGCCTCAAACGCATATCCACATCTATGATATCTATAAGAAAACGTATATCCGAGTTCAGTCGTATCTCCCTTTGGTTTGACAACAATCTCGCCGATTATTTCATTCGTTTCTTTTAGCGCAACGGCAACCATAAAAGGCGCTTCAACCGACAAAACATCCGCTCGACGACGCTCAATCATTTTCACAATTTCCGCGTAATCCTTTGCCTGCCCTTTTTGATAGCGGAAACAAACCTCGTTGTTTCGATAATCAAACATGATGTCCGCATCTTGAGGCATCAGATTCCGCAAAACAAGCCGTTCTGTTTTCAAAAAATCCATAATTTCTATCAATATTCGGCGTTTTTCTCCGCGTACTCCTGTTCCAATTCCTCTGCCAGATATGCATCGCTCATACAGTGCATATCGGAAACACCGTCACGAACCAGCTTTGCCGCAACATTTTCAATGCAAAATACGGCAAACTCCAGCTCATCGGAGGTTTTGATTTTTTCATCCATCGCCATACGCAAGCCCTCCTCATATAACAGAATTTCGTACAATATGTCTTACTCTCTATTAACTGATTCCGTCAGGACTAAACTTACAGGTTTGTTATTCTCTTCCCATTATTGTACCACATCATTTCCGCTCTTTCCATCCCGATTATTCTCTGATCCGCCCCTTCACCGCGCAGCACAAATCATCCAGCCCAAACACCACGCGATCTGCCACCCACGGCAGACCAATCGGGCTAATCAGCCATGCAAACGCCAGCAGCATCAACCCGTTTCGGACAGACAGCAGCATCGCCACAAACGCCATCGGGATGAGAATCCGCAAAAGAATCCCCAGCACTGTCGAAGAAAGCGCCATCATCAACTTGAGGACAAATACGATAACCTCCAGAACCAGCCAGATCGGAAAAAGCAAAGCCTTGAACATCTTCTTCATATCATCCGCACTCCTTTATGTGTTATATATACCTCATCTTCATTTGTTTGGCAAGGATGCCGCCCTACGAAAAAAACGCGGGAGAAGCTGCCGGTGTTTCGGCGCTCCTCCCGCGTTTCAATTCAGCCCGCTCAGCTTTTCCAAAAGCCGCGCCATCTGTTCGAGCATCCGCTCCTGTCTTTTGCTCACGCCGCGAATGTCCATCTCGTCGATTACACCGACCTCGTTCGCTCTTTTGGCAATCTGGTTGACATTGTTGCCCATGTAGCGAAGCTGGGAAAGCATCTCCTTCAGCTCCGGCAGATCGAGCCGCAGAATGTAGCCGTCCAGCGCCATCTTCCGCAGGTATGCGCCCATGTTCGTCGTGCCCGCTTCCCGCATCTTCCGTTCCAGCAGCGCCCGTTCGTCTGCCGTCACGCGGAATTTGATTTGAATATCCCTCTTTTGCCGCTCGATGCTTCATCGCTCCATTTCATTTTTCGTCGAGGGTACAGGCGCGTTTTTCGCTGCCGCCTTCAGCTTCTCCCGCACCGAAACCTTTTCCGATTCGTAAGCCTTCGCCTGATCGCAGAACAGATTGAGCAATCCCGGATGCGTCTGCCGCACAACCAGCGTCAAATTTCGGTTGCCGCCCCAACTGTCGATGTCCGGCTCAATCGGAAACGCCTGCGCCCATGCTTTATTGGCGGACGAGAATCGCCCGTCGTAGAGCTTGTCCCGAATCGTAATCGCCAGCACCGTCATCACGCGCTCTTTGCCAAACTCGTCGATGACCTCTCTGGCTCCCGCTTTGTTCAGACAGTTATCTCTGTAATGCTTCGCAACGGCTTTTTCTATCGCATCCCGACAGGCAACGCCTGCCACCCGGGACGTCTTGTATGCTTCCAGCTCGCCATGCTCCACCGCATAGGCGGCGCTATGCCTGTACACGGGAATATTCTTCATCGGTTCCATTCGTTTGTTCCTCCTTTTTCTCCCTGTCTCTGAGCGTCTGCCCGCTCCTGATACGCTTTCAACACATCCTTCATCGGTCGCTTCTCCATCGGCTCCTTCCTTTTTTCGTCAATGTTCAGCGCGGCGTTCAATTCGGCAAGGCGCGCAGCTTTGGCTTCCAGCTCCTTCTCCTGCGCAAACGGTTTGCCCAGCTCCGCCTTGGCCTGTTCCGTCTGCCGTTCCAGTTCGGCAATCCGTTCTTCCGCCTTTTCGAGTTTTTGCGGCATATTCGCCAGCGCGTTCTCGATGCGCGTCAGATTGCCGTACACATCCGTTCCCATGGTCACGGTATGCGACATCTCACCGCGCAGAATGAGCTTGACCTCCTGCCGATAGCTGTCATAATCCACCGTCATTTTCATGCCGCGGTATTCGCCCAGCTCCATATCATGCGGCGAAAGACGGCAGGCTTCCAGAAGCATTTTGCCCGCTGCCTCTTTATCGGCAATCCGCTTTCCCTTGATCGCCATGCCGACAAAACCATCCTTGGGCAGCGGATGCGCTTCCAGCAGCGCCATATCCGCCTGATAGCCCTTCGCCCGCTCCTGTGCCTGGCGGATTTCTTCCGGATACTGCTTCAGAATCTGATCTTCCAGTTTGAACTGGTTGCTCTGGTAATCCGCTTTCATCAGGCGCAGCTTTGCGACCTCGATGTCCAAATCCATCTTTTCCCTGATACGCGGGTCGCCCGCGCACAACGCCTTGATTTCCGCATAAGAGAGCGCGGTTTCGTCCACATCGTCGCAGGCACGGACGGGCGATTTGCTGGACATGATCTGGCTGATAAAGCGCTGCTTGTTCTCGATGGTCTGCCAGAGGTACGAATCGAATGATTTTTCCGTGACATATCGGTATATATGCACGTCCGGATTCATGTTGCCTTGCCGCACAATGCGCCCCGCTCGCTGCTCCAAATCGCCCGGCCGCCACGGCGCATCCAGATCATGCAGAGCGATCAATCTGTCCTGAACATTGGTGCCTGCGCCAAGTTTTTGTGTGCTGCCAAACAAAATCCGCACCTGTCCGCTCCTGACTTTGGCGAACAGCTCCTTCTTTTTGATTTCCGTATCCGCGTCATGGATGAACTGAATCTCCTCTTTCGGAATCCCGCTTGCAACCAGTTTGTCCCGGATATCGTCATAGACGTTAAACGAACCGTCCCCATGCGGCGTGGACAGGTCGCAGAACACGAGCTGCGTCAGCTTTTGCGCATCCCCTTCTTTGTAGATACGCAGGATGTTTTCCATGCAGGCGTTGACTTTACTGCCCGGTTCGTCGGGCAGCAGCGGGTTCATCAGCCGCTGATCCAACCCCAGCTTTCGTCCATCCGACGTAATCCGGAGCATGTTGTCCTCCTTCGGGTCAACCGCGCCCGAATGAACCTTCGAAGCACGCTCGGACAGCGCCTCCACCATCTCCTCCTGATAGACGGACGGCTTGACCGCCATCGTCTCATAGTGCGCGTTCGGCACAGGCAGATGAAGCTGATCCGCCGTTTTAATATCCGCAACCTCCTTGAACATCGCCATCAGTTCCGGCAGGTTAAAGAACTTCGCAAAGCGCGTCCGTGCGCGGTATCCGGTGCCCTCCGGCGCAAGCTCAATCGCCGTCACCGTTTCGCCGAACGTAGAAGCCCATGCGTCAAAATGAATCAGCCCCATCTTTTCCAGCGTTCCATATTGCAGATATCGCTGCATCGTATACAGCTCGGTCATGCTGTTGGACACGGGCGTGCCCGTCGCAAAGATGACGCCGCGTCCACCCGTCAATTCATCCATATATCGGCATTTCAAAAACATATCGGTTGATTTTTGAGATTCGCTGGTCGCAATTCCCGCCACATTGCGCATTTTGGTCGCCAGAAAGCCGTTTTTGAACGCGTGCGCCTCATCCACAAAGAGCCTGTCCACACCCAGCTCCTCAAAGGTCACGACATCATCCTTTTTCTCGTCGGCTTTCAGCTTTTCCAGCCTTGCTTCCAGCGATTTGCGCGTCGCTTCCATGCGCTTGATGGTAAAACGCTCGCCATTCTCCCGCTCCATCTCCTCGATGCCCGCCGCGATCTCGTCAATCTGCTCGCGCAGCAGCCGCTCCTGACGCTCCTGCGAAATCGGAATCTTTTCAAACTGGCTGTGTCCGATAATCACCGCGTCATAATCGCCCGTCGCGATGCGCGCACAGAACTGCTTGCGTTTGGCTTTTTCAAAGTCCTTTTTGGTCGTCACCAAAATGTTCGCGCTGGGATAGAGCCTCAAAAACTCGCTCGCCCATTGTTCCGTCAGGTGATTGGGCACGACGAACATCGACTTCTGGCAAAGCCCCAACCGCTTGCTTTCCATCGCCGCCGCCACCATCTCGAAGGTCTTGCCCGCGCCAACCTGGTGTGCAAGCAGCGTATTCCCGCCGTACAACACATGGGCAATCGCCGTTCGCTGATGTTCCCGCAGCGTAATTTCCGGATTCATCCCGTCAAACACGATATGAGATCCGTCGTATTCGCGCGGCCGGGTCGAGTTGAACAGCTCGTTATAGCGCGTCACCAGCTCATGCCGACGGGTCGGGTCTTTCCATACCCAGTCGTGAAAAGCGTCCTTGATCGCCTGCTGCTTCTGCTGGGCAATCGTCGTTTCCTTCTGATTCAGCTCCCGTTTTTCCCGTCCGTTTTCATCCTGCACAACATCGTATACGCGCGTATCCCGCAGGTTGAGCGTATCTTCCAGAATTTTGAGCGCAGGCGCACGTCTGGTGCCGTATTTCATGTAGTTATTCACGTTCTCCGACAGAAGGCTCTTGCCGTCTATCGACCACTCCGCCGTTTGCGGCGCGTAATTCACGTGGATTCGCCGCTGTTCGTAATAGGGAATTCCCAGCAGCTCGATCATAAAGCGCTGAATGTACGCTTTGTCCACCCATGTCGTACCGAGCCGCACGTCGATTTCGGATGCGTCCAAATCCTTGGGCTGTGCCGCTTGGAGTGCCTCAACGTTGACGGCAAAGGACGGGTCGCTTTCCGCCGCCGTCTGCGCCACGCGCAGCTTGGCGCGCACGTTGCCGGACAGATATTCATCCGCCGTCTGCCACGTCTGTTCCAGCGGGTCAAGGAAGATCACGCCCTGCAAGTCCGCAACGATTTCATCCTCCGCTTTGCCCGTCAGCCGCGCCATAAACGGCAGATCAACCTTCGCCCGCTCTCCAATGGATACCGCAAGCGCTTCGCTCGCCGTATCCACCTGCGTAACCGGTTTCCTCCGCCGGATCGTTCGTTTGCTGAAAATATCCGCCTTGCGTTTGAGCTTCCTGTCTTCATCCAATATTTCAAGCGAGCAAAGCAAGTAGTATGAAGAATCGCCTTCAAACGCCCGCCCGTTGGCTTTGCCGTTGATGATCCCGTATTCGGCGCTGAACGCATCATACAGCCGACCCAATTCCGCCTGCTGTGCCCTGATCTCCGCGTCGCTGCCGTCCGTAAGCTGCAAATCAATCAATTTTCGCACACAATCCCGCAGCTCAATCATCCCCTTGACGCGCTCCTGCGTCGTCTGATTGAGTACGGGGCGGGTCATCACCGAATTTTCGCGGTAGTAAACCTGACCGTTCACAAGCGCATACGAGAAATTGCGTACATCGGGATCAGCTGGAATCGTTCGTCCTTCATTTATATCCATTTCGGATACTTCTATCCTTTTATATTCCCCGTCGATGTTCCGCACCGCCGCATGGAGCTGCTGCGCGAGGTCTGCGCCGGGAATCGGTTCGCATGTAGTTTCCTTCTCGTTTCCGTACATGCTTTTGTCCCATTGCATCCTGCCCAGCATCATGTCGGGATGAGCGACAAAGTAGCTGTTGATGGGGATGCCGTCCGCCGTCTGCCCCAGATGGATCCAATCCGGCTCTATGTCGATGGGATGTTCCCTCTTTTGAAGAAAGAGAATATCCGATGTGACTTCCGTTCCGGCGTTGGCTTTGAAGGCGTTGTTCGGCAGACGGATGGCTCCGAGCAATTCAGCTCTCTGCGCGATATATCTGCGCACCTCCGGACTGGCTTTGTCCATCGTGCCTTTGGACGTGATGAACGCGATCACGCCGCCCGGACGCACCTGTTCCAGCGTTTTGGCAAGGAAATAATCGTGAATCAGAAACCCGTACTTGTCGAACGCCCTGTCCGCCACCTTGTAATTGCCAAAAGGCACATTGCCGACGGCGACATCAAAAAAGTCTTTGCGGTTGGTCTTTTCAAAGCCCGTGATCTCGATTCTCGCATCGGGGTAGAGCTGCCGCGCCATGCGTCCCGTGATGCTGTCTAGCTCCACGCCGTACAGCCGGCTTTGGCTCATGCTTTCCGGCAGCATACCGAAGAAGTTGCCCACGCCGCAGGCGGGTTCAAGCACGTTTCCGTCCTGAAAGCCCATGCTGTCCAAGGCTTCATACATCGCCCTGATAACGACGGGGCTGGTATAGTGGGCGTTCAGGGTGGAGCCGCGCGCCGCCGCATATTCCTCGTCCGTCAAAAGGCTTTTGAGCTGCTGATATTCCTTTTGCCAACTCGCATTTTCGGCATCAAACGCCTGCGGCAGACCGCCCCAGCCGACGTATTTGGAGAGCGTTTCCTGTTCCTGCGGCGTTGCCTGTCTGCCCTCGGCTTCAATCTGCTTGAGCGTCTGGATGGCGGCAATGTTGAACGCATACTTCGTCTTTGCGCCGCCTTCGCCCAGATGGTCATCCGTGATATGAAAGTTCTGCGCTTTGTACGGCTCGGCTTCTTTGCGCTCCGTTTCCTGCCCCGTCAGGTCGATAACGAGGTTGTGCAGCCTAATCTCTTCCTGCGGTTGTTGCGGCGCTGGATCACTCGGCGCTTCCTCTGTCAGTACGAAATTCTCAGATTCCGCAGGCATTGCATCCGTCTGCTTGTAAAACAGTTCATCGTTTCGCGTATCTTCGGCAAGCATCTGCTCAAACGCATCCCGCCGCTCCACCCTTGAAATCGGATAAAGCAGCGTCGGATCGCGCAAATTTACGTGCGTATCTGTAATTTCTTCGATGAGGAACGCCGTATCACCCAGATAGACCGTATCGCCCACCTGATAGGACGGCTCATTCCGCCTGCCGTCCAGCTCCTTGACGACTTCATATCCGCCTTGTTCGGAAGGCTCGGCAAAGTAGATGCCGTGTCCGTTTTCCGTCAACGCTTTTGCCGCAACGCTCCACCGTCCGAAGGGCATCCCCGTAACCGATACCGTCCCCATGCCGGGGATATCCCGCTCAAACAGTCTTGTGTCCATCAGCGGTGCGGCAGTTTGAGCATCTTCCCCATAAAAGAGAATGGTGTCATCCACTCTTACACCGACCAGCCGCCGGGGATGTTCATCCTTCAGCTTTTTATACGCTTCCACATCCGGCGTAAAGCTGATTTCCGGCTCTTTTCGGTCTGGCGCGTCGGATTTCAGATAATGCCCATCGTGAATAAGCCTGTCAATCCGTTCGGCAACCTGATTCCATTTCAGCAGCACATCGGGACAGTTGCTTTTCCTGAGCTGAATCCCCTTTGCGTCGTGGCTTTCCGAACTCCCGCGTTCACCCGATACGCCGGGCATTTTCCCGCCTATCCCGTATTCGTTTTTCAGAAATTCCAGCTTTTCATTGGTGCTGTGAGGTGCTGAAAAGAACTGATAAATTCGACTGCCCGCGCCCGCGATCGGAGCGCTTTGGGTCAGCACTGCGTCGATTTCATCCTGCGTCATAAAGCCGCGAACATCGGGCAGCAGCATCTCGCCTTCGGGCAGCTCCTTCCGCGCCAATGCCAAATCCCTGAGACGGGGGAGAATGTCCTTCGGCAGAAGAAAACGAAAGCGCATCAGATCGGGCTGCATCGCGACCGCATCCGCAAAGACCTCCATCTGCCGGATCAACCCGTGCAGGAATTCAGGTTGCTCCATCTTCTCGGAAAGATGATTGACGCAATCCGGGAAAATCAGCGGCGTATCTGTCATCAGGGAGAGATACCCGTTTTCTCTTGCGGCGCTGTCGCGGTACATATAGATCAGCCGCTCGGCGACCTTCCGTCGAATGGTTCCGGGGGCTTCCACGTTTTCGAGCTGTGTGCCGAATTGCCCGGCTTCAATCAGCGCGCCGACGCGCTTTGCGGCATCCGTCCACGATATGACCTGCGCATTGTTGGCATACCGCGCACGATCTCCGGCGGCCATTTGGATTCCGCTTGGGTCGAACCAGACCGAAAAGCGCCGCCCGTCCAATTCAAAGCCGCTGCCGTCGTGGTAAAGGGTCTTCATTCGCAGCGCGATTTCCTCGTTCGTTTTGCCGATCATCGCGTCAAACGCCAGCTCCATGCGGGTATCCTCGCCATTGCCGCCGAACCGCAGTGCCGTATCAAGCGCTTTGGATATAAAAGAAGGAGCGGAAACCGCTCGGTCATCCGCTCCCTCGCCATATTCGGTTATCGTTTCAAAAAGGCTCGTCTGCCCCGGATTTAAGCGTACACCAGCTCGGTCAGTACGATTTCCTCTGCCTGCGCTTTCAGGCTGTTCATCGCGCCGACCCACGCCATCGGGTCGCGTTCCTTCAGCGCTTCGTTCACGCCCTGCGCCGCCGCCATCTCGCTGACCATGCGGTTCACCCGCTCGCCCGCCGTCCGGTCGATCTCCGTCAGATGCGCCGTCAGTTCGCCCGTCAGCAGCAGGCTGTTGAACGTCATCTTTCTGTGCTCCTTCAGATACGCCTTGCGCATCCTGCCGTACCTGCCCAGCGCCGCCTGCCCGTCCGGGATTTTCAGGTCGGGAATCTGATAACCGTTCACCGTTTTGTAATTCAGCATATGGCCTGCTCCTTTCAACGCTCCGCGCTTCCCGCTCGATGCTTCTCAATACTTCCTCGGAGATTTCGCTGACCGCCGTTCCGAGTGCCGTCAACGCCTGCGGCGTGTTCCATTCAAGGATGGTCGCGAAATCTTCCGGCTCGAACCGATGTTCTTCCACCAGTCCGCAGCGGCTGAGGAGCATATACTGAACGCCCGTCGTCGCCGTATTTCGGAAAGCCAGTTCGAGGTTGAGTTCATCATACTCCATGAGGAGTGAACCGTCAACGATGTCGCGCAGCTCGTCCTGATGCTCCTGCCAGTAATCCATCGCTTTCTGCATGGCGATTTTTTCGAGCTGTCCCGCAAGTCCGCGATTGGCAGAAACCTCATATTCTTTTTCCAGCATCGTACCGATAACCGCGCTGTTTTCCTCATTTACCGCCCATACAAACGGAGAACGGGAATCTTTTCGCATCCCCGTATCGGCAGCATCAAAGACGTAATGATAGCGCGGCACGTCGCCGGTCATATCCAGCAGCGCAATGCCTTTTGCGCCGCGCCGGACGTACCGCCGCATGGTGTTCGTCCACAGCTCAAACGACGCGCAGGCGGTCGCGTCCGGGCGCTGGGCGTAGATCATCATCTGGTCGTAAAAACTATATTTGTACAGGGTGGAAGCCGTTTGCAGAAACGAGCGCCACGTTTTCCCGTCGGCGGAGATCTCGCGCGCGGTCTGTGCGGCAAGCTGTACATAATCGTCAATTTTGGGCATTTCATCGCTCCTGTATGTCTTTCCGTTTCGTCGCCGTCATCGTATCCCGTTTGGCTTTGGGCCTGTCCGCAATCCGCAGACGCTCTGAATGGAAATACGGATTTCTCCATAAGCGCAGCGGAATATCCGTCGGTTTCATCAGGTTTCCGTGATTCTGCGGAAAGATCCGCACCGCGTCTACGCCGATTTCCTTCACGATCTTTTCGATCATCGCCAGCGCAACGCAGTTCGTATTCGCAAAGCTGCTTCGCGTGAAATCATCGCACAGCACGTTTTTTCCGCGCCGCACATGCAGCACGTCCAGATCAAACCCGCCAACCCAGCCGACGCCCATCGTCAGATGCGGCTTATCGGTGATGTCGTCGTTTCCCTGCCGGTCTCGCAGTTCGCAAAAGCGCTGCTTCGCCTGATCGAACCGGTCAAAGCGTTCCAGCGGGCTGGGATTTTCCGAACCTCGAATCCACGAAGATAAATCCTCGATGACGTAATAATTCCACTTGCCCGGATCGCGGCGCTGCGTCACATAGTCCACGCACTCGCCGCGCCGAAAGCTCTCAAAAACCACCTGATCCGCGCCGAAACGTTCGCTGTCCGATACAACCGCAAACCTCCCGGCGCCCAATTCCCGGATTCGGAAGTTATACTCCCTATCCGGATTTCGTTCCGCCGTCCATTCCAAAGACATCCCTCCTTTTCTTTTTTGGGAAAACCGTTTTTCGCCAGTTATCCCCAATCTGTCAACAGGGCTCGCCGAGTTTTCAACATGGATGTCCACAGCTTATCCACATTTTTCCCAACAAAAAAACAGCCTGTTTCCAGACTGCTTTCCCTTGATTCCGATATCATTCATCTTCGACACGCTGAATCAAGCCCAAATCCAACAGCGCAATCGTCATCAGGCTGAGCAGACCATAGCCGCCCTTCTGCCTTCTCTGTTCCTCCTGCCAATCATACACCTTTCGATTATTGTCTGCAAACCGATCCAAACTGTTCAGCAATTCATCCGCTTGCGTATTTACGCCCACCGTATTCAGCGCTGTAATCAACGCTTCTACGCTTTTAATCAGCGTTTCCTGCGTAATCTTATTCGCCAACGCTCCATCCTGATTCAACGCCTGCTTGAGCTGATGTCCATTCTGCACGCCTTTATTCCAGCAATATGCCAAGCTGTTGTCAAGCAAATTCATGCCTATAAAGCTCTCGATGCAGGGATACGACAGCAAGAGCATCCCCTGCCGCATCATATCGGGATTCACATCTCTGGCGCTCCCCAGCTTGCCCAGCATTTCTTCAATGAAGGCACTATCCGTATTGGAATCCGGGTCTCGATCAAACAGATAATAAATCGCGGCATTATCCACATCAAAGCCATAGTCTTCAATCAGCAACCGGAACATCTCGTTGAGAAAATCGTTGTCCTTTCGGATAAAGCCGATATTGGATTCTTCTGTGTTAATGACCGTCACCCTTGAAAGCGGATCATCTGTTTTCCTGAACACACGGTACGTCTTATCGCGGTAAATTCGCTCCATCTGATACCCGAAAATCCCGCTGAATACGCGATAAATCAGGTTTGGCTCCGTCTTTTCCCCTTCAACAATAAACAGAACCTGACCGATTCGCTTTCCCTTTTTCAGCTCAAACATCCTTGTACTGCGGGATTCCACTGAACACACCACCCAAATACATCTTCTCGTAGTTCTGCGCCGTCCTCGGCTGTTCCGAAGAGAATCGGACGATATTGCTTCCCTCCTGATCGAAGTTGACCGCATAGAGCTGATCCGGTCTGAACAGGCTCGAACTGAGCAGATTGGTCGAATGGGACACGATAAAAATCTGCGCCTGCTCTGCATGTTTCATAAAATACCGAATCAAAAGCTCTTCCAAATCATTATGCAGTCCGCTGCTGAATTCATCACAGATCAGCATACCGCCATGACGGATAACACTCAAATACATCGGCAAAAACTGCACCAGAATCTTATTGCCCAAGGATTCAATATCCATCGGAATTTCCGGCATGATTCCATCCCGTTTCACCGTCAGATTGCCAAAGCCTGTTTCACCCGCATTTCTTTCTGGATGATGAATCAGATGAAAAGAAAACCCGCATTCATCAAGGAACTGATTGATTTCGTTAATTCCATGTTCTTCGATATACTTTTCAATTCTGAGCGACTGTTCTTCCCCGAAGGACATCATCAGCCCCGTTTCCATATTGACATATTGGGATGCCCGCAAAAAATCAAACCACTTCTGCAAAACCTCATGTCCGCGGAACCGAGTATTAAACCACAAATCGCGCAGGAAAAGCCCTTCGTTCGGAATCCCGTTAAAGACTTTCTTTTCCGTGATTTTTGATTTAGCCGTTGCGCCCGTCCGCTCCATCATCACCTTGCCATCCAGCACCAGTCGCTCAACCAGCAGCTTATCCGTGTTCTGATATCGAATCGTGTACTCAATTTCGGCGTTGTCAATCCAAAAACGGTATGTGTTTTCAAACATATCCGCATCGGAAAACAGGCACAAAAAGTTCTTCCACTTCATCTCGCGAACGGCAAAAAGCGCCATCAGCAAAAAGCGGAGCGGTTCAATCAGGTTTGTTTTGCCAGAAGCATTGGCTCCTACAAACATGCAGCCCTTCAAAATTCCATTGCAGACGTTTATTTTCTCCAATGTCTGATATTGGGTTTTCTTCAAATCCACTTCTGTTGCATTTTTGATTGACTTGAAGCCCTGAATACAATAGCTTTGCAGCATAACGGCACCTCCCCGATCTCTTTAAGCTATTATACCACAGGCATCCTCTTTTCGTGTATCATTTTTTCATTTTCATCTGTCTAAATCGTAATTTTTTTACGCGATCATTTTTCCCTCTTTTCGATTAAAACGCAAGAAGGCGGACGCTCGCGCATCCGCCCCTCGGCACATTTTCGTTTCTTCCTTTCGTTATCCTCATATTCCCGCCATGCAGCATCCGCCGCCTTGCTCTGTCCGCACGGCTTTTCCATCATCAGCCGCTCGAACGGGCTGTTCGTGAAGTATCTCACTCCTCCTCGTTGTCCTCCCCGATTTCCTCCTCGTCGTCATCATCATCGAGTTCCGTGTTGTAGCGCGGCTGCGCGTCTCTCTTCTTCCCCAGCACGACGAACGCCGCAGCGCCGCCCGCAATCAACACCACCAGCAGCACGAGCGCCATCATCGCCGTCGAATCGGTCGTTCTCTCCGCTTCCGGCTTAGGTTCGGCGGTCGGCTTCGGCGTAGGCGTTGCCGTGGGTTCGGGCGTGGGCTGTTCATCCTTGCTCACCACGCCGAAAAGGTCGCGGTCATCCACAAGGTTGAGGAAATAGGTTTCGTACTGCTCGCCGTCCTTGTCCAGCGGCTTGTCGTAGTCGATCACGAGGTAATACGTTTCTCCCTTGCGCGTCTGCACCTTGATGAACTGCTTGTTCGTCGCCTTGGAATACAGCAAATCCACCGTTTTCATGTTGCCGCCCATCGAAAAGGGCTTGCCCTCGGTCGGCTCGCCCGTTTCCGCACCGCCCGCAAGCTGTACCAGCAGCGCATAGAGCGCGTCGATATCCGGAGCTGCTGTCGTCTGCGGCTGCATGGTCGCCTGCGGCACGTCCGTGGGCATCGGCGTTTCGGTCGGCTTCGGCGTGGTCTTTGCGCCGCCGGAGGACGGTTTCTTTGTCGCGGAGGGCTTGCTGTCATTGCCGCTCGAACCACTGTCGTCCCTGCCGTAGAAGGGATTCTTCACATATACCTTCTGCGACACGTTGCCCGCCAGATCGACGGCATAAATGGCAATCTGCTGCCTGCCGTCCGCGTATTCGCGGATGTTCGCGTCCAGCGTCGTTCCGCTATATTTGAGCTTATGCCCGTTGACGTACACCGCCGCCACGCCGGAGATAGAATCGGTCGCTTCGATGCAGATCACCTCGCCGCTCACGCCCGCCTTGACGGTCGGCGGCGTGCTGTCAAAGCAGGAAATCGCTTCGCTTTTCGCCTGCACATTGCCCGCACGGTCGGTAATGGACACATGGATCGTCGCGTTTTCCCGCAGCTCCACCGAATAGCCTGTGCTCTGATCGTCGCCGTCTACGACGGTCTGCCAGCCGTTTTCCGTCGCCACGACGATTCGGATGTTCGCCCAGCCCGTGCCGTTCACATCCACGATGTTGATTTTCGCCGTCGCCTTGTCCTTCTGCCACTTTGCCGGGGACACAACCGTGATTTTGTACGCGCCCTCCGGCATCGGCTCGGCGGTCGGTTCGGTCGTGGGCTGCTGCGTCGGCTCTGTCGTAGGCTCAGCCGAAGGTTCAGCCGTCGGTTCGTCCGTGGGCTGCGCCGTGGGCTCAGTCGTCGGCTGTTCGGTCGGCTCGGCAGTCGGTTCGCCTGTCGGCTCTGTCGTAGGCTCGTTCGAGGGTTCAGCCGTCAGTTCGTCCGTGGGTTCTTCCGTCGCTTCTCCCGTTTCCGTCTGCCTATCGGGTTCTTCTGCTTCCTGCGCAGAATGATCAATTTCCCTGCTTTCGCTCATGTTTTCGTCCTGCACAGCTTCCTGTACGACCGTTTCGCCCGCTACGCTTTCCGCTTTGACCGCCAGCGCTGATCCGCCCAGTGCCGCACAGAGCGCCAGCGTCAAAACGCGCATCCCCATCTTATTCTTCAAAAGATTCATCGTCCTGCCGTTCCTCCTGTTCTTCATGTTCCTCTTTGTCCTGCGGCGGCTTGCCCGCCAGAAAATCTTCCAGCTCCTCCGGGGTCAGCCGCATACTGCGCACGACGTAGAGGATGCCCATGTTCTCCGCTTCCTCCTGCCGCTGTGCCAGCTTCTTTGCCTTTTCCTCAGCGCGCTTGGCGGCGTTGTCCGCCTTTTCTCGGTTGTTGCGAATCTTCTGCAAATCCGCGCGCCAGTTCATCTTCTTTGCCATGCTTTATTCGTACATCCTCCCGAATCCATAAAAATGCTCCTGCCAATAGGCGCGGCTCAAATCCGCATACGAAATCGGATTGCCGCAGTTCAAAATGTACCCGTCGCCCACATACAGCGCGACATGCGTAATGCCGTCGTTGCCCTCCACGCCGTCGCCCAACGTGTTCTGGAAGAAAATCAGGTCGCCCGGACGGGCTTCTGCCGGTTCAATCGGCGTACACACGCCGTATAAGCCCGTCGCGCCCAGCCTGCCGACATCCCGCACGCCCGCCTCCTTGAATATCCACGAAATGAAACCCGAACAATCAAACGACGTTTCCGGGCTGTCGCCGCCCCAGACGTAGGGATAGCCGATATACCGTTCGCCTGCCTCGATGAGCTTGGCAAACTTGGGGTCAGCCTGTTTGTATGCTTCCGGGACTTCGTATTCCATCGGCTCTTTGAGCTGCGATGCGTGCGGCTTGCCCGCGAACAAATCCGGATAATTGCCCAGCGTCGCCATATACAGCGCGTACATGCCGACCTTTTCCCGGCTCAGCACCATGAACGGCAGATGAGAGAGCATGTTGTTGACCAGCTTCACCTTGCAGATCGTATAGGTGTATGCCACTTCGATTTGTACCCAGTTCTCCCGCCATTTCATCTCGCCCGTTTTGGGGTCTTCCACCTGCTTATATTCCTTCTTCCATTCCGTGCGGCAGCGCGTTTCCTTTTCGACCGCGGTTGTCAGCTTATACTGCTGCTCAAACAGCAGCTCCAACGTCGGCATCGCCGTGTCCACCGTCCACTCCCCGCCGATGCGCGCGCTGACCAGCGCCAGCAGCACATACGGGTCGTGCCAGATTTCCATCTGCTCCACCTGCACCTCGTCGTAGCCGGGATGAATCTCTCCGTACCTGTCCAGCTCGTCTTGCAGCGCGTCCTCCATCTCGCAATACGCCCGTTCGGCGGCAATCAGGTCATCTTCCTCAGCGGGATAGGTGCCGATGACCAGCGATTCGAGCAGCGACTGCGCAATCGGCATACACCCGGACAGGCTGCTGAGCATGTACGTCATCATCACCGCAAGGAGCAGGATGACCAGCTTTCCCCGATTTTTCCGAATGAACCCCTCGACTTTCCGCTCCGTCCTTTGAACAGGCGTGAACACGGCTTCGCCCGCGCCCTGCACGACGATCCCTTCCGCCTGCCGCCCGGTCTGCGCCGCCGCGTACTGCCGCTGAATCTGCTTTTTCTGCCGCTGCTTGGACATCCGCCGAACGCTGGATTCCGCGCCCTGCCTGCCCGTCCGCACCGCCTGCACCCCGACGTTTTCTTCCTCCTCCGTTTCGTCCGCGGGAAGCACCGCGTCGGCCAGCAGGTCGGAAAGCGCGTCCGCCGCGCTTTCCGTGTGCCACAGCTTAGAGAGCGGCTTGGGCTTTTCCGCCTCGAAACGCAGGCGGTACGCCTTACTGCCCGCGAGCCTTTCGCGCTTTCTCATCGCAAAACACCCGCCAGTCGTGCTGCGCCATCGCGTCCGCCCGCGCCGCCGCCCTGCACAGGGACAGCATCACCAGCGCCACAAAGCAAACGCCCAGCACCGTCGCCAGAATTTCCATCATCCGTTTTCCTCCTCCTGACCCGCCGTTTCATTCAGGCGGGTCGTCATCAGCCGGTAAAGCTCCGTGTCCTGCGGAAAACGATCCACAAAAGGCAAGATCGTGTCGCCGTAGAGCAGCAGTCCCTCGCCCGCGCCGGACTGCTTCACATAAGAGAGCTGACGCGCGGAAATGCCCAGCTTTTTCGCCAGAATCTCGCGGTCGCCCGGCGCCTGATTGAGCATCAGGATAAAGTCGCTGTTTTCAAAGATGTTTTCGATTTCCGCGCTTGCCAGCAGATCCTTCAGGTTCTGTGTAATCGCCGTCGGGATGCCGCCCCATTTTCGAAAACGCTTCCAAATCTCCACGGAGTACGCCGCCGTCTGCGGCTCTTTCAGCAGCAGATGGAACTCATCCATGTAATACCGGGTCGATTTCTTCTGCGCCCGGTTGATCGTCACCCTGTTCCAGACCTGATCCTGCACGATGAGCATCCCCAGCTTTTTAAGCTGCTTGCCCAGCCCCTTGATGTCGTAACAGACCAGTCGGTTCTTCAGGTTCACGTTCGTGCGATGGTTGAACAGGTTCAGGCTGCCATGCACATAGATTTCAAGCGCCGTCGCAATCCTCTGGGCTTCGGGTTCGGGCTGAATCTTCAGCTCGACGTACAGATCCCCCAGAATCGGCATGGTTTCCGGCTTCGGGTCGGCGAAATACGCCTGATACACCGAACGGACGCACCGGTCGATGACCGTCTTTTCAATCGGCTGCAAGCCCTCCTTGCCGCCGACGATCAGCTCGCATATGGACAGCACAAAGTCGGATTTCAGCGTCACGGGGTCTTCCTCATCCGCGTAATTCATGTTGATATCCAGCGGATTGATGTAGTCGCTGCCGACGGGCGAAATGCGGATGATCTGCCCGTGCAGCCGCCTGACCAGCGGCGCATACTCCGCTTCCGGGTCGCAGATGATGATGTCGTCGTCCGTCACCAGAAACACATTGACCATTTCCCGCTTCGCCGCAAACGACTTGCCGCTGCCCGGCGTACCCAGAATCAACCCGTTCGGGTTGCTCAGCAGCTTGCGATCCACCAGAATCATGTTGTGGGACAGCGAATTCACGCCGTAATACAGCGCACCTTCGCTTTTTTGGAACAGCTCCTGCGTCGTAAACGGAATGAAAATGCCCAGCGCGCTGGTCGTCAGCCCGCGCTCGATGCGAATCGGGTTCACGCCCAGCGGCAGCGCCGCCTGCATCGCCCGCTCCTGCTGAAAATCCAGCGTCACCAGCGAACAGTTCATCGTCTGCGCGATGCTCCGGCACTGCTGCACATCCGCCTTGAGCTTGCGCTTTGTGTCCGCCGCGTTGACCAGAATAAACGTCAGCATCAGCATGCGTTCATTGTGGTTTTGCAGACTTTTGAGCATGTCCTTTGCGCCCGCGTCCAGTGTCGTCAGGTCGCTGGGCAGGATATCCATGTCATAGCCGGAACGCACGGCGCGCTTTTGCTCCTCGATCTTCGTCCTGTCCAGCTCGGTGATCTTGCGCTTGACCATCTTCACGGCTTCCGTCTGGTCGATGGCGCGGATGTGCATGGACACAATCAGGCTGCTGTCCACCGCCAGAAACGCTTCCAGCGCACGGTCGGACAGGTCGGCGGCGGTAATCTGCAAGAACGACGCGCTGCAAAACTTCTCCCCAATTCTGAACGTGCGCCCGTCCGGGAACTCGAACGATGCAGGCGCGATAAAGTCCCGCGTAGACAGCCCGGATGGCGCGAGCCAGTCCCAGTCAAACGCAAACGGCTCTTTCGTGTCCATGTGGAAGATGCCGTGCAGCAGCGCCAGCCGCGCTTTGCCGTCCAGCGCCTGCGCGTGAACGCCCATCCGCTTGAAATTGCCCAGCAGCTCCGCCTCGATGCGTTCCAGCCGCGGCTTTGCGTTGCGCACGCTGTCCGCCTCGATGGTGAACGTCAGGTATTTCGTCTTGCGCAGGCCGTTATTGCCCCGTGCGAGCTGGTTTTGGAGCATCTGCGCATATTCCTCGCGGATGCCGTCAAAATCATCCTGCCGCGCGGTCATCTCAATGCGGTCGTCTCCTCCGCTCTGTCCGTTTTCCAGATTGAGAAACGAAAACTCGAAGGAAACCGAGCTGTCAAAGTAGTTGATGAACTCGCACCAGCTTCCAAAAATCGCGTCCTTGTCCTCGTTTTCGGAGAGCTGATAATTGATGTCCTGAAACTGGATCGTCTTGTTGTAGCGGTTCACGTCCACCCGGCAGACGCCGTCCGGGTACATCCGCTGATAGGGGATCGTCTGCTGCGCGCTGACGCGGTTTCCGTGCCCGCTCCGCGCGCGGCGGATGACCGCCTTAATCTGCCGCTTTTCGCTTCCTGTGAGCTTTCTGTTTGTTGCCTTGAGCAATGGCTTTCACCTCGTTTTCAAACTGCGCCTGCTTTTCCAGCAGCGCATAGATGTTCTGGGTCTGATAGATTCTGCGTCTTGGGCGCAGATATTGGCTCTCGATGATGTGCCGCAGCACGGCTTCCAGCGGTTCGCCGTTCTTTTCATACAGACCAAGCGCGAAAAACGGCATCATGGCAAAGATCATAAGAAACGTCGCCATGCTGCCGGACAGCGCGTTTTTCGTCAAAAAGAAAAGCGGTACGCCGATGAGCGCCCCGCCGGAAAAACAGACGACCTGCCGCTTCGTCAGGTTCAGAATCAGCTTCTGCCTGACTTTCGTCAGGTCTTTCGGAATGGGAACATATGCCAAATCGCACCTCCTTGCAGCTTTCGCCGCTCATGCCTTCAATAGAAAAACATCGTTCATTTTTCCAAAGTGGGAAGTCCAGAAACCTCAGGTTTCTGGTGAGGAAAATCGGAAATCGCAAGGAGCTGGAACAGCGGCTATGCGAGTTTTCCGGACTTGGGGCGAAGCCCCAAGCGTTTTTCCTCCCCCCAAGACAAGAAAGGATACGTATGCTTGAAACGATGAAGGCCGCCATCTTTGATATGGATGGCACATTGATTGACTCCATGACCAGGTGGCGCGAGATGAACGGCGCGTTCGTGCGCCAGAGGGGCATTATCCCGACGGAAAAGCAGGAAGCGGATATGATGTCCATGTCCGGCACGATGGTCGTTGATTACTTCAAAAACGAGTTCGGCCTTGAAACCAATTTCGATGCGCTCTGCGTCAAAGCCTGCGAGGCGATGGAACCCGTTTACAGCGCGGGCGTGCCACATAAGCCCGGCGCGGCGGCTTACCTCAAACGCCTTCGCGCCCGCGGCGTGAAATGCGTTGTCGCAACGGCTACGCCTGCCCGATTGGCTATGATCGGCCTGAACTGCGCCGATCTGGTCAGCGATCTGGACTTTATTTTCAGCACCGATATGCTGAATCTGAACAAGAGCCAGAATGAATTTTTCGAGCGCGTTTTGCAGATCATCGGCGTGCCGAAGGAAGACTGCGTCATGTTTGAAGACTCGCTCTATGCCATGCAGGGCGCAAGAAACGCCGGCCTCGGCGTGATCGGCATGACGGATGCCACCAATACGCGCGACCGCGAAGCGATCCGCGCCTGCTGCGACAGGGTGATCGATTCATTCGACGAACTGCCCTGATCAAGAGTATAGCATAAACGCGCCCAGTTGGTAAATGAAAAATCCGAGCCTTGAAAAAGAGACTCGGTTTTTTTAGGTTTATGATCCCAAAACGTATTCGCGCGTCAATCTTTTTTCCCCGGCGCAAGTTCGCTGACCAGCAGCGCGGCAAAGATGATC
>ERZ826613.2002-NODE-2002-length-21620-cov-10.331556_pt1 | contig 21620 bp, 21 predicted proteins | sample MGYA00519925_ERZ826613 | MGnify/ENA primary metagenome ERZ826613 (study PRJEB31778, sample SAMEA3449236) | human gut metagenome | biome: human gut; feature: human-associated habitat; material: faeces | place: United Kingdom | collected 2010/2012 ... | reverse complement strand
GTGCGTTTGAACAAAAAGAAAAAGTCCACAAACACTTCCCCTTATCCCGATGAAGCCATCGAACGTCTGGCACGGGCATTCTACCCGGCCATCCTTGCCTGCTGGAACAGTGAGGAAGGTCAGCGGGAGTTTGCCGCGTGGCAGGCGGAACAGGCTCATATCTCTGGCAAAGAAAAACAGGAAGTTCCCGCTGGGGAACTCCCTGCCTTACTTATCGTGTGTGGATTTTTGCAGGGTGCGTCCGGGTGGGCGCACCCTGTTTTTGTTTGTGCTTATTTCTTCAGAATCCGCATTGCGTTCAGAACAGCGATGATCGTGACACCCACATCACCGAACACGGCTTCCCACATACCGGCCATGCCGAGTGCGCCCAGAACAAGGAACACGCTCTTGATGCCAAGAGCAATCACGATGTTCTGCATCACAATCCGTTTCGTAGCCTTTGCAACATCAATGGCTTCTACAAGTTTCGATGGTTCATCTGTCATCAGAACAACATCCGCAGCTTCAATCGCGGCATCCGAGCCAAGACCTCCCATGGCAATGCCGACATCTGCACGGGCAAGAACAGGGGCATCGTTGATGCCATCGCCCACGAAGGCGAGTTTGCTGCCCTGCCGTTTCTGCTTATCCAGCATTTCCAGCTTTTCGACCTTCTGGTCGGGCAAGAGCTGTGCATAATACGCATCCAGACCAAGTTCGTCTGCCACTGACTTGCCGATTCGCTCATCATCGCCGGTAAGCATAACAGTTTTTTCCACGCCGATCTTTTTCAGCTCTGCGATTGCGCACTTGCTGTCCGGCTTCACTTCATCTGCGATCAGGATACAGCCTACATAGCTACCATCCGCTGCTACATAGAACTTTGTTCCGGCTGCATCGCAAGCGGCATAGGCAATCTTTTCAGATTCCATCAGCTTACTGTTGCCAGCCAGTACCTTCTTTCCCTGCACCATAACGCTGATGCCGTGTCCTGAGATTTCCTCAAAGTCAGAGAACTGCTTCTGGTCGATTGGCTTTCCATAAGTCGCAAGAATCGACTTTGCGATCGGGTGGTTGGAATAACTCTCTGCCTGTGCAGCATACTCCAATACCTGCTCTTTCTGGTATCCGGCTGCCGGAATGATATTTGCGACCTCAAAAACACCCTTTGTTAAGGTGCCGGTCTTATCAAAGACCACCACGCTCACTTTGTTCAGTGCTTCCAGATAGTTGCTGCCCTTTACCAGCACACCGCGCTTGGATGCGGCACCAATACCGCCGAAGAAGGTCAGGGGAATAGAAATGACCAATGCACACGGGCAGGAAACGATCAGGAACACAAAACCTCTGCGCAACCACTCAGACCAGCCGCCGCCAAGGACGAGCGGCGGAATGATCGCCAACACAGCCGCCATTCCAACAACGACCGGCGTATAGTATCGTGCAAAGGTCGTGATGAAGTTCTCGGTGGGAGCTTTTCTTGCAGAAGCATTCTCCACAAGGTCAGTGATCTTCGATACCGTGGATTCCCCGAAGCTCTTTGTGACTTTCAGCGTCAGCAAACCGCTCTGGTTGATGCAGCCGGACAGGGCTTCATCGCCTTTGCGGATGCTTCTCGGCACAGATTCGCCGGTCAGTGCCTTGGTGTCCAGCATGGATTCGCCATCCACAACGATGCCATCCAGCGGGATTTTTTCACCGGGTTTTACCACGATGATCTCGCCCACCGCAACGCTTTCCGGAGAAACGACCTGCAATACGCCATTCCGCTTAACGGTCGCCGAATCCGGACAGATGTCCATAAGGTCAGAGATGGACTTTCTGGAACGCTTTACCGCCAGCGACTGGAAGAACTCTCCGACCTGATAGAACAGCATAACTGCAACAGCTTCCGGGTATTCCCCGATGGCAAATGCGCCGATCGTGGAAACACTCATCAGGAAATGCTCGTCAAACACCTGTCCTCTGGTGATATTTTTCACTGCCTGCCATACGACATCCCAGCCAAGAATCACATACGCCACAATCAGAAACGCCAGTTCCGCCAGAGTCGGCAGCTTTGCGAATACGGTCAATGCCATACCGATTGCATAGACCACAGCACCCACGGCAAGCCGTATCGTGCGCTTCTTATCCTCATCGTTATAGACCGCCGCTTTTTCATCCTTTTTGACAGGTGCAGTCGCTTCCAGCTGCTTTTCCGACACTTCAACATCCGGCTCATGGCTGTGTACGATCGTGGTAACGGTATCCAGCAAGGAAGCAGCTACCGATGTTCCAGCCTGAACAGTCAGCGTCTGGTTCATCAGATTCACGGTCGAAGAAGTCACGCCATCCAGCTCACCGACTTCTTTCTCGATCTTTGCTGAGCAGTTCGGACAGTCCAGACCTTTCAGGATGAATACTCTTTTCATTTTGACCTCCACTACGTTTTCTTAATTGTTCAATCGCTCAACTTAAAAGACAAAAAGATAATCGCTTGCGCGATCATCCTCTTAAATGCTCAAATCCCTTGTCGATGATCTCCTTTACATGATCATCCGCCAGCGAATAATACACGATCTGGGCCTCTCTGCGGAATTTGACCAGTCCGGCAAGCCGGAGTGCTTTCAGCTGGTGAGAGATCGCCGATTTGGTGACGCCCAGCAGAACCGCAAGGTCGCATACACACATCTCGCTCTGTTCCAGAGCATGAAGGATCTGCACTCTTGTGCCATCTCCGAACAGCTTGAAAAGCGATGCAAGCTGGATGTAGTCGTCTTTCGGCTGCATTTTGCCTTTTACATCGTTCACGATGTCCTCATGGATCACATCGCAATTACAGGTGTATAAAGAATTTGACATCAGACGTTCTCCTTGTTTTGTAGTTGAACAACCGTTCAATCATATTATATCTGCTCTTCCTCCGTTGTCAAGAGGAAAAGTTAGCATCTGCTTCCTGCGATTTGTCGTCTAACAGACCTTGACAGCCTCCTTATTTCGCATACAATATAGTTGAGCGTTTACTCAACTGCCGTATTTTGCGCAGAAGATTTTTCATTTGAACAACCATGCAATAAATAAAAGAGGTCTGCCTGTGAAAGGAAAATTCATCACTCTGGTTCTGACATTGGGATTTCTTGCCGCGTTTGGCGTATTTATGCACTCGCCGCCCTCTATTCTGGATGGGCTGACCGGTGCGACCCCGAAAGCGAAACGTGCCGCACAGATGGCCGCACCGCTGGAGGGCAACTATCTGTTCTGCATCAACCCTGCGCTGGAACCGTTTTCCGATGCGGATTTCCGGAATGATCTGAAAGCATTTGTTTCCGGTGAGACAGAAGTCCTTTCCGATGCCGGACTGCCGCACATGACGCTTTCGGTCTGCGAAACAGACTATCCCTTGCTTTGCTATGCAACGGCTCTTTGTGAACGCCTGACTGCTGCCGGAGCAGATGTCACGTTGAAGCAGTACAGCGAAACCATGCTGCGTTCCCGTGCAATCAATGGGCGGTATCAACTGCTGCTGGTTTCGGAAAATACGCTTGATGCAACAGCATTGCCGGATGCAGACATCCTTCTGCTCTCCGCAGAAGAAATGGAGGACCCCTCATGCGAAAACTGAACACCATTCTCTCCGTTCTGCTACTTTTCATCTGTCTGCTTCATGGGCTGATGGGCAGTTTTATGTTGCTGGGCATCAGTTCCGGGGCAGGAAAGTTTCTGGCATGGATCGGCGTTGGCATTCTGGCGGCGCACACCGTCCTTGGGCTTTTGCTGACCGCACAGACATTCCGGGCTTCCCGGTCCGGCGGAAAACTCTACGGAAAGCAGAATGCTCTGTTCTGGGCAAGGCGCACCAGTGGGCTTGCTATTTTGCTCATGCTCTTTTTCCATATTGGCGTGTTCGGCAGAGTGCAGGACGGCGTATACATTCTGTTTCCGTTCACAACGGTCCGGCTGCTGACGCAGCTTTTACTGGTTGCTTCGGTATTTGTGCATCTTCTGCTCAATCTCCGACCCCTTCTGGTATCGCTGGGCATCGTCCGGGATAAGGAGCAGCGCGGCGACCTCTATCTGATTCTTTCTATACTGGTGCTGTTTGCTGCCGGTTCGATCATTCTATATTATATCGGGTGGAACAATGTATGAAACACACTTTGGTGATCGTGGGTGCAGGGCTGGCAGGGCTTTCCGCTGCTTTGACTGCTGTGAAAAACGGCTGGACGGTAAAGCTGGTGTCCTCCCTTGCCTCCGAGCGGGCGCAGTCTGTTATGGCAGAGGGCGGAATCAATGCAGCCTTGAATACCAAGGGAGAGGAGGATAGCCCGGAGCAGCATTATACAGATACCCTGACCGCTGCCTGCGGACTTGCTGACCCGAATGCAGTCTGGGGGATGACGCAGGCTGCGTCCGAACTGGTGCGCAGCCTGCACCATCTGGGAGTACAATTCAACGTGACAGATGACGATGAACTCGACCTGCGGAATTTTGGCGGACAGAAGAAAAAGCGGACGGCCTTTGCACAAAGCGATACGGGAAAGCAGCTAATGACCGCTCTGATTGATGCTGTGCGCCGGGAAGAAAGCGCAGGAACGGTCGAACGCTTTCCACACCATAAGCTCCGCACCCTGCTGCTTTCCGGGAACATCTGCGGTGGCTGCACAGTGCAGGACACCTATACTGGCGAACTGCTGCGGTTTGTATGCGATGCCGTCCTGATTGCCACAGGCGGGCTGCATGGCTTATTCGGTGATACGACCGGCTCTCTTGCCAATACCGGAGAAGTCACCGCAGAACTGTTCCGTCTGGGCGTTCCGATGGCAAATCTTGAAATGATCCAGTACCACCCTACCACGGTCGAACTGGGCGAAAAACGGATGCTTCTGAGTGAGGCCGCCCGTGGTGAGGGCGGGCGGCTGTTTGCATTACGGAACGGGAAGCCGTGGTATTTCATGGAAGAAAAATATCCGGAACTCGGCAACCTGATGCCGCGTGACATCACCGCGCGGGAAGTCTGGACGGTCAGCCGTGACTATGAGGTGTTCCTTGATATGACAGAGCTTGCTAAAGAAGTCATGGAGCATAAACTTGCCGGACTGGTGGATGATTGTCAGACCTATCTGCACAAAGATATTCGCAAAGAACCCATTCCGATTTTGCCGGGTATCCACTACTTTATGGGAGGCATTCAGGTGGACGAGCGGCACCGCACTTCGATGCGGAATCTGTACGCTGCCGGTGAATGCTGCGCTCAGTACCATGGCGCAAACCGTCTGGGTGGAAATTCTCTTCTGGGTGCGATCTATGGAGGACAGATTGCTGCGGAAACTGCCTGCCGGGAAACAGTCAGTTCCCCCAATATGCCCTGTGCCGAAGAATTCCTTCTGCCCGAACTTTCCCCGGACGCTCAAATGCAGATGAATCGTATTCTGCTGAACGCACTCGGTGTCGTGCGGGATGCACAGACATTGGAAGCGGGCATTCAGGAAATCCGCAAACTGTCTGGCACCCTTCCGCTTCTGGGCTGTGCCATGCTGGAAAGTGCCCTCGCCCGAAAAGAAAGCCGGGGTGCGCACTGGCGGGCAGATTATCCCCAACGCAACGATGCCGTTTACTGCAAAACCACCGTGGCACACTGGAACGGGCAGCATATCGCCATCAGCTTTGAATCCATCCCCGAAAGGCGGCATGATTTATGAACTACACCATCCGAATCAAACGGCAGGAAAACCAGCAGGCTTCACCCTGCTGGCAGGAGTTTTCCTTTGAGGGAAGTGCGGACACCTCGATTGCTTCGGTGTTGAACGAGCTGAATCACCGCAGCCCTCTGTGCGAAAAGAGCGGAACGGTCGTTTTCCCCATTGCGTGGGAATGCGGCTGCATGATACGCAAGTGCGGTGCCTGTGCCATGCGGATCAATGGTCTGCCTCGTCTTGCCTGTTCCGTTTTTCTGCGGGACTGTAAGGGAAGCGTTGTTACTCTGGAGCCTTTGAGCAAATTCCCACTGGTGAAAGATCTGGTCGTAGACCGTTCCGTGATCTTTGAAGCACTGAAGCGGACAAAGCTGTGGCTGGAAGGAGATGCGTTCCAGACCAGCTATACGCACAGCCAGCGGTATCAATCTGCTAAGTGTCTGCTCTGTGGCTGCTGCTTGGAGGTCTGCCCGAACTTTGACCCGAACAGTGAATTTGCTGGAGCTGTTCTGCCCGTCAACGCTTACCGTATTCTGAACGAAGAACAGGATATTGCCCATCAGACAGAACTCGCAAATGCGTATCGTCAGCTTTATTTTGAAGGCTGCGGAAAATCTCTTGCGTGCCAGGACATCTGCCCAGCCGGAATCCCGGTCGAAGAACTGATGTCACGTTCCAATGCCGCAGCGGTCTGGAAGCGATAAAGTGTAAAAGGGTATGCGGTTTATAGCCGCATACCCTTTTATGCTTAATCTTCTAATCCGTGACTTCCCGCCACATTCTTCAAATATTCCTCCGGGTCACTATTCAAAATCAAGTCCGCATAGCCCAGCGGGTCATTATAGACGAGATAGTCTAACTCCGACCTCTGCGCCATGGTCACATCCAAAGCGTCCTCGACCCCGGTACAGTCAATGGAGATTTTTCTCCCATCCCGGAGCAGCAGCTCCACGCAGCCGGTGTCCATGTTGAAATGGCAAGCTCTTGCATCGTACTTCATGTTCGTGTCCTTTCTGCCTTACGGCACTCTTACAGTTGTGACTTTTGTTATACGGTTCTTCTGATAAGGTTTTGGACACACAGCCGTCGGGAAGGAGCCTTCATCTTGCTTTCCGAAGAAAACAAAAAAATCCGAACCCCTCTCCTATCGGAAAAAAGTTCGGATTTTGTTGTTGTGGTGCACCTCCAGGGACTCGAACCCTGGGCCCACTGATTAAGAGAGAAAGTCGCGGGTTCGTCTCAAAAGATGGAAGTTTCGAGTCATCGCCATTTTTACGCAAAACAACGTGATTTTTTGCGTAGTAATTTCTGCACTCTTTGTCGTATTTTGCACCGAAAAGTACCCTCTGCACGGTTTGAAACCGTGCAAAAACCGTGCAAAAACCGTGCACTTACTCCAAAACAAACAAATTTCGACCTATCCCCTACCGACTTGACGGCATTGGTTTGAGTGACCGAACATCAAAATTCAAAGAGTATAGTCAGAACCATTACGGTGTGTCCAATTTATATACCTCATCAAATTGCCGCTTTCGTGCTTCTGTTAGATGATGGCTCACAAGAATAAGCGTCAGTCTTGGGTTTTCCAATAAGCATTTCTCTATACGCTCCGCATTTTTTTCATCCAACGCACTTGTTCCTTCATCTATCAAAAGAATAGAACGATTATAAATCAATGCACGAGCAATCGCAATTCTTTGCTTTTGGCCTCCAGATATCTTATTCCCGTTTTCTCCAACAATCGTGTCCATCCCATTTGGCATAGAAGATATATCGTACTCAAGTGCACTATCTTTAACCGCTTTTTTGATTTGTTCTTCTGTAAATCTTCCTCCCAGCGTAATATTTTCTCTAATTGTTGTGTTAAATAAAAATACATTTTGGTCAACATAGCCTATCTGTTGTTGAATCTGTTCCGGTGCAACTATACGAATGTCCGTATCATCAAAGTAAATATTTCCTGTATAATCGGGAAGCCATCCTAGAAGAATCTTTAGAAAGGTAGATTTTCCACAACCTGAAGGACCTATAAGTGCATATTTTTTCCCTTTTTCAAATACAAATGAAATATTTTTGAGAACCGTCTTTTCTCTATAATTAAAAGAAACATTTGTTACACTGATTTTCTTTTTGAAAGTAGAGAGTATTTTATTGGATTTATGTTCTCCATCCGTGTTCAAATTTGAAAGTTTTTCAAAATACGGTCTTGCCGCAATCAAAGAAAGACGAGTATTTGAAATTCCAGACAGTCCATTTGAAACGCCCCCTATCAAATTTGTTCCACTTGCTAAAACACCTAGCATTACTTTTCCTTGCATAACAAGAAGCACAATCAAAAGCATTGATACAACTTGCAGTGTAACATTAACAAATCCAACAATTCCCTCCGTATTTGCTTTAGTAGCATTTAGGATATAGTTCGGTCGTTCAATATTATCACTTATGCTTTCGCTCTTTCCTAAAAATTTCTCACCTCTTCCAAAAGTCTTCAGGGTATCCATTCCGAGAAAAAGATCTTTTAATTGGCTAATGGCAACAGACTGTTCTTGAGAGCAGTTTTTCCCAAGTTTTTCTATTTTTTTATGGAACAGATTTGGAATACTCCACATTAAAAAAGCTGATAGCAATGCAAAAAGTACAAGTGACCAATGTAGAAAAGCCAAGCTTATAATACTTACAATCACCTGCGTTACACGGCCAACACCAGAAAAAAATGGGATCCATGCCAGTTGTTCTATTTGTTTAATATCATTCGTCACCCATGATAGATATTCTCCGATATCATTCTTATGATATTGCTTATAATTTTGTCGCAAAATAGAATCATAAATATTCTTGCGCACATCGTTGTTCAAAGCCCAAATTGCTTTTGCCTGTATACGATCCGCTAAAACAGAAAACAAAAGATATAATCCCCATCCAAAAATATCAATGCAGCACCAAAATAAAACCAAATTAAAATTCATTTGCGCTGCAGAGTCGAATATCTTCATCAACAGGAATTGAATACACGCATTCATCGTAAATGATAGGGCTTGAAACACACAGACTATTATGCAAAGAAATTTTTGTTTTTTCAAATAGTAATCCATACATTCAATCCATTATTTCATCTTTCAACAATGATTCACTTATACCTAATTTTCGTTAAGACTTGTTCGGATAAAATGTTTTACACACATACTTCTCACACATATTGTCAACCACAGCACCTTTTTTACAACTAATATTCAAACAGTTAAGCACTCTATTGCAACCATAACATTTTTGATGAATCTGTCCCTCTGTCCATGCTTTTGATTTTTTAGGGTCAATTATAATACCCTCCATAGCATCAATCCTTCCAATATGATTTTCTGGCGCATTCAACGAAATTGTACATTTATCAATCATACCATTTGCGCGAAAAACGAATCCGTACGGGAAAGATGCATAGCAAATATCCGAAAACAAGTCATTCGGCTGCTCATATAATGTTAGCCCAATTTTCTTAATATACGCTTGATGTGCATACTTCAATTGCTTTCTATTTTTGCCTTCTGATATTGGCATTGAGCCCACTAGTGTTCCACCCCAGTCAGATACAAGTGCAACGAGAATTGAAAATCTTTTGTCTTTCGCAAACAGCGATGAAAGATAATCATACCATGAAAAATCTTGGTCCCCATCTAAAATATTATGTCGTATAATAATATTATACTCGTACTCAGAAGAAAGAGTCGATATTTTTCTAAGATTATCAATTATTCTCTCAAGTGTTCGTATTCCAGAAATATGCGGTCGAGTCTCGTTATGATTCCATCCATCTAATGTTATTTGAAAAGATCGTATCCCCACTTCATAAAATTTAATAAACATTTCTATGTTTAGCAAATATCCATTAGTTGTCATTGTCGCTGCATAATTAAATTTTCGAACAGTCTGCAATTCTTTTACGCATGATGAAATATCCAGTATAATGTTTTCACATAGAGTGGGTTCTCCTCCAAACCAACTTATTTGAAGATTATCAAATTTATCAATCATATTTTGAATATATTTTTTGATTTGTTCCACAATATCTGATGTCATAGTTATATTCTCGTGTGGTTCATAGCAATATGGACATCTAAAGTTGCAAGCTTCTGTTGGCATAATCGTTAGAAGGAGGCTCTTATTCATTCTTTCTTTAAGACTACACACGATTTTATCTATTTCTTGTCTTGTCTGCAACATCTCTTGTTCATATAGTAACCTTGTGAGATCCGTCGAAATTTCATCGCGTCCTCCTGCTTTTACAATATCATCAAATTCCTGTCGAATCGAAAAATCAGTCAATTTAATCTTATTTTTCAACAGATTTGATGTTACCAATGTCCTTTCGCCATTTCTTTCAATTTCAACATATCCAGGAATTATATATTTCATATTATCTTCCTTTTCGATTATAAAATATAGGAGACTTTAGATTGTTCCAAAGTCTCCTATATCTCATGATTACTGATTAGCAACCACAGCCAGCACCGCCGTTAGTATTGTATGCACTCGGATGTGCATTTTCCAACACGGTTTCCAGCTCTCTCTTTTCAGAAATAACCTCCATACTATTCACCTCCTTTCACACAAAGACTTTGTTGCTACTGCGATTTTTATTTAGGTTAGTTTCATCATTTTGAAGCATCCGACTTGCTTTTCTGATTTAACTTAGAACATATTCTTAAGTTAATTAGTACAGCTCTGTAGTAATTTGATTGCCAGAAATTGAAGCTCTCACGCCACCACTTTTCGTCCAAAGTGTAACAACCGGATTGTCAAAATATGTGAATTTCGCATATCCCTCAACAATTGCAGGAAGAACAGGCGACTCCATCTGTCTGACAACATTAATTTTGGCATCTTCATACGATGTCATAATTCCCGTTATCGCAAGCCCCCATGTCCGTTTAATTTTTGTGTAAAGACCAGCTTTTTCCAATTCAATCCAATATTCCATTGTTGCCAGTCCATTTGTCCCGGTAATCTTCCATACTCCAGATAGTGCTCGGCCAGTATTGATAGGTTCAGCAGTAATCTTTGCAATCGAACCATCTGGCAACTTCACTGATTCTTCATGCTTGACACGATCGTTAAGATCAAAGGACATCGAAACAGTCGGTTGTTTTGTTGCCACCTCTTGTGCAGCCGAAGCACAAACGGCCGAAAGTGAAAAGATCAAAACAACTGCCATGCAAAGCGAAATCAATCTTTTCTTCAACGTCATTTCGAGTCATCTCCTTTTATTTTAATATAGAATTCGACAGCATATCGGATAAGGTATTTTGCAAGTGCAAAAAAAGCTATCGCCACGATTGCTACTATCAACACAATCGTCAAGATTTCCGGTACGCTAAATTTCATAAATACACCTCAACTAACGCTCAACTTGTTGCCTCGGAAATATCTGCATTGGAATTGCCTCCGCTCTTTTGATAGCATCAAATCACAAAAAATAGACGTCGTCCACAATTTTGTAACAAGATGGAAAAAACTTGTAACAAAACAGGATTTGTATAAAATAATAGTCCCCTGATGCTAGACCCACAACATCAGGGGACATACTAAAGTAAAATTTATCCGAAAGCTTTTATGATATCATGAAGAATCTCCATTTGTTGTGGAGAAAGATCATTTCCTTGTTGGCTTGGTGCCAAGAGTTCATCCCGCAGCCTTACCAATGTTTTCTTTTGTTCTTCCGTCAATCCTGAAAGAGACAGTAGCTCTAGTGCAATTTGATGCTTCTGATATGGTAGTACTCCTGTCGAATCTCTTAGACAATGCCATAGAAGCGTGTCAACAGTATGAAAAAGAAGACAAGACGATTCATGTTACGGCAATTGCACAGCAAGCCTTTTTCATTTCCATCCGAAACACATCAAAGCCCGTAGTGATTCTGAACGATTCTATTCCAACAACAAAGCCAGAACCGCAATTGCATGGTTTTGGGCTTGTCAATATACATCTAATCCTTGAAAAATATCATGGAGAACATACCATGTTCTATGAGAATGGATGGTTTCAATTCACTGCTGACATACCTTTCACTCCGATTTCGTGACAAAAAAGTCCATTTCGTTATATTATTGTAGAAATTTCAAGCCAAAACGTGTATTCTTTTATTCAAGAAAATCTTCCGGATGAGGATTACAGTAATGCACAATTTTTCAATGCTGTTAACGCAAAAATGTCTGTCGATGGGGTTGATTGACAAATCTTATTCTGAATGGCTATCATATAGTATCGAAAAACGTGCGACGACTTTATTAACTTGGTTCGTGCTATGTTTGGTTGGCTTTTTCGGCTTCGGTTGGAAGCTAACCCTATCCTTTTCGATATTTTTTCTCTTAATTCGGAAATACACAAATGGTTATCATGCTGCCACCTATAGCCACTGCTTGTTTCTTTCTATTTTAATGGAAATCATTATTTTTACTTTTGTTTCCAGTATTTTCTATTTCAAATGGGCACTTCCTCTCATACTCACAGTTTCTAGTATTTTAATCTGGTGCATCGCACCAGTAAACACCGCCAGTATTCATTGGTCTGAATGTGAACTCAAAATTGTAAAAACAGCTGTACGTTGGTTGCTATTTATTCTAAATGCTTTGGCAATTTTATTGATAAAGTTACAAATAGCGCCTTCAATACTGCAAGGTTTGTCCGCAGCATTAGCTGCTGATGCCATAACACTATTCATATCAAGCTGTCAAAAATTGAAAGGAGGGCGCACAAATGAAAATTCAAGTCAAGGAATTCGTCAAAAAGAAAATTGAAGTTCTGGTAAAGAGGGATATACAAGAGTGGCCACCAGCTTGTACAGGATGGTTGTACCAACCGCAACGTCCCCGTGTATCTGAGAAACATCCGCAAGAAAAGCTCCAATAATTTCCATTCTCCAAAATGGCATAGTCGCGTTTCTGTTCCTATACGAAAGCCATTACAGCGATTCACAGCATTGTGGCAACGACCAACGCAAACAAAATGAGGCATCCGATTTAAGCGTCGGGTGCCTCTTGTCTTTGTGACAATGCGTTTTCTCTCTAGGCGGTTACAAAAGAGTCCCATCGTCTGCCAAAGAGTGACGGGGTTCTGAGAGCGGATTCGGAATGAGATCATGGGGATGTACAGACATGAATCAGAGCTTCTTCCTCCGGAAGAATGCTTTTTTCAAATCGATCTGAATAGCGTGTAAGCCGTTCGCAAAATTTAGTGTGTGCCGTGTGATAAAAATTTCTGAGAATAAAGTCCATGAATTGAAAAGGAGAAACGGCAGAGGAAACGGGAATGCGGCAATTCTCATATTGCCCCAATGTCAAATGCGACTTTGGATGTTCCACGGGAATGAATGCATCGCCTGAATCAAAATCGAACCTTAGCGGAACGGTAACAACTCTCTGATCTAAGATGTCAAGATACATTTCGTCCATCGAATACAGCTCCGGCTCATTCTGAAAAACCTCTAAATCCGGAGCAGGGAAAAAAGACAGTCGATGCGACACCAACTCATTGCCTTGAAAGCGATACAAGAGACTAATTAGAGCACCATCGATCATTTTGATGTTGTAATTCCTTTTTTTCACTAGCTCAGAATACATTTCACGATAGGGAACATCCTTCAGAAAAATAGAATTGTCCGAAGAACTGACTCCAATCTCGCTGATATTCCCGGTGTACGATTTTATCGAAGGAAAATTCTGCTCATCGCAGATACCGACCGCAATCACATCAGTGGTCAGACGCTTAATCTGATTCAAGACATCTACAGGATTCAATCGTTATCCCTCCTTACTTTTAAGAAGGGATATGAGACGATCCACGGTATCTTTTCCCAAATCTTCAAGATAGATGTTACCACTTTCAAGTTCCTGAATCAGGTTTTCAGCATTTCCTTTGCTCTTTTGAATCTTTCGTTTTTCAGCTTCGCTCATATCGCGATTCACGATATTCATATGATCCCGCTGAGCCTTTGTCGGATAAATAAAATCCAACGTGAAGTTATGATCTTTCACCTTTTTATACTCGGCGATTAGCCCGTCCATTCCGGAACCGACCCCCAACACTCTCACCCATGCCTTGCTTCGAGTAATCGCGGTAAACAGCTGATTTCGAAGTTTTGCCAAATCAAAAAATGAGTCAAAGCACGCTTCGGCATTGACGATATAGACCATGGCCGCTTCGTTTCCCTTTGCCCGGTAAATTCCCGTAAAGGCCACAGAAGCATTATCCTCATCAAAGAAGACATCGGGTGCAGTATCTACGCCGGCTGTGTGAGACTGGATGCCCTTTTCATATAAAAGTGCCCGAATAGGCGCAACGTTTGATTTAGTCGTGACAGGGTTCGGGTTGATCACAATGATATCGTCCGGACGCAGTTCGTCCTCCGTAAGGTTCGTTTGAATCTCATTTGCAACCCATTGATCCTGCTCTTCTTTAGAATCGAACTGCTTGAACATTATCAAATCATCGATGCCAGAGTGGCTCTCGAGAAACTCCGGGCTGCTTTTGCTTGTGCGCTCCAAAACAACGTGTTTTCCGTCCTCAAGGGAACCGGCTTTCACATGATAGCCAATCTCTTCCCACAACGCACTCTGGTCAAACATCTGAACAAGACCGGGGCCATCCTCGCCAACAGGCTTTCGGTAAATTCCAAACCCCAATGCATGGGCTGTGACTAGAGCAGGTCTGGAATTTCTGTAGCATTTTTCCAGAATAATATCCTGCTCCGGCTGGCCATCTTCCGATGACCGGAACGTTACGTTTGGTACGCCGTGCTCATCGACACCAAAGATCTCTTCCGGTGAAGGGAGAGACTGTAACCGCAAATTTTGCAGTTCATCGTATGCGTAAACCAACCGTTTAGGTTCCCGCAGCATTTCATAACATAGCTTTAAAAATGCCGGAGAAAAATCTTGAGCTTCGTCTACCAGAACAGCGTCGTACATCGGCCTCGGATCGGTTGCTTCTTCAAGTGCTTTTCTGCAAGCCACACCAAATGGATCTGTAGAACCAAAACGATTTTTGGCAGACAAAAAATCCAAGTATTCAAGATTGTTCGTTCCACAAAAGATATAATACATACCGGTGCGTTCTCCGCCGCCAGGTGCACCCCATGCATGAAGGATGTGCAAGTTGTCCCAGTCCGGTTCCTCGCTGGTTTGTTCAATATAAAATGTGTTGATTAGCTGCCGCAATTGCCCTTTCAGAGAGCGAGTGTTAAAGGTGACAGCAATTTTCCATTCGGGATGCTGTGCGTGCAGGTATGCTGCTTTCAGTGCCAGCACCACAGTTTTACCGGATCCGGCAAGACCGCGGATTCGCTGTACGCCCTCTACGGTCTCGATTACTGCTCGACTTTGCTGGTTGTCTAGATTGGCGATGGAATCCTCTAATGCTTTTAGCTTCGCTCCTCTGGATTCGGGCTTTGTGGTTTCCCTACGTTTTTTTCCTTTGCGGATTGTAGAAATTGCCTGAAGCACAGACACCAGTGCTTCATAATACCCGCTATTGTTCCAGTTCAACTTTTCAATCTGTGCCAGAAGATTATTGTCGTTAGCACACAACGGATAATCTTCATCGCAGTCAACCTTGCGCATGAGAGCGGGGGCATACGTAATGACATTGATTTCAACGCATAGTTTTCTTTTGTTGACAAGCTGCCGGTATCCCCTAAGCTTTGCTTCTATTTTATTGGCGCAATCATCCTGTGCTTCTTCATATCCATCGATGTTTTTCCCTTCGATAAGATTGAAGATGACCAAACCTTTGTCAGGAGAGACCCAAAGACTGTCGATCGGATAAGCACCATCTACGGTTCCGATGATCGGGTATCCGATATACAGATAGCCGTCCAGTTCGTTGTGACGTTGAAAAAAACTTTTCAGAAGGTCACTGGATGTCGGCTTTTGGGTTGTGCCGGTAATGATTGTAACCAAAAGTCTCACTCCTTTTCCATGTTATCAAGTTTATCGTACATCTTATAGAGCCATTCGTCAAGGTCGGATTTGCGCATGATGGAGTACTGCTTTCCAACTTTTACAACTGGCAGTGAAAAAAGAGAACCGTCTTGCCTAAGGCCCTTAATACCAACTTTCACAATAAAATCCGACACAAAAAGCCGATTGGAAGCAACTATGTTTCCGATCGACTTTTTTCTTTTTTAGGCAGGTTTCTTTGCATCCAGTTCTTTCACTTCCTCAATTGAAAGCCCTGCATACTTTGCCACTTTCTCATAGGGCAACCCGTCTTCCAACATCGTCATAGCATTCTTGATCGAAGTTTCATGTGCGGTTTCATCTCTCATTTTTTCCATTGCTCTGCACATAGTTGCCACTCCCTTCGCATCCTGTTTGAAATACTGCACCCGATTTGCCAGAATGGGATAATACATTTTGCTGGAATCTGTACAGAAAAAGTCGTGCATCAGTTTTCCCAACGCTGTTTCGTCCTTGATTTGTGAGTTCACATAGATAATATGTGCCCGATCATTGAAAACCATTCCCGTTTCCTGAACGGTGCGTTCAATGTGATAAATTGGAAGGCCTGCCCTCAGTACATCATTTTCTGTAATGAATATGACGTATGTCTCATTCAGTGCATCGTAACTGCTGCCGGATTCTGTAAGGTTCGCATCCAGCAGACTGCTGTTATAGCGAGCACGTTTTTCGCTTGCGCCTCGGTCGCTGCGCTGCACTTCAATATTATATGCACGGTTGTCCTGATCTACTGCCAGAATATCCAATCGAACAGACCGACCCTGCAAGTTTTTAATATTGTACTGTCCGTGAACTTCACGCACAACCAAATCATTGCGTTTCAGGATGATTTGCAGCAAGAACTCTGCGCAAGCGTGATCTTCAAACACAGCCGCCATGAAGTCTTCGTCGATCAAACGAAACTCACGAATCCGCTGTAAATCTTCCTCGTGCTTTTGTGCAAAGCCCAATTCCTGTTCTGATTTTCTCTCTGACATCGGCTCACCAGCTTTCAAACTACCTTTTCAAAATAATAGTATCATAAATCCGTATTTTTTACAAGAGAACCTCTCTCCCCTTGCGCCAGATCATGATGAACCTTTCTATCTACCTTAAGCGATGCAATCGCGCAGCCTGCATCCAACGGATGCAGAACACAAGGGGTTTGGGCACAGCCCAACAAGCATTTTGCAACGCAAAAAGTGTTTTTGTATAGACGAAAACATTGCTTGCAGATGCAGACGTTGTATATACGTCTGCCCTGCTTGCGGGCGCTATGAAACCTCTCAACATACTTTCCAAAATTCGAAAATCATTTTGCGATCAAGACCGTCCATTTTCAAGTTTCACTTGATGCGGGCGACTATTTTTTTGCTCAGGAAGTTTTCGAGTTTGCAATCGCAGCAAGCAGGGCGAGCCGGTACCACCTCGCAAGTTTTGAACCTGATTTTTTACAAATCCAGCTTCAAAACACTTGTTGGGCTTCGCCCAAACCCGATGTTTAGCACAAGAATGCGCTAGTTTCGCCCCTTAACGACCGCTGAATAAGCAAATTTCTTGGAGAAAAATTTGTTTTATTAAAATCGTCGTTGATACATTTAATATCGCACAAAACCGGAACTATTACTTCCGGTTTTGAAGGCAAAAAGCGGAAGTATCACCTCCTAAAAATTTGAGTGTTATTATGATATGCTCTATCCAGAGCTGTTCACAAGAACCGGACCTCCCAAGTCCGGTTTTCTCCCTCAAAACCGGACCTGATACGTCCTAAAAACGCTTGTATGATTGTGATATGCTTTCTACAACTCCTCATCGAACCTTGAAAACCGCATGACCGTCTGCATGGGATACCCGGCGATGACCAGAAGGAGAGCCGGAAAACGCCGCCGAGAGGGGGCAGGAAGTCCATGCAGAGAGAACGGCACCCAAAATCCGAAATCACGTTGATACGAAAAACCAGAACCAGTAGTTCCGATTTTGCCTTGAAATTCACTTCGTATTTTTTAAAAACCGGAACTACCAGTTCCTAAAAAATCGAGTGACTTTATGGTATGCTCTATCCAGAACATTTTCTAAGAAGCGGAAGCATCCCTTCCGGTTTTTCCTTGAGATTCTCCTAAAATCCACTGAAAACCGGAAGGAATGCTTCCTAAAAATTTCTGCTTCATTGTGATATGCTTTCTACAAGCCTTCATCGAACCTTGAAAATCACATGACCGTCTGCATGGAATACCCGGCGAAGAGACCCTATGAGGACGAGCCGGAAAACGCCGTTGGAAGGGGGCAGGAAATCCATGCAGAGAGAACGGCATAAGAACAATGATATTCTATTTCATTTCAGAAAGGATGGTTTGCCTATGACAAAACTGAGCCAGCTTAAAATCGATCCGGAGTTCCAGAATCAAATCAACCCTCCGTCGTTTGAGGAAACCCACCAACTGGAAATGAACATCCTAAAAGAAGAACGTGTACTGAATCCGATCATCACGTGGAACGGCTATATTGTGGATGGACATACACGCTATCAAATTCTTCGGAAATATCCATTTATTCCATTTGAAGTCATCGAAAAAGAATTTTCCAGCCGTTATGAAGCACTCGTATGGATCTGTAAAAATCAGCTTGGGCGGCGAAACCTGACCCCAGAACAGAAAAAGTTCCTGATCGGAAAGCAGGCAGAAGCGGAAAAGCAAATCAAATCGTTTCACGGCAATCAGTATACTTTGGCATCTGAAAGTGGTCTGGTTCAAAATGAACCAGACCGCACAAAGCACGGTTCACGGTCGAAGGTCGCTGCGGAACATGGAACATCCGAAAGTTATGTTTACCGTGCAGAGCAATTTGCAAAAGGTGTGGAAGCTGCGGAGGAGGCAGTACCCGGAGCGCAGAAAGAAATCCTGAGTGGAAAGATCCGGGCAAGCGACCGTGAAATTTCCTCGATTGCAAAGGTTCCAAAGGAAAAGCGTCCCGAAGTTGTGGCAGAGCTTCGTAAGCCTAAAGGCGAACGGGATTCCAGTATCACGGATTCGTATTCTTCGCCTTCAAAGGACAATGAGTTTATAACGACCTTCAAGCAAGACATTCAGGGGCATAAGAAAGGACTCAACAAGGAAGAAAAGCAGAATCTCAAGGATGCCGTCAAGAGCATCTATTCACCTCGCCGCTTGGCAGATGGCGAAGCCATGATGTGCGAGATTCAGGGAGCGCAGGAGGATTTTGTCCGGCGGTGGGAAATGTGCTTTCGTGAATACCCGGATATTCTTACTGAACCGAAGAACAATGAGAAGCTGCTGATTTTTATCGACCGTGCCAGTCGGTATCTTCAGACGGTAAAAGATCGTCTGAACAATGATGGAAACCAAAACTCTCAAACGGTTTAGCACTAATTCGGATGTAAAAATGGAGGTGAATTCCATTTCGGATTACTTGAAACCCAATATGCCACTGCCGCAATATCTGCCCTATGCCCGCTTTCTCAAAAGAATAACTGGATCGATACACAGGGGCACATTTATGTGATCTATCCGCTTTCCAAGCTGTCAAAAGATTTGAGATACAGCCTTTCCAGCATAACACGCGCATTTGCCGAATTGGAAAACGCACAGCTCGTGGAACGCGTCCGCAACGGCTTTTCCAAGCCCAGCCGCATTCTGCTCAAGGTTCCGTACACTACGCAAAATTGCGCTGTCACAGTATGCAAAAACGCCGAGCATGACTGTGCAGAAACGAGCAGTGTGATTGCGCAAAAATGCACACCTAACCAACGTAATAAGAGCAACCTGAATGATAACCACCTGATAAGATCAAACAATGCTCGTCTATCGTTGGGAGAATGCACCATGCACATCGCTATGTGGAGCAGTGGCAGACCATGCGTGCAGAGAACCTAGGACTGTTCCTCTGGGGCGGTGTGGGCACCGGCAAGAGTTTCCTTGCCGGGTGCATTGCAAACGCTCTGATAGAGCAGGAGGTGCCTGTGCACATGACAAACTTCGCCCGAATCCTGAACGAGCTGAACAGCAGCTTTTCCGGGCGGAATGAAGTTGTAGACAAGCTCTGCTGCTATCCCCTGCTCGTCATTGACGATTTCGGCATGGAGCGTGGTACAGAGTATGCGCTGGAACAGGTCTACAACATCGCGGACAGCAGATACCGCAGCCAAAAACCGCTAATCGTCACTACCAACCTGACGCTGGATGAGATACGGCACCCACAGGATACCGCCCATGCCCGCATCTATGACCGCCTGTTGGAAATGTGCATTCCTGTTTCCTGCATCGGTGTGAGTTTCCGCAAAGAGAACGCGCAGGAGAAGCTGAAACGCATGAAACTTTTGATTGGATAAACCGAAAACATCGGAAAGCAAAAATTGCCGGGTGTAATAGTCACCCGACTACAAGGAATTGGAGGTCTGCCTATGAATTTGAATCGGCCTGACATGACCGAAACCGTGAAATTCGAAAATTATACGAATAATCCCTTGCAAAAGGACTCGAACCCCACTACAATGGAGGTGGTCACTCAAACCAATGCCGTCAAGTCTCCGACTGACAGCCCGGCAACCACGAAACTGGTGTACACGGTGGAAGAGATCGCACGAATGCTGGCCATCAGCCTGCGCTCTGCTTACAACCTGTGCAACAGCACCACCGAATTCCGTGTCCTGCGGGTAGGCGGAAGCATCCGCATCCCGAAAGACAGTTTCGATGCGTGGCTCCGGGCAGCTTGAAAAAGGAGATAACGTATGGCATATATCACAAAACGCGGCAGCTCCTATGGCGTCCGCTATACTTACCAAGACGAGCAGGGTAAAAACTGCAACAAATGGGAAAGTTTTTCTACGAAAGAGGAGGCAACAAATCGCAAAAAACAAATCGAACACGAACTTGCAAACGGAACGTTTCTGATTCCGTCCACCATCACCGTCAAAGAGTTTTTGATGGAGTGGCTTCCCAAACAGTGCAACAAGCACAAGTGGGCACCCTGCACCTATCAATCCAATCTGGGAACGGTCCAGAACCTCATTATTCCGTATATCGGCGATATGCAGATGCAAAAGCTCAAGCCTTACCATCTGGAAGACCTGTATGCCACTCTCGGCAAAACGCCCTGCGGCCAGTATTATGAGGGCAAAAAGCAGGTGCTTTCGGAAAAACAACAGCAGCGATTTCTCTCCGGCACGACCATCCACGAGGTACACCGCCTGCTGCGGACAGCGTTCCAATATGCGGTGGAGTGGGGCATCCTCATCAAAAGCCCCGTTCCGGTGGACAGCCCCAAGAAATCGATTCAGGAGCGCACCATCTGGGACGCGGACGAGATGTGGGCCGCACTTGCCAGCATGGAGGACCCGATTCTGCATCTGGCAGTCCATCTTACGCTGGTGGGTGCATTGCGAGAGGGCGAAGTCGCTGGCCTGACCCCGGAAGATCTTGATTTTGATGGAGCAGATGGCACAGGCACGTTCCGCATCAACAAGTGTATGCAGCGTGTCCAAAAGGCATCGCTGGCAAAAACGGGCAAGGGCTGCATCTTGCGGCAGACCCGCGCGACGGCATGCGTCAGCTCCTGATCGCGAAACGGCTTGAGCAGATAGTCGTCCGCGCCAAAAAGCAGCGCCCCGCGCGCATACTCGAAATCACTGTGCGCCGTCAGCACAATGCAGTGTGCCGCGCATCCCTCTTCGCGCAAAAGGTTCATCATCGTGATGCCATCCATCTTCGGCATGCGGATATCGGTGATAATCAGTTCTGGTTTGAGCTTCCGCGCCAGCGCAAGCCCTTCTTCCCCGCTCTGCGCCTCGCCGACGACCTCGCAGCCCAGCGCCGCCCAATCGACGCCCGCGACAATGCCGCGGCGAACCAGCGGCTCGTCATCCACCATCAATACGCGAATCATACTTTCTCCCTCCTCATCGGCAAACGTACCATCACCAGACAGCCCTCGCCCGGTCTGGAGCGCACGCTCAGGCCGTATG
>ERZ826613.2001-NODE-2001-length-21624-cov-3.758867_pt1 | contig 21624 bp, 18 predicted proteins | sample MGYA00519925_ERZ826613 | MGnify/ENA primary metagenome ERZ826613 (study PRJEB31778, sample SAMEA3449236) | human gut metagenome | biome: human gut; feature: human-associated habitat; material: faeces | place: United Kingdom | collected 2010/2012 ... | reverse complement strand
TGCGTATCTACGCCGCTTTTTCAACTTTTGTATGTGAATTTTGGGGAAACTTAAAGCTATACTATTAACGTAATAAATTTCAAAGGATGTACTTCTTCAATTTCCTGTTAAGGCGTGATAAAGGAAGTCCCACTACATTAAAATAATCACCTTTGATCGACTTAACAAGCAGTGAACCTTTTCCCTGTATTCCATAGCCACCTGCCTTATCAAACGGTTCTCCTGTCTGTATATAATTATTTATTTCTTCATCAGATAAACAATAAAACTCAACCTCTGTTTTTTCAGTAAATGATAGTTTAAAGGAATCAGAAATGACGGACACTCCGGTATAAACATAATGTACTGTCCCAGACAGTTCTTCTAGCATTTGTTTACAGTCATTACTGTCTTTAGGTTTGCCAAGTATTCTATTATTTATAACTACTGTCGTATCACAACCTATAACTATATCGTCCGAATTACGTTTAATAAATTCTGCTTTTTTGACAGCAAGAAATTCTGAAGCTCTGTCTGGAGATATATTTTCGGGCAGGGTTTCGTCTGCTCCTGAAGGTTTTACTTCAAAATCACTGAAAATAATTTTCAGCAGTTCTTTACGTCTTGGCGAACCCGATGCAAGTATTATATTCATTTTATCCTCCTGTTTTTTCTGTTTTACTACATTTTAGCATATAATTACAATTTTGGCAAAAATTTAATAATAATATTTTCTTTTTTATCGCTTTTTACACTCATATTATAAAATGTTATAAAGAATTGTTGATTTTGCACAAATTACAACCAAAATATTTTAATGTAACTTTTAATAAATATGCAGCTTGTTCATACTTTGTTCACAAATTAAAAAAATAAATGTGTTATAATAAGGCTATCAGCAAGAGGTGTGAAAATTTATAAGTTATATTATGTGAAAGGATGATTATTCATGGTTAAAACAAATTTAATCGGTAGACTCAAAGCTGCGGCAATAAGTGCAGCAATGATCACAACTGCTTTTGTAACACCATCAATTGCTACTATAAATAGTGTTACAGCAGCAGGCAGCAGTTCGATTTCTGTAAATAAAACTCTTATTGCAGACGGAAAAAATGAAGGGCAGAGACAAGCTAAAATTCCTGTTACTTTATCATCAGATGCTTCGGAGCTTACATTCAATTTTGAAACTGAGTATGCTGGAAATGTTTCAATTGGCATCTATGGTGCTGAAATCAAGTCTGATCCATATTGGGTTGATCTTGACGGAAGTTTTGATGCGAAGGCTGACGGCGGAAAATTCTCAGTTACATACACTATTCCGTCAACACTTGATCCAACAGAAATAAAAAGCATTGGTGTTGGTATCTGGTATCCTAAGACAAATGAAACATTCAAGCTGACAACTATTTCAACTGACGGCACAGGCGGCGGCTCAGGTGGAAATCCTTCAAACCCGGCAGAACCTATTGTTTCAAAGAATGACAAGAGCGGTACATGTACATTTAAGGACAATGGCGATGGCACTGCTGATATCACTTCCACACTCACAGCTGAAATTTCTGATGTAGATTATACTCTTACAGCAGGATATGATGAAGAAAAATATGCTCCTTACAACAAAGACCCTGATGCCAAGGAATGGCAAGAAGGGGATCCGATTAATTCACACAAGTTTAAATGGTCTGAGTTCAATATAGCAGATATTGACAATGTTACATTCCAGTCATTCAACTATGTTATAGAATCTGATGTTGATATGAAGAAACTTATGTATGGCGGCGGTATCAACGTTAAAAAGGATTCTGTAGCTGATACAGAAGCTGTTAAAGGTAAAGACGGTTACTGGTACAATGACCAGGGTGAAGAAGACGTAGAAAAGTACGGTGACAAATTCCTGATTGATGATTATGCAACTGGTTATACTGTTGAAGATGCAGGTACTTATGCTAAGATTGTCTGGGATGTACCAAAGAGTGTTCAGGAATGGGTTACTAAAGGATCTGACAGTGCTGTAGGTATTCAGTTCTGGTATGGACAGGATGGTTCCAGCGAAGAATATAAGGAAATTGAAACTGTAAAACTTACAGGTGCTTCATGCACATACACAAGAAAAATGACAGTTCCTTATAATAAAACTATCAACAAAAAGACAAATCAGAAGCTCACAATGGGTACTGATGATACAAAAAATCAGATTAAATTAAATCTTGCTGATTTAGGTCTTAAGGAAAGAGATAAGCTTTCAGCAATCAAGTTTACTGTATCCGGCACAGGCGTTGAAAAAATGCAGTTCGGTGTTGGTATCTCAACAGATATTGAAAACCCAATGGCAACAAAGGGTTGGTATCAGCCGGGAAATATCACAGTACTTGATGACGGAACAAGAAAATCATTTGAAATCATGTGGATTCTTCCAGATGTTGTAAGAAATGATGTAGATCTTGTTTCTGAACTTGGCAATCTTATGTTCGGTTACTGGTATGGCGGTGACAAAGACGGTAATGAAATTGCAAATGTAACTCTTGATTCTGTTGACTTCTATACTTTCCAGAGCAAAGAAAAGGAACTTACAGTTTCCCCTTCTGAGTTCGAAATCACAGTTGGTGAAAAGAAACAGCTTACAACAAGTGTTGACGGTTGTACATTCGTAGCAGCTTCTGCAACAGGCGGCGAGTATTTTACAGTTGACAAATCAGGCAACGTTGAAGCTTTAGCTCCAGGTGCTGGTACAATCACAGTTACATCTCCTGAAGGACAGGAAGTTGTAGTTACAGTTATTGTAAAGGCTGCTCAGACAACTACTACAACAGTAACAACAACTGCTATAACTACTACAACCGCAACAACTACTACTGCTGATCCGGATCCTATTGACTGGAGCAAGGTAAAATATGGTGATGTTGACCTTGATGGTGATATCACTGCTACAGATATCGTTCTAATTAACAAGTATGTTTTAAGTAGTGCTGAATATCCATTCGTAAATGCAACTGCAACAGAAAATGCAAATGCACATTACGATAAGGATGAAAATGGAAAAGGTATTATTAACCTTTCAGACTCAAATGACGTTATAAGCGTTGTATTGGGTATATTTAAAGAATCTGACTTAGGTCCTCAGAAATAATTATTTCCATCCTATAATTAATGTTCATCCCCCTAAGATTTGACTTAGGGGGATATTTTATTGACACTTTATTAAACTTATGATAAAATAAAATTATTCTTTTCAGGAGGAACTTTCATGAGACCATCAGATTATAAAACCAAACAAAAAGAAATAATTCTGAATTTTTTTATCAAAAACAAAAATCATCATCTGACTGCATCAGATATTATAAACTACCTTCATATACACGATAAGAATGTTGGAAGTGCAACGGTTTACAGATATCTGGATAAACTTGTCAGCAAAGGTATGATCAGGAAATATATTTTAGATGACCGTTCAGGCGCTTGCTACCAATATATAGAAAATAGCGATGAATGCCTTGAACATTTTCATCTTAAATGTATTGAATGCGGAAAGTTGATTCATATTGATTGTAATTATATGAAGTCACTCGATGAGCATATATTACAGCATCACGGGTTTAAAGTGGATAATTCCAGAACAGTACTATATGGCATATGCAACAGCTGTAATGAAAAAAAGTCTATGGAATAAGTATTGGCAATATATGTAAACGGCAATTTATTGCCGCTTTATATTTTTACACTCTGTTTCCGACACACTGGATTGCGAATCACCTTTATATGAGATGATCTGAGGGTTAGTAGTTTTAGGTACATAAATTTTTGTCTTTTTACCACAATAAACTCTCTTTACCATATGAATTCTCCTTTCTGAATTTTAATTTATCATGTTATTATTATGATTTCTTTCTGGATTTTTATTTAAAGGAAAAATATTTTTTTATAAACAAATAGAGTCAATTTTTGTTTACTTTATGTGAAAAATATGGTATAATTAAAAACAGTGCTTTCTATGCACAGGAAATTTGAAAGGAGGCGGTATGGTTCATAATCTGATTCATTTGATTTTTGAACTGTATCACAATTATGAAATCAAACTTAATTTGTATGCTGATAACTATTATCGTTTACTTAGTTGTTATGGTAGTTATCGGAATCCTTGCTTCCAAAAAGAACAAGGATACTCATGACTTTTATCTCGGTGGACGAAAACTCGGACCTATTGTAACAGCTATGAGTGCCGAAGCTTCAGACATGAGCAGTTATCTTCTCATGGGACTTCCGGGACTTGCCCTTTTAACCGGTCTTGCAGATGTTGGCTGGACAGTTATCGGACTCGCTATTGGTACGTACCTGAACTGGCTCATTGTTGCCAAAAGGTTAAGACTTTATTCTCAGAAAAATAACTCTATTACAATTCCTGAATTTTTTTCTAACAGATATCACGACAAGCACAATATACTTATGGGTATTTCGGCTTTAATAATTTTGATATTCTTTATTCCTTATACAGCTTCAGGATTTTCAGCTTGCGGCAAGCTTTTTAACACACTTTTTGGAATGGATTATCATGCAGCAATGATTTTAAGTGCGGTTATCATTATTGCATACACCAGTATAGGTGGATTTCTGGCTGCAAGTACAACCGATTTGCTACAAAGTATAATTATGAGTGCCGCACTTGTTATGATAGTTATTTTTGCAACTATCAGTGCCGGAGGAATAGGTGCTGTGATAGAAAATGCAAAGTCACTTCCGGGGTATCTGTCACTCAATCATACATATGATATTATAGCTAATTCATCTAAATCATATAATATTATAACTATTATTTCTACTGTAGCATGGGGACTCGGTTATTTTGGAATGCCTCATATTCTTCTTCGTTTCATGGCAATAGAAGACAGTAATAAAATAAAGACATCCAGAAGAATTGCTTCTATCTGGGTTGTTATTTCTATGTTTATTGCGATTTTAATCGGACTTATCGGTAAAAAGATGATTGTTGATGGCAATATATCTGTTTTTGGAAGTAATCCATCAAATTTCAGTGCAGAGTCTGAAACAGTAATCATGAAAATTGCTACACTTATAAGTGAACACGGTATAGTAGCGGCATTATGTGCCGGACTGGTTTTTGCAGGAATCCTTGCGTGTACAATGTCAACATCTGACTCACAATTGCTCGCTGCATCTTCAAGCATGTCAGAAAATATTCTGCAAGGCGTTTTTAAAATTAAAATGTCACCAAAAGTTTCTATGCTGACAGCGCGTGGTATTCTGCTTATAATTGCGGCCCTTTCAATTGTTATTGCATGGAATCCTGAAAGTTCTGTATTCCATATCGTTTCATTTGCATGGGCTGGTTTCGGAGCTACATTTGGTCCGGTAATGCTTTGTGCGTTGCTGTGGAAACGTTCCAATAAATGGGGAGCAATTTTTGGCATGATAACCGGTGGAGCTATGGTATTTATATGGAAGTTCTGCGTAAGACCTCTTGGCGGAAAATGGGATATATATGAACTTCTGCCTGGATTTATCACTGCTCTTATTGTCATTATTGTTGTTTCACTTCTTACCAAAGCTCCTGACAAAGAAATTGTTAACGAGTTTGAAGAAGTTCAGAATGAACTAAAAAATGCGTAAAACTTTATCTATATAAAAACAGGACGGCATAATAAAACCGTCCTGTTTTTATTTTGTATTCATATGTCCTGACAATCACTGCAATCATTCGTATTAACGTATCTGTCAGACGGATATGCACAATTACAACCACAGTCGCAATCAGATGCATCAAATCTGGAAGGTGAAAATGCTTCTGTCGGAAATTTGATTTTATCAAAAATCTCACACGGACTTCCCACATCAGCACAGCATTCTTTTTTAGGAATTGTGTAGTTATAGGTAGGAACCATAATTGTAACTGGTCGTGTAAGTTCAACAACATAAAACAAACCCAAAGTCAAGTATATTTGTCTTGACTGAATTGGAGTAGGTGCATTTCCATCAGCACATTCACAACAAACTGAACAATCATAACATTGACATGGTGTTCCAATCTTTGCTTCAAGAACAATCGGTGATACAACCTGAACTGCGGCTGTTGGCGGATTAACTGTATTACAGCAATCCCCTGTGGTACCAACAGATGTCCCATCGCTGTAAAATGTTTTTGTACTTGCTTCACTTCCGTAAAGAATACAATTTTTGCTGACAGCTGCCGTACCATTAAGTATTATCGGTTCTCCGCAAGCCTGTTCATAGCCAACAAGCTGAACATCAAGAGAAAAGGTTATATCAACTGAATAAAATCCTTTATTAAAAGGTATTTCTTCAACATTGATACACACATCAGCTACAGTCACGCAACGTGATTTCACAATTGTAACAGATACCGGAAGTTCAGTGGTTAAGGTGACAGGAACGTTGCTTATACAATCTTTATCACTGCAACTGTCAAAAACCCTGTTTACTTTAATAGGAACAGCATCGCCATTACAATGACCTGTGCATTCGCTCATAAAAAAATCCTCCTATTATATATTAAAGTTTCAAAGAATCCGTTTTTGAACACTTCAATATATAATATTCAGATCAAATAAAAAATGTTACAAAATCAACTGTTTTTATCAACCTGATGGAATTTTTTCAGATTTCCGATTTTTTCATTTCTTTCTGATAAAACTTCTTCAACTTCCGACCATTCCAATCCCTGATTAGCACAAAGAACCATTACATGATACAGAAGATCATTTATTTCATTTTTCAGTTCATCATTATTTGAATTCTTGGCAGCAATAACTGTTTCTGTTGCTTCCTCGCCAACCTTTTTACAGATTTTATCAACGCCCTTATCAAATAAGTAACAGGTGTATGAATTTTCCTGTGCTTTTCCATTTTCATAATCAGATTTTCTCTGTTTGATAACCTCAAAAATTTCTTCGTATACTGTCATTATTTATTCTCCTCATCATTATATATTTCATTAAAAAAGCAACTGTAAGAACCTGTATGGCAAGCAACACCTGTCTGCTTTACATTTACAAGCAATGTATCATTATCACAATCGCCATATATACTTACAACTTTCTGCAAATGACCTGATGTTGCACCTTTATTCCAATATTCCTGCCTAGAACGGCTCCAAAACCAGGTATAGCCTGTTTCAAGAGTTCTTTTAAGACTTTCCCTGTTCATATACGCAAGCATAAGAACAGTATTTGTATCAACTTCATAACAAATTGCAGGTATCAGTTCACCTTTGACAAAAAATTTATCAAGATCATTCAAATCAATTTTTATCATAATATATCATTACCCCACAGTCAGTTATCTTACAATAATGCCTTTATCTTTACAATATTTTTTTACTTCTCCTACGGTCAGTTCATTAAAGTGAAACATTGATGCTGCAAGTGCAGCTGTTGCACCTGTTTTTTCAAATACTTCAGAAAAGTCCTCTATTTTTCCTGCGCCACCACTTGCAATTACTGGAATATTTACAGCTTTGCATACCGCATCAAGCATATCAATATCAAAACCATTTTTAGTTCCGTCAGCATCAATTGAATTCAGGCAAATCTCCCCTGCACCCAGCTTTTCAATAGTATGAACCCATTCAATAAGGTCAAGTTTCATATCAACTCGTCCACCGTTTATATAAACAGTCCACTTTTTATCACCGACTTTTTTTGCATCAATTCCAACACAGATACACTGACTGCCAAAAATGTCTGCACCATCTTTTATAAGTTGTGGATTCTGAACAGCCTGTGAATTAACAGATACTTTATCAGCACCGGCTCTTAAAGTTTCTCTGATATCATCAACAGTTTTTATTCCGCCGCCTACTGTCAAAGGAACAAAAACTTTTTTAGCGGTTTCTCTGACAACATCAAGAAAAACTCCTCTTCCCTCATATGAAGCAGTTATATCATAAAAAACAAGCTCATCTGCTCCCTGCTTATTGTACTCTTCTGCATACAGAACAGGATCACCAACATCCTTTATACCTTCAAAATTAACACCTTTTACAACCTTTCCGTTTCTGACATCAAGGCATGGGATAATTCTTTTAGCAAACATTTTTATGCTCCTTTCCCGATTTTAATCGCTTCTTTTAGGTCAAGAGTTCCTTTATATATTGACTTTCCGCATATTGTTCCATAAAGTCCAAGTTGCTTGCAGGCTTTGATATCATCAATTGTATGTACACCACCGCTTGCAATAATATTACATTTTCCTTCTGTTTTTATATGCATTTCTCTTAACTGTCCGATATTGACGCCTGAAAGTGTACCGTCCTTTGAAATATCAGTTACAATAAAATAATTTACCCCTATTTCAATCATCTTTTCAGCAAGATCAATATAGTTAACATTTGATTCCTCAAGCCAGCCCTCTGTAGCAACCATGGAGTTAACAGAATCAATGCCCACTGCAATTTTTTCGCTTCCGAACTTGTTTACTGCATCTTCCACGAGTTTAGGATTTTTCAGTGCAGCAGAACCGATTATGACTCTTGAAATACCCATAGATAAATATTCATCTATCGTTTCTATATTTCTGATTCCTCCACCCACTTCAACTTTAAGAGAAGTTTTCTCAGCAACGTCTTTGTATATTCTGGTGTTTACCGGTTTACCTTCTTTAGCACCGTCAAGATCAACCATATGAATCCATTCAGCACCGGATTTTTCAAAACCAAGAGCAGTTTCCATATAATCCGAAGCTACTTTTTCTACGGTAGCAAAGTCGCCTTTAAACAGTCTTACGCAATTTCCGTCCTTGATATCTATAGCTGGTAATATTATCATTTAATAAGTCCTCCGAAATTCTTCAGAATTTTAAGACCGGTATCACCGCTCTTTTCAGGGTGAAACTGTGCTCCGTAAACAGTATTTCCGTCATAAACAAGTGCAGGAACTTTACCGCCATAAACAGAATATGCGGCAATGTTTTTATCGTCACATTCTGCCTTATATGAGTGAACAAAGTACACATAGCTGTCTTTTTCAAGACCGGAAAGCAAAGGACAGTCATTCTGAATTTCAAGCTTATTCCAGCCCATATGAGGAATTATAAGGTCAGGTTCTTCCATTTTTTTGACACAACCCGGAATAAGTCCCAGTCCGTTGCATTCTTCAAACTCATAACCTTTTTCAAAAATCAGCTGCATTCCAAGGCATATCCCAAGAAATGGTTTCTGTTTTGACTGAGATACAATTGTTTCAATAAGTCCACTTTTTTCCAGCATGGACATAGCGCTTGGAAATGCTCCGACGCCAGGTAAAATCAATGCATCAGCATTTTCTATATCTTCTTTTTTGTTTGTCAGCATTGAATCGAATCCCAGATAATCAAGTGCATTTTTTACACTGAATATATTTCCGGCACCATAGTCAATTACAGCAATCATTTTTAAAGCCTCCCTTTAGTTGAAAGTGTTTCACCATTGCCAAGTTCAGTAACAGCTGTCTTCAAAGCATGAGCAACTGCTTTGAATGCTGCCTCACATTTGTGATGATCATTAGTTCCATAAAGCATGTTTATGTGAAGAGTAATCCCGGCATTGAAAGCAAATGCCCTGAAAAATTCTTCTGTAAGACACGCATCATACTCACCTATCATCTGATTTGTAAATTCACCCTTAAAAACAAGAAACGGTCTGTTACTGATGTCAAGTGAACAGAATGCAAGAGCTTCGTCCATCGGGATATATTCACTGCCATATCTTGCGATTCCGGACTTATTTCCCAAAGCTTCTGATAAAGCTGTTCCAAGCACTATTCCCGTATCCTCAACAGAATGATGACCATCAACATACAAATCTCCGTTACAATGAATCTGCATACTGATTCCGCTGTGAACTGAAAGAGCAGTCAGCATATGGTCAAAAAAACCTATCCCTGTCTTAATATCAGCATTACCTTTTCCGTCCAGTATGACAGATACTTTTATATCAGTTTCCTTTGTTTTTCTTTCAGCATTTCCGCTTCTCATAATATATCCTTTCTTACTGTGCCGTGATTTCTTCCAGAGCATTAAGCAGACTTGTCATTTCTTCCGGAGTACCGACTGTTATTCTGAGATAGTTACTGATTCTTGGCTTATTCCAGTATCTTACAAAAATTTTACGTTTCTTCAGTTCATCAAAAATTTCATTTGCCGGTTTGGTATTGTGAGAAGCAAAAATGAAGTTACTCTTTGAGTCCGGAAAGTTAAATCCAAGATTTTTAAGTTTAATTTTAGCATCTTCTCTTGTTGCGATTATTTTATCTACTGTCTTTTTAAAATACACTTCATCTTTGACTGATTCCGCACCGCATATTTGTGTAACAAGATTCATTGTATAGGAATTTACAGAAAACTTCACATCATTCATATATTTAATGAGCTTTTCATTTCCCATTGCAAAGCCTATTCTCATACCCGCCATTGAACGTGACTTGGAAAATGTCTGAACAACCAGCAAATTATCATATTTTTCAATAAGCGGCAGACAGCTTTCTCCGCCGAAGTCTATATATGCTTCATCAATAATGACTATTGAATCCGGATTAGACTTAATAATCTTTTCTATCATTGATAAACCTTCAAGTACTCCGGTAGGTGCATTGGGATTCGGAAATATAATTCCGCCATTATCACAGCAATAATCATCAGGATTAATTCTAAAGTTTTCATCAAGCGATATCTGCTTATATGGAATACGATATACATCAGCCCAGACATCATAAAATGAGTATGTTATATCCGGAAAAAGTACAGGCTTGTCTGAATTAAAAAATGTCATGAACGCCATTGACAATACATCATCAGAACCCACACCAACAAATACCTGAGATGATTTTAAACCATATCTCTCAGCCAGAGCTTCAACAAGAATCTGAGAATCCGGATCAGGATAAAGTCTCATTTTATTTGTATCGAAGTGTTCAAGTGCCTTTACAACATTTGGTGACGGCGGATAAGGATTTTCATTTGTATTAAGCTTTATTATATCATTTTCCTTTGGCTGTTCACCCGGAACATAAGGTTCAACTCGTCTGACATTACTTTCCCAACTCATAATAAACTCCGTTCTGCCGCATCAGGCTTTAATATTATTCAAATCTTACTTTTATAGCATTAGCGTGTGCTGTAAGACCTTCTCTTTCTGCTATCAGAACTATATCGTCCTTTGCATCTCTGAGGGCTTCTTCAGTATAATAAATATAGCTTGAACGCTTTACAAAACTATACACTGAAAGAGGTGAGAAAAATCTTGCTGTTCCGCTTGTAGGAAGAACATGGTTTGGACCTGCATAATAATCCCCGAGTGGCTCTGAAGCATACTGTCCCAGAAATACTGAACCTGCATTATCCAGTTTTCCAATATATTCTGTAGGATTTTTCATAAGAACTTCAAGGTGTTCAGGTGCAATTGCATTTGCAAGCTCTACAGCACAGTGAGGGCAGTCACATACAATTATCATACCATAATCTGTAAGTGATTTTTCAATAATATCTTTTCTTGAGAGGTTCTGTACCTGCCTTTCAATTTCAGCAATTGTTTTATCTGCAAGTTCTTCGCTTGTAGTAAGAAGTATTGACGATGCAAGTTTGTCATGTTCTGCCTGTGACATGAGATCAGCAGCAACAAACTTCGGATCAGCTGTTTCATCTGCCATAACAAGAATTTCACTCGGACCGGCTATCATATCAATGTCAACCTGACCGTAAAGAAGTTTTTTTGCGGTAGCAACATATATATTTCCAGGACCTACAATTTTATCAACCTTTGGAATAGATTCAGTTCCATAAGCCAGAGCAGCAATTGCCTGTGCACCGCCTGTCAGGAAAACTCTGTCAACTCCACAAATAGCAGCAGCAACAAGGATGTCTTTATTTGGTGTACCGTCTTTAAGCGGTGGTGTTACCATAATAATTTCCTTAACGCCTGCAATTTTAGCCGGAATTGCATTCATGATTACGCTTGACGGATATGCAGCCGTGCCACCCGGAACATAAAGTCCAACCTTTGCAAGTCCTCTTACTCTCTGACCAAGCATAACACCATTTTCTTTGGAATTCATAAATCCATATTCTCTCTGACGATTATGAAAATCTGCTACATTTTCCATTGCATTAAGAAGTGCATTTACAAAGTCTTCATCTGCTTCTTCAAGAGCATCATTTATTACATCCTGAGGGACTTCATAATATTGAGGAAGGCTGCCATCAAACTTTAATGTGTAATCATTAACGGCCTTATCCCCGTTTTCTCTTACATTTTCAATAATTTCATTCACAACAGCAGTAACCCTTTTATCAGTTTCACCGCTTCTTTTTTTCATTTTTTCAAGAAATTCAAATTCATCTTTTCCGTTTGCATATATCTTTTTAATCATTACAGATTCTCCTCAATAATACTTATAAGATTTTCAATTTCTTCCTGACGAAGTTTAAGGCTTACTGTATTTACGATAAGTCTTGCTGAAATCGGAACAATATCTTCTATAACTTCAAGTCCGTTTTCTTTCAGTGTTGTTCCGGTTTCTACAATATCGACGATTCCATTTGAAAGTTCCAGAAGAGGGGCAAGCTCAACAGAACCTTCTATCTTAACTATATCAATATCCATTCCTTTACTTTCAAAAAAAGTTCTGGCAACATTCGGATATTTTGTTGCAATTGTCTTTACACCATATCCTTCATAGAAGTCCGTTCCTTTTTTTGCAGCGAGTGCAAATTTACACTTACCGAATCCAAGATCCATAAGTTCAAAAAACTTACCACTCATCTCAATGATAGTGTCCTTTCCGACAACACCCATATCGCAAACACCATGTTCCACATAAGTAATAACATCATTTGCCTTGGCAAGAACAACTTCAATATTTGCTCCCTTTATAGGTAAAATAAGCTTTCTTCCTTTTTCTCTTACGGCTGTACAGTCAAATCCTGATTTTTCAAGAAGATTTATTGTATCCTTTTCAAGTCTGCCCTTTGTAAGAGCTATTCTAAGTGGCTTTGACATTTATTTCACCTCCGTAATTGATTCACCGACTGATATAACAGAAGGTATGTTTTTTTCTTCAGCATATTTTTTTGTTTCTTCTATTGTGTCAAACAGTGATATTTCTACTGTTTTGCCACTGTTTCTGAGATTCTGTGCTTTATTCAGTGCTTTCATTTCATAATCTTTTTCGGCAAATACCACAACATCAGATGATGGTTCAGTCACGGGACTGTGTTTAAGTTCAACTTTTGAAACAGCATCAACATTTACTGCAAATCCTGTTGCCGGAACATCGTATCCGAAATCGGAAATCAATTTATCATAACGACCGCCTGAGAGAACCTCTTCACCATATCCTTCAAGGTACCCCTTTATTATTACCCCTGTGTAATAATCAGTTCTGTTAACCATTCCAAGGTCAACTGTAAGATTACCACTTCCGATTATACAAGAAACCTGCTTATACAGCTGTTTTAATCCCTCGAGAACAGCATCAATCTTTTCATCAGAAAACAGTCGTGAAGCCTTTTCAAAAACTTCTTCTCCACCGAAAAGTCTTGGAAGTTTTTTCAGAGCATGGGTAATATCATTTTTTCCAATACTGTCCAGATAATCATTAAGAGCAGGATAGTTTTTGGTTTCAATGTACTCTCTTATTGTTTCCTTTCGGCTGTCATCAACATCAAGCTTATTAACAAGTTCATTGAACAATCTTATATCGCCGATTTCCAGGGAAAAGTTTGTCTTGGAGCATGAGGAAAGCACTTCTATAGCTGTTGAAATTACTTCAAGATCAACCATTTTTGAAGACGAACCGATAAGCTCAATACCGGTTTGAACAGTCTGTGCACTTTTGCCTTTAAGTGACGGAGCCATGTTAAAAACACACTGGTTATAATATAATCTCATTGGAAGTTCAGCATCTTTAAGTCTCGTAGCAACAATTCTTGCAATCGGAATCGTATTATCCGGACGCAGAACAAGAAGTCTTCCTTTGCAGTCGGTAAGTTTAAAAAGCCTTTCCTGCGGAAAATATCTGCTGTTGTGATTAAATACATCATAAAATTCTATACTTGGTGTAACAAGTTCAGAATAGCCATGACTTCTGAAAATTTTATGTATTCTATTTTCTATGGTCTGTCTTATTATACATTCATTAAAAAGAAGGTCTTTCGTTCCTTCTGGAGTGATTAAATCATTAATCTTCATTACATTTCTCCTTCGTTCGCTTTAGTACGCTAATATGATAACATGATAACAATAAAAAGTCAAGCTAAAAGAGTGTCATCTGACTTGTTTTAGGCAAATTGCCTAATGCGCCAAGCTTTTCCAAAGCTTCAATTGTCGTTTTTGATGCGCCACTTTTTATCTGTAATTCTTCAATTGATATATAATCCTTCTTCTGGGCAGCTTCATATAATTTCAGTGCCGCTCCTTCCCCTACTCCTGACAATGCACCAAACGGTATTCTTATTTTGCCGTCTTCTATAATGTATTTGGTTGCGTGTGAATGATAAATATCAATAGGAAGGAAATTATATCCTCTTGTCATCATTTCATTTATAATCAAAAGCAAATCATATGTATCTTTTTCTTTGGCACTTTTTTCATTGCCCTTGGCTCGCAGTTCATCAATCTTGTTTCTGACAGAATTAAGTCCGTTCATAACTATCTCCACATCAAAGTCTGATCCGCGTGTTGTAAAGTAAGTCGCATAGAATTCCAGTGGTTTATACAGCTTGAACCAGCCAAGTTTTATTGCCGCAATTACATATGCTGCTGCGTGTGCTTTCGGGAACATATATTTGATTTTCAGACAACTGTCAATATACCATTGCGGTACATCGTGACTTTTAAGCATTTCAATAATTTCAGGAGTGAAAAATTTAGGTGCCTTACCTTTACGAGTCCATTCCATTATATTAAACGCCATTTTAGGTTCAACACCTTTGTAAAGCAGGTATGTCATGATACTGTCACGAGTACCAATAACGTCAGAAATTGTACAAATTTTCTGGTCAATGAGGTCTTTGGCATTCCCAAGCCATACGTCTGTTCCGTGTGACAAACCAGAAATTTGCAGGAAGTCACTGAACTTTGTAGGCTTTGCGTCAATAAGCATCTGAATTGTAAAACCAGTTCCCATCTCAGGAATTCCAAGGCTTCCTGTCTGACAGTAAATTTCCTCAGGTGAAACCTCCAGAACTTCAGCTGAAGTACACATTTTAATTACTTTTGGATCAGAAGTCGGAACGTCTTTAATGTCCATTCCCGTCATGTCCTCAAGATGCTTGTACAATGTAGGCACAACGTGTCCGAGTTCATCAAGCTTAAGTATCGTATCATGCAGGGAATGGAAGTCGAAATGTGTGGTTACGACGTCCGACTCATCTGATTCTGCCGGATGCTGAATTGGTGTAAAATCATATACTTCATAATCTGAAGGAACAACAACCATTCCTCCCGGGTGCTGTCCGGTAGTTCTTTTTACACCAGTACAGCCTATTGAAAGTCGATTTTCTTCAGCCGGATTTGCCGTTTTACCAACTTCCTCAAGATAGTGCTTTGCATAACCGAATGCCGTTTTTGACTGAACACCACTTATTGTTCCGGCTTTGAATACGTTTTTCGGACCGAACAGCTCTTCAGTATATCTGTGTGCGCTTCCCTGATACTCACCGGAAAAGTTAAGGTCAATATCAGGAGCTTTATCACCGTCAAACCCAAGGAACGTTTCAAATGGTATATCGTGACCGTCACGCTTCATATCAGTACCGCATTCAGGACAATTTTTCTGCGGAAGGTCGAAACCAGAGCCAACACTGCCGTCCGTAATAAATTCACTGTGTTTGCATTTCGGGCATACATAGTGCGGTGCAAGCGGATTGACTTCAGAAATTCCCGCCATTGATGCAACAAATGACGAACCGACAGAACCTCTTGAACCCACCTGATAACCATGTTCAACCGAATTCCATACAAGTTTCTGAGCGATAATATAAAGCACTGAAAATCCATGCTTTATAATTGACTGCAATTCCCTGTTAAGGCGTTTTTCAACAATCTCAGGAAGCGGATCTCCATAAATGCTTTTTGCCTTTTCATTTGTAATCCTGACAAGATCTTCTTGTGCACCGGGTAAATCAGGAGTAAAAGTTCCCTTTGGAATCGGTCGGATATCTTTCTCTATCATGTCAGCAATCATATTTGTGTTTTCAACTACAACTTCATATGATTTTTCTTTTCCCAGATATTTAAACTCATCAAGCATTTCATCTGTTGTACGAAGATAAAGCGGAGGCTGATTTTCAGCATCCTTAAAACCATTTCCTGTCATGAGAATTTTTCTGAAAATACTGTCTTCCTTGTCCATAAAATGTACATCACAAGTAGCACAGACCGGAATATTGAGTTTCTCACCAAGTGCGACAATTCTCTTATTATAATTTTCCAGATCAGCAATTGACTCAGCTGTTCCGTTTCTTATCATAAATTCATTGTTAAGTACCGGCTGAATTTCAAGATAATCATAAAACTTAGCAAGTTCTTCAATTTCCTTTTCAGGTAATTTATCAACCATTGCCCGAAACAGTTCTCCAGCCTCACAGGCACTGCCGAAAATAAGACCTTCTCTATGCTTTAACAATTCAGATTTAGGCATAAGCGGTTTCTTGTAGAAATAATTAAGCTGACTGTATGAAATAAGTTTATACAGATTTTTCAATCCGACACTGTTTCTGACCAGGATTATCTGATGAAATGACTTGAGTTTCTTTACATCTATTTTATTAACTTTCGTGTTCAGGTCACTCAGAATTTTTATATCATTGTTTGCAATAAGCCGGTTCATCAGTTCAATAAATATTTTTGACAGCATCATTGCATCATCACAGGCACGATGATGATCAAATTTTCCCAGTTTCAGATGTTTGGCAACTGTATCAAGCTTGTGTTTAGCTAATTCCGGAAGCATTGCCCTGCAAAGAATCAGACTGTCAATGCTCGAATATTCATGCTTAATATTATGCCTTTTACATACAGCATCAATAAATGAATTATCAAATCTTGCATTATGTGCAACCATAACCGGATTTTCACCGCAAAATTCAAGGAACTTTTCTACTGCTTCCTTTTCTTTAGGAGCATTTGCAACCATTCCGTCATTTATTCCCGTTAATTCGACAATCTTCGGCGGTATCGGCTTTTCAGGATTTACCATAATGTTAAAGCTGTCAATTACTCTCATATTTTTCAGCTTGACAGCACCGATTTCCGTAAGACGCTCCTTTTCTACATTAAGTCCCGTAGTTTCCACGTCATACACTATAATTTCTTCATTAACACTTCTGTTATCATCTTTGTTTATAATTTTTACAGGACTTATATCATTAACCACATATGCCTCACAGCCGTATATGACTTTAAAATCGTCAAGGCCACCAGAAGCATTCATTGCATCCGGAAATGCCTGTGCAACGCCATGGTCTGTAATGGCAATAGCCTTATGTCCCCACGAATGCGCACGTTTAATCAACGTTCCGGCATCGGTTATAGCGTCCATAGCAGACATATTAGTATGGAGATGTAGCTCAACACGTTTTTTCTCAGCATTATCCTGACGCATTTTTTTCTTTACTGATACAATAGAAAACGGCTTTATTGTTATATCCTTTGAAAAAGTATCAAATTCTATTCCGCCACAAGCTATAATTGTTACTCCCTTTTTCAGCTTGTCTACTGCTACATCATCTTTTTTAGGATCAACAAACAGTTTCATCTGAACCGAACCAGTATAATCAGTTATAAAAAATGTATAAATAACCTTGCCGTTTTTTGTTGTTCTTGATTCACCGACATCAAAGATATCCCCCATTACCGTAACTTTTCTGTCGAGTTCAGTAATGGCTGAAGAAATTGGTTCCGGGTCAGTTTTTATGTTTCTGCCCATTATGAGTTCACCGGAGCCTTTTACAATATCAAAAATTGGATTAGCAGCGATATCAACAGAAACATTTTTAGTTTCCTTTGGTGCAGATGTTGCAGAAATTTCCGGTCTGGCAACTGAGGACTGAACAATCTGTTCTGTATGTGCAGGCATGGAAGCTCTTATCTCATCCATCATTTTTTCATGTTCCTGCATATCAACGCTATGCTCACCTGTAAGAGCTATATCCATATGTATTCCGAATTCATCATTTATCAGCTTGGAAAATTCTCCGCAGAAATTAGATTTCATAAGCAAGTCATAACCACCGTTTTTAAGTCCTATTGTTATAAGACCTTCACCATACTGAACATCTGCGTTATCAAGAAAACCATTTACAACAGCAAGACGACGCTTCAGTTTTAAAATCAGGTCACCATAATAATCCATTGAAAAAAGCTCAGGTTGATAGGCACAGAGAAGATTTATTTTTTCAAGATTAAAACAGCTTTCAAGATGCTTTTCAAATGCTATTACATCATTATAGGGAATCAGTTTACTGAATTTTACATAAAAAGAAATCTCTGTCAGATCAGATGAATATGTAAGCTTGTATATATTGCCATTTGTCACTGTATCTGGTATTTCAGTTGTATATTCCTTTAAAAAATCCCCTAATTTGATTTCTGTCATTTTTTACTCCTAAAGTAATTCAATTTCATGGAGAAGTTCCGGAACAATATTTTCCTCGGAAATTTTTCTGATAACTTCTCCCTTTTTAAACAATACAGCACATTTGTCGCCGCCGGCAATACCGATATCCGCTTCCATGGCTTCACCAGGACCATTTACCACGCAGCCCATAACAGCAACCTTAATATTCTTATCAATATCCTTTACAGCTTCTTCTACCTCATGAGCTACCTTGACAAGATTGATTCTTGTTCTTCCGCAAGTAGGACAGGAAACAATTTCCACACCACTTCCCCTGCCAATTGATTTCAGAATATCCTTAGCCGCATATACCTCCTGAACAGGATCTCCAGTAAGTGAAACTCTTATAGTTTCACCAATTCCGTCACACAACAGCGAACCAATACCTACCGCTGATTTTATCAGACCCATTCGTTCGGTACCTGCCTCTGTAACACCAAGATGCATAGGATATCCGCTTTTTAGTGCTGCAAGGCGGTAGCTTTCAATCATAGTTTTTACATTTGATGATTTTATAGAAATGACAATATTATTAAAATCAAATCTTTCAAGTAATTTAACATGATAAAGAGCACTTTCTACAAGTGCTTCCGGAGTTGGCGCATGATATCTTTCAAGAATATGTTTTTCCAGTGAACCGGAATTAACACCTATTCTGATAGGTATATTTTTATTTGCACAGGCAACTGCTACTTGTTTTACTCTGTCAATGTCCCCTATATTTCCCGGATTTATTCTTATTTTGTCAATACCCGCATCAACAGCAGCAAGGGCAAGCCTGTAATCAAAATGTATATCAGCAACAAGAGGTATATTTATCTTATCCTTGATTGCAGGAATAAGCTTTATTGCCTCTTTATCCGGTATAGCAACACGTACAATTTCACATCCTGCTTTTTCCAGTTCTACCGCCTGAAAAATATTTCCATCAACATCATCAGAACGTCTGTTCAGCATGGACTGAATATAAATTTTCTTTCCGTTTAAAATACAATTTCCAACTCTAACTTCTTTAACAGTTCTCATTATAAAAACCTACCCTATCAATTTTTTTATATCACTGAACGTTACTGCAACAATAAGCAACATTAAAAGAGCCATTCCAATAAGGTGAACAATTCCTTCATGCTCAGGCTTAACAGGTTTTCTTCTTATTGCTTCAATCAGCAGGAACAAAAATCTTCCGCCGTCAAGTCCGGGGATAGGAAGCAAATTAAAAATACCTAGATTTATAGTTATAAAAACCGTAAGATTCATAAGTGTCATTACAGATTCTTTCATTGTATTTCCTGCACTTGCTGCATCACCTATCGCACCTACAAGTCCTACCGGACCTGAAAGGTCATTGAATCCATATTTTCCCGTCACAATATCGACAAGAGATATCCATATAAGACGACCAGTGGAAATACAGTCCTTAACAGAATACGAAAGAACGCTAAAAGGATTTTTGCTGAGCCCCTTTATGCCAAAATCAATTACAGAATCTGTTGTGTTGTTATGAAACGTTACATTATCCAGATTTATTTTTTCGCCGTTTCTTTTTACAACAAGATCAAATGTGTAATCCTTTGATGAAGAAAGCTGGTAACTCAGATCACTTGTTGTAAAAATCCTCATACCATCCATTTTTATAATTTTGTCGCCTTCACGCAAACCACATTCATAGCTCTGAGCAGTTATAACGCTGCTGTTTTCGGACTCTGTACTAAAACTTCCGACAATCGTACTTGGAACAGCATTTCTCATGCAAGTCAGTACAACTATAATAACAAATCCCAAAAGGATATTCATAAATGCACCGGCAACTATTACAATCATTCTTTGCCACACAGGTTTATTTCCGAATGCTCTTTCATTGTCACTGTCCTGATCTTCACCTTCCATAGCACAAAATCCACCTATTGGAAGCAGTCTTAATGAATATTCAGTTTCACCTATCTGTTTTTTCAGAATTCTTGGTCCCATTCCGATAGCAAACTTATTTACTTTCACGTTACAAAGCTTTGCTGTAAAAAAATGTCCGAATTCATGAATAAAAATAATAATCCCAAAAATTATAATTGCCAGAATATATTTAAGCATAAATCCTCCTGTTATATACGGCTGTTTACAAAATCTCTTGCCGCTTTGTCATATTCAATAACATCTTCATATGAATCAATGTTATGAAAATCAAATTTTACAAGTGCTTCTCCAACAAGTTCGCCTATATCAAGAAATCCGATTTTTCCATTCAGAAAATGTCCGACTGCCTCTTCATTTGCACCGTTTACTATACAAGGATATGCTCCGCCTTTTTTTATCGCATGAATACATGATATCAGACACTTAAACGTATCATAGTCAGGTTTTTCAAAGGTAAGTGTTCCATAGTCCGTAAGACTAAGCGGATGACAGTCACACTCCATTCTGTCCGGATACAGCAAAGCATACTGTATCGGTATTTTCATATCCGGAACTCCCATCTGAGCAATAACGGAATTATCATTATATTCAACAGCTGAATGAACTACACTCTGTCTGTGGACAATAATTTCAATCTGTTCAGGCTGTAAATCAAAAAGCCATTTTGCCTCAATAAATTCAAGTCCCTTATTCATCAGTGTTGATGAATCAATTGTAATTTTATTTCCCATGCTCCAGTTAGGATGATTAAGAGCCTGTTCTATGGTAACATTTTTCAGTTCACTTGCCTTTTTGCCAAAGAAAGGGCCTCCCGACGCTGTAAGAAGAATTTTTTTTAGCTGAGAACGCTTATTTCCTTGCAAGCACTGAAATATAGCAGAATGCTCACTATCAACAGGGTATATATTAACATTTTTCTGCTTTGCAAGACTCATAACCAAATTTCCACCTGCAACAAGAGTTTCCTTGTTTGCCAGTGCAACATCTTTTCCTGCATTAATTGCGGTAAGTGTAGGCAGAAGTCCGACCATACCCACAACAGAATTAACAACTGCGTCATTACTGCTGTCTGCTGCAATCTCACAAAGTCCTTCCATTCCTGTAAGAATTTTTATAT
>ERZ826613.2000-NODE-2000-length-21634-cov-2.762593_pt1 | contig 21634 bp, 20 predicted proteins | sample MGYA00519925_ERZ826613 | MGnify/ENA primary metagenome ERZ826613 (study PRJEB31778, sample SAMEA3449236) | human gut metagenome | biome: human gut; feature: human-associated habitat; material: faeces | place: United Kingdom | collected 2010/2012 ... | reverse complement strand
TCCGCGACAGCCGCAGCAAGGGCTTCGGCGAGGAAGTAAAGCGCCGTATCCTGCTCGGAAACTACGCGCTTTCCTCCGGCTACTACGACGCTTACTACAAGAAAGCGCTCGCCCTCAAGCAGCAGATAATCAAGGAATACAACGCTGTATTCGACCTTGCCGACGTTATCCTCACCCCGACCGCGCCGACTCCGGCGTACAAGATAGGCGCGCAGGGCAACGATCCGGTCAAGATGTACCTCGCGGATATCTGCACCGTTACCGTCAATATTGCTTCTCTGCCGGGTATCTCCACGACCTGCGGCTACACCGCCGAGGGTCTCCCCGTGGGCATGTCCGTCATCGGCAGACGTTTCGACGAGCAGACTATTCTTCAGTGCGCCGACGCATTCGAGCAGACCTTCGCTCCGACTGCGCCCGCCAAGCTTTAAGGAGGTACAGGAATGAGCGCATATTTTCCTACGATAGGACTTGAGACACACGCAGAGCTTTCCACAAATTCCAAGGTATTCTGCACCTGCTCCGCTGAATTCGGCGGAACTCCGAACTCCCGCTGCTGCCCCGTGTGCAGCGGACTTCCCGGAACCCTCCCGGTGCTGAACAGGAAAGCCGTTGAATACATCATCAAGGCTGGCTACGTGATGAACTGCGACATTTCGCGCTTCACCAAGTGGGACAGAAAGAACTACTTCTACCCCGATCTGCCGAAGGCTTACCAGATCTCACAGATGCCGCGCCCGGTGTGCCTCGCAGGCAAGGTAAAGATAAACGTCAAGGGCGAAGAGAAGGAGATACGCATTAATCGTATCCATCTTGAGGAGGACGCGGGCAAGCTCGTCCACGACGATGTTAACCGCATTTCCCTCGCAGACTACAACCGCTGCGGCGTTCCGCTCATCGAGATAGTCACCGAGCCGGATTTCCACTCCGCTGACGAGGTCGTGGCTTACCTGGAGAAGATCATGCTGCTGTTACAGTACGCGGGTATCTGCGACTGCAAGATGGAGCAGGGCTCTATACGCTGCGATGTAAACATCTCCATCGCACCGAAGGGCAGCAATGAGCTCGGCACAAGAACGGAGCTGAAAAACCTGAATTCCCTCAAGGCTATCGCGAAGGCGATAGAAGTTGAGATCGAGCGCCAGGAGGAGCTTCTCGACAACGGCGAGCGCGTAATTCAGCAGACACGCCGCTTTAACGAGGCTCTGGGCGAGACCACCGCGATGAGAAGCAAGGAGGACGCCCACGACTACCGCTACTTCCCAGACCCGGATATCCCTCCGATAATCCTCACCGAGGAGGAGCTTGACGAGATACGCAGCTCCATTCCGGAGCTTCCCGAGCAGCGCGTTGCACGCTACGTCGAGCAGTGCGGCATCAAGAAGCAGGACGCGGATCTCATCGTATCCGACAAGAAGATCTGCGATTTCTACGAGGAAGCAATCCAGGCGTACGACAATCCGAAGGCGGTCGCAAACTACGTGACCGGCGAGCTGCTTCGCAGAAAGAACCTCGGGGAAGTCGACATGGACGACCTGAAGTTCAGCGGCAGGGAGTTCGCACAGCTTGTTGAGTTCCTCCAGACGGACAAGATCTCACAGTCCAACGCGAAGGCTATTCTTGGCGAGATGATCGAAAACGGCGGCACTCCGAAGGATATCGCGGACGCGCAGGATCTGTGGATAAAGGAGGACAGCGACCTCCTCGCAAAGACCGTCGACGAGATAATCGCGAACAACCCGAAGGCAGCCGAGCAGTACCGCAGCGGCGACCAGAAGGTATTCGGGTTCTTCATGGGTCAGGCGAACAAGGCGCTAAAGGGTCTTGCATCACCGAAGGCTATTCAGGAATATATCAAGAAGAAGCTTTCCGAATAATATCAAAACAAAAATCACCCGGCTCTTGCCGGGTGATTTACAATTTAAAACCGCCCACAAAAACGGGCGGTCGTTTTTTATTCAGTGATCTCAGCGGACGAAGATGCCGGAAGCTCCACCGGCTCGGTCTGCTCGGTGGGAATCAGGTCGTCGCTTGACTTCGGTGGAACTGCCGAATCCGCAGTTCCGGAAGGTGCCGTAGTCTCAGCCGGCTTGGTATCCTGCGTCGTTACCTCTACCGGAGTTTCCTCTACGGGTATTTCCTTGGTGGTTCCGGAAGACTTTGTGGTTTTTTGAGGCTTATCAGGCTTGGTCGGCTTAGTCGTCTTTGCCGGTTTGGAAGTCTTTGCGGTCGTTTCGGCTGTAGTGTAAACCGGTGGAACCTCGTCAGCGGGCTGGAAACTTTCCGCCTCAAACGTGCCTGTCGCAGAATCGCCGTCCCACAGACCCGCTTCGGTCAGGGCGCGGTGCATTTCCCACAGGGCAATGCGGTAGGCGTACGGACCGAGGTGTACGCCGTCGCCGGAGTGCAGGCACTCGCGAAGCTCGTTCTTCTCATTCTTGAGGTATCGCCCGAAGTCGAAGTAGTGTACGCGCTCCGGGAAATTCTCCTCGAGATACTTTTTCATGGTATTGTTGAAGCTGTCGATAACGCTGTTTCCGCAGAACTTGCTGCATACAGGAGTTATCGCCGCAACGAAAACGTCGGCGCGGCTTCCTTCGAGCGTGGCTTCAATGACCTTGCGGTAATTCTCGCAGTATGTAGCTTCGTCCACCATGTTGACGTCGTTCATGCCCATCGAAAGGAACACGTACCGCGGATTAGCGGACTTCAGCACCTGATCGTAGGTTCTGCCCTCCCAGCCTCGGAACTTGAACGTATAGTCAAAAAAGCTGCGGGAACCGAGGTTCCCTTTTGCGGCAACATGCTCGTGCGGAACTATCCCATACTCGGAAAAGCCGCTGCAAATGCTGTCGCCTACGAACAGCGAGTAATCAACGAAGCTCAGCTCCTCGCCGGTAAGCTCGAACTTATCGTGAACCGCCTCGTAGAACATATCAAAGTCGTTGTTCATGTCCCGGACCTCGGCGGTTTCCTCCGTGGAGCCGCTCACGGCGATCTCGGGCAGCGAGCCTGACGGTATCTCCGGAGCCTGCGCGCCGTCCGGAACGTCCGTGGCTGTCTTATCATTCTGTTCCGTCTGGGAAGTCACCGAGGAATTCCCGCCGGAAACGAGGTCAGCCATCAGATCAAGGCTGTTCGGGTCGCTGGGGTTGTGGGGGTCGTTCTGTATATCAGTCGAAGCGCAGCCGCTCAGCAGCATTATAGCCGCGAGAGCCGCGCAGGAAAATCTGTATCTCATCTATATTCAAATCCTTCCGGATACGATTCGTCAGTACCGCGTATTCCGCAAAATTCGGCAATTGAATGGTATATTCGCGGTAAAAAACACAAACAGACGCCCGAGAGTAACACACGGGCGCCTGGATAATTCAACAATAAATTACTTGCCGTGCTTCTTGCTGCCGGTGTGCTTTTTAGCAGCAGGCTTTGCAGCAGGTGCCGGAGCCTTGGTCTCAGCGGGCTTAACGGCGGGTGCGGCAGCCTTGGTCTCGGCGGGCTTAGCAGCAGCGGGAGAGGGCTTGGTCTCAGCCTTCTTCTCTGCGGGCGCAGCGGGCTTTGCAGCAGGAGCGGCCTTCTTCTCTGCAACGGGCTTCTCAGCCTTCTTAGCGGGAACAAGAGCCTCAAGAGCCTTGAACTTTGCAACATCGCCATCGACCTTTACAAGTCCGTCGGTGAGCGCGCCGTCAAAGGAAACATCGCCGCTGAAAAGCTTCTCGATGTTCTCAGCAGCGCCGGTAACGTTAGCCTGGAGGTCATCGTAATGATAAGGAGCAACGTCAAGAACGCCCTCTCTTACTGCAACATAGAAATCGTCCATATCGTCGATGAATGTAAAGTTTACAGCAACGGTATCCTCGTACTTCTTAGCCTTTGCCTTGCTTCCCTTCAGATAACCCTTGATCTTTTCAGCAAACTCAATATTAGTCATAACAAATTCCTCCTGTGGTATGCTTCAGACGGAGCGCCCGAAGCCAGGTAAAATTACCTGCCGATTTATTCCAAACAGCGAACCTGCCGCCGTTTTATTCATCTATTGTAGTATACCATAACTCCGCCTTTAATTCAATAGTCATTTTCTATAAATTTACAAGAAAAACAACTTGATTTTCAGATGAAAATATAAATATCAACAATCAGATGAACGATCAGACTCTTCTCTGGGGTATCTCCCTGCCATTTTTATCTATGAAAAGGCGCGGGTGCTCCTTGACTTCCTGAACCGGGGGTCTGTATGTCAGCATATCAAGGCGGACTCTGTCGCGGTACTCGGGCTTTACAAGATAATATACGTAGCTTTCGATTACGTTAGGCTTTGAGAGTACGCGACCCTCTATCTTGAAATTATTAAAGCCCATGTCAAGGTATCTTCCGTAGACATCGTTGTTGGAAACAAACGTGCTGTAATGTGTTATCTGATAGAAATTGTATCTGGTATTGGGGCAGTTGAAATTATTTGCGTCCTCCATCGGATCTTTAACGCTCCTTACTGCTCCAAGCTGCTCATACATAGTCTGCTTGCTGCACTTGCGCTGGCTCTCGCCGAGCACCTCGTAGTGCTGCTTTCTACGCTTGCAGTGAGGAGTGCAGTACGGATTTATAAGGATCTCGACTCTTGAGCGAAGCTCCTGCGGGATCTTGTCCAGCTTCTCGAAATCATTGTTCCAGTTGTAGTCAAGAACAACCAGCTTGTAATCCTTCTTGAACTCCTCCATAAGCTGATCGTAATCTTCGATCTGCTTTACCGTCGAAGAAATCAGCGGGAACTTGGGGTAATTCCTGCGCACGTAATCTTCAAGGAAGGGCTTGTTCACGATGAGCTCATTAAAGCCGTTCTCGGCAATGGCGCAGAGGTGATTGCAGAACTTGTCCTTCAGATCCTTCTCGGTAAGAGTCGGGTTCGTGAATGTATATCTTATAGGAACATTTCTATCATTGAACGCCTTTATCGTGCTTGTGATCTGCGTCTCAAGCGCCAGACCGCCAAGGGCGCGTCCGCCGTTCCAGAGTGCAGATGGGAAGCAGCCGTAGCAGGAAGCAATTTCTATATCGTCATAAAAAAATTCCGGGTGCTCCTTGATCATATCAATGAGATACAGATTCAGATCCTTATGTACCCATATATCAGGAATGTGAAACTTTGCTTTCATTTTAAATGCTCCTTGTTTATTATTTATTGTTGAATACTTCTTTAATTATAACTCAATGTTCCCCTATTGTCAACACATTTCAGCAAATTCTAATGAATAAAACCGGGATAAGGCGGCAAAATATCAACATCAACCGAAAGGAGATAAAAAATGGCAGTAGTACTGATCAGAGCCACCATATTGTACATTATAATCACCTTCTCACTGAGACTAATGGGAAAACGCCAGTTAGGCGAGCTCCAGCCGTCGGAACTGGTAGTGACTATACTCATATCCAACATCGCGGCAATACCCGTGGAGGATTCCTCGGTGCCGATGATACTGGGGATAGTTCCGATATTCACGCTGGTCTGCCTTGACGTGATCGTATCGGCGGTAATGCTGAAGTTCCCGAAGTTCCGCAAGCTGATGATAGGCAGTCCGCGGGTGATAATGTCTGAGGGAGTCATCATTCAGAAGGAAATGAAGCGCCTGCGCTACACCGTCGACGACCTCGTCGAGGCAATGCGCGAGGAGCAGATATTCGACATAACCGAGATATGGTACGCCATCGTAGAGACAACCGGAAAGATACACTTTCTGAAAAAGAAGGACTGCCAGAACGCGGAAAAGGCGGACGTAAACTGCGGCGGCCCCTCAAGCGACCCGCCCGCGGTGATAATCCGCGACGGCAGGGAGGACGAGGAACAGCTCCAAAGCATGGGGCTGGGAATGGGCTGGCTGAAAGAGCAGCTCCGGGAACGGAAGCTCTCAGTAAAGGACGTGTTCCTGATGACTGCGGACAAGAACGGTCAGCACACGATAATCGAACGTCAGAGGGGGCTTTGAATGAACCGTCTTGTTGTAAGCATACTGCTGCTGGCAGTGATGTCGGCGGGGTGTTCATCACCATTGATAAAACCAACGAGCTTTCCGGCTACATTGACCAGGTGGAGCAGGCGCACTCCGAAGGGGACAGCGAAGCCGCCGTGAAATACGCCAATCAGCTCCACGACGCGTGGGATTCGGTGCTGCACTACAGCATTCTCGTCAACGACCTCGGGCACGCGATGGAGATAACGTCCTGCATAGCCGAAATATCCTCCTTCGCCGAGGAGGGCGACGATGAGCTGTACGCCGCATGCGACCGTGCACAGGCGCAGCTTGAGCTTTTCCGCGAAATGCAGACTCCCACGCTCTGGAAAATACTCTGACAGTTTCGGAGCGCAATCGACGGATAAAATTGCTGGCTGGCTGTGAGCCAGCCAGCATGACTAAAAAGTCTGCACGAAAAAAGCGTTGGCGGAACACTCGCCTTTAAATTATAGTTTACCTGTATAATTTCTTCTTGAATCTTGTTGGAGAAGTCTCCTTAACATCATAATCACAAAAAAATAATAAAAAATTGTTGCAAATTGTTTAGGTTTGTGTTATACTAACTTTGACTGCATAAAGTCAGAGTGCAGCAACTTTATTTTATCGAAAGGTCGTGATGTTAGGGTTGGAGAAAAAGGCAGAAGCAGTTCCTGGCGGCGGCAGCTCCAGACTGGCTTTATATGGCTTTAACAACCTCACAAAAACACTTAGCTTCAACATTTATGATGTGTGCTATGCAAAAAGTGAGAGGGAGCAGAAGGATTATATCGCGAACATAGACGAACAGTATAACTCCGAAAGGCTCACAAAAATTCTCTGCGACGTCACCGAGAAGATCGGCGCGACCGTCCTGAATATTTCAAAGCAGGACTACGATCCGCAGGGTGCCTCTGTCAATGTCCTCTTCGCCGAGGGTTACATTGACCCCGACCACGTAGACGAGTCCTGCAACAAGGGCGCCGGCTACTTCAACAGGAGCGGTATCCAGCCGAATACCGTTCACGCACATCTTGACAAAAGTCATATCACGGTGCACACTTTCCCGGAATATCACCCGGACAAGGCTATTTCTACCTTCCGCGTGGATATCGACGTCGCCACCTGCGGCGAGATCTCCCCGCTGAACACGCTGGATTACCTCATAGGCAGTTTCGACTCGGATATCATCACGATTGATTACCGCGTCCGCGGCTTCACTAGGGACGTCTCCGGCAAGAAATGTTTCATGGATCATAAAATGACCTCCATTCAGGACTTCATCGATCCCCAGACCCTGACGAAGTACGACGCTATAGACGTCAATGTGTACCAGTCGAATATATTCCATACAAAAATGCTGATCAAGGAGATAGAGCTTCAGAACTATCTCTTCAATTCCGATGTTTACGAGATCCACCCCCAGCAGCGCCTTGAGATCACCAACAACCTGCGCCGCGAGATGATCGAGATATTCAGCGGAATGAACATCTATTGAGGTGAGCGTAATGCAGCTTGATCACACCCGTGCGCCTCTTTACGAGGCAATGAAGGAATATCAGCTTGACCGCGTTGTCAAGTTTGATGTCCCCGGGCACAAGGGAGGCCGCGGCAACAAGGCGCTGAGGGACTTCCTGGGCGAGGCGTGCATGAGGAACGACGTGAACTCCATGAAGCCACTCGACAACCTCTGCCACCCCGTTTCCGTCATAAAGGAGGCTCAGCAGTACGCTGCGGACGCCTTCGGAGCGGAAAACTCCATCTTCATCGTCAATGGAGCCACCGGAGCAGTTCAGGCGATGGTGATGTCGGTATGCAAGGCGGGGGATAAGATAATCCTCCCGCGAAACGTCCACCGGAGCGCAATCAACGCGCTGGTGGTCTGCGGAGCGATACCGGTCTACGTGAACCCCGGCGTCAACAACGACCTCGGCATACCGCTCGGAATGACCCCGGAGGAAGTTGAGGCGGCTATCCTCGCAAATCCTGACGCGAAAGCCGTGCTGGTCAACAACCCGACCTACTACGGCATATGCTCCGACCTGCGGAAGATCGTCGAGATAGTTCACAGGCACGGCATGAAAGTGCTGGTTGACGAAGCGCACGGAACGCACTTCTATTTCGGCGAGGGACTTCCGCCCAGCGCCATGAGCTGCGGCGCGGACATGGCTTCGGTATCGGTGCACAAAACCGGAGGAAGCCTCACCCAGAGCGCGATACTGCTCCTGGGGAAGGGAATAGACCCGAACTACGTCCGGCAGATAATCAATCTCACCCAGACCACCAGCGCAAGCTACCTGCTGATGGTGTCCCTCGACCTGGCGCGGCAGAACCTCGCACTCCACGGCAGGGAGTTCTACGCGAAAACGGTGGAGTTCGCGGATTATGCGCGAAAAGAGATAAACGCCATCGGCGGCTATTACGCCTTCGGCGAGGAGCTTTGCGACGGCAAGGCGTTCTACGCGTTCGACAAGACCAAGCTTTCGGTGCATACCAGGGCGATGGGTCTTGCGGGCATAGAGGTCTACGACCTGCTCCGGGACGAGTACGACATACAGATAGAGTTCGGCGACATCGGCAATATCCTGGCGATAATCACCGGCGGCGACCGCGCGCTCGAAATAGAGCGGCTCCTCGGCGCGCTGAACCTTATCAAGAAGTTCCACGGGAAGTCCCCCGCCGGGCTTTACGACCACGAGTACATCGACCCTATCCTTGAGATGTCCCCGCAGGCGGCGTTCTACGTCGAACAGGAGACCCTACCGATAGAAAAGACCGCCGGAAGGGTGTGCAGCGAGTTCGTCATGTGCTACCCGCCGGGGATACCGATCCTGGCTCCGGGCGAGCGTATCACCCAGGATATCCTGGATTATATCGCGTTCGCGAAGGAAAAGGGCTGCTCCCTCACCGGCTGCCGGGATATGAACGTTGAGTATTTGCAGGTTGTGAAGTTCAGCGCCGGGAACGACCGGCGCTGAACTTCCGGTTTTTCTTTGATTTTCCGGAGTGGAAAATCAATTTCGCCTTCGGCGAAACCGAAAAACCTCGGATTTGTTGGTCAGCTTAAAATGTTCAGTGCCGGGAATTATCGGCGCTGAACGTCAGAAAGGAAATCCTATGGAATTATGGTTTACAGAGAACCATACGGACAGCATACGGTTCTCCATAAAGATAAAACAGCACGTCTACAGCGAGAAGAGCCGCTATCAGCAGATAGATATTCTCGACAGCTACGAGCTTGGCAGGATACTGGTGCTTGACGGATTCATCATGCTGACGGAAAAGGACGAGTACATCTATCACGAGATGATAACCCACGTTCCGATGGCGACGAATCCCGATATAAAACGCGTTCTTGTAATAGGCGCGGGCGACGGCGGAACTATCCGCGAGCTGACCCGCTTCAAAAATATCGAGCACATCGACATGGTGGAGATAGATCAGCGCGTCGTTGAGGTCTGCAAGGAGTATCTCCCACAGACCGCGTGCAGGCTGGACGACCCCCGCGTGCATATCTACTACGAGGACGGTCTGAAATACGTCCGCGGTAAAGATAACGAATACGACCTGATAATCGTGGATTCCACCGACCCGTTCGGACCCGGCGAGGGGCTTTTCACAAAGGAGTTCTACGGAAACTGCTACAAGGCGCTCAACGAAAACGGAATACTGGTCAACCAGCACGAAAGCACGTTCTACGACGAGTACGCCGAGATAATGAAGCGCGCCCACAGCCGCATAAAGAGCTTCTTCCCGATTTCGCTGGTTTATCAGGCGCATATCCCGACATACCCCTCCGGGCACTGGCTGTTCGGATTCGCGAGCAAGCGGTTCCACCCGGTCGCGGATCAGCACGCTGACTGGTGGCTGGCTCAGGGGCTGAAAACCAAGTATTACAATCAGTACGTCCACAGCGGCTGCTTCGCGCTGCCTAACAACGTCCGGGACGTACTCCGGGAAACAAAGCCCGCAACATGACGGAGGTATAATATGCTGATAGATTTTTCCGACATCGAAGAAAAGCCGCTGGAGCATTTCAAGGGCGGTGAGGGTACGTTCTTCGCGAGAATGTTCACCGACCCCAAAGTCAAGATAATGCGCGGCAGGCTGGAGCACGGAGCTTCCATCGGACTGCACACCCACGAGGGCAACAGCGAGATAGTGTTCATTCTTGAGGGAAAGGGCAAAATGCTGTGCGACGGCAAATACGAGGAGCTTTCCGCAGGAAGCTGCACCTACTGCCCGGAGGGTCACGAGCACAGCCTTATCAACGACAGCAAGGGCGACCTGATTTTCTACGCGGTCGTACCCGAGCACCACAATTAAATTCGGAATTCGTAATTCGCAATTGAATGTGTCCGGCTTCGCCGGACGATATCTGAATACAGGAGGAATAAACTAATGAGCAGAGCAATGATAATCGGCGCGGGCGGCGTCGCAGGTGTGGTAATAAACAAGTGCTGCCAGAACAGCGATGTTTTCACGGAAATCATGATAGCAAGCCGCACCAAGGCTAAGTGCGACGCATTCAAGGAGAAGCTCCAGCCTACCACAAAGACGGTCATCACAACCGCCCAGGTGGACGCGGACAACGTTGAGGAGCTGACCGCGCTCATCAAGAGCTACAACCCGGAAATCGTAATTAACGTAGCGCTTCCGTACCAGGATCTTCACATCATGGACGCGTGCCTTGCGGCGGGCGTTAACTACCTCGACACCGCAAACTACGAGCCGGAGGACACCGCGAAGTTTGAGTATAGCTGGCAGTGGGCTTACCGCGAGCGCTTCGAGAAGGCGGGGCTGACCGCTATCCTCGGCTGCGGCTTCGACCCGGGCGTTACCGGAGTTTTCCCTGCGTACGTCATGAAGCACCAGTTCTACGAGATAAACTACATCGATATCCTTGACTGCAACGGCGGCGACCACGGCTATCCCTTCGCCACCAACTTCAACCCGGAGATCAACATTCGCGAGGTGTCCGCAAACGGCAGCTACATCGAGGACGGCAAGTGGGTCGAGACCAAGCCGATGGAGATAAAGCGCGTCTACAACTTCAAGGGCGTAGGCGAAAAGGATATGTACCTGCTCCATCATGAGGAGCTGGAGTCCCTCGCGCTGAACATCAAGGGCATCAAGAGAATCCGCTTCTTCATGACATTTGGTCAGAGCTACCTCACTCACCTCAAGTGCCTCGAGGACGTCGGAATGACCTCCATCAAGCCCATCATGTATGAGGGCAAGGAGATAGTTCCGCTCCAGTTCCTGAAGGCTGTTCTGCCCGACCCGGCTTCCCTCGGCCCGAGAACAGTCGGCAAGACGAACATCGGCTGTATCTTCATCGGCAAGAAGGACGGCAAGGAGAAGCACTATTACCTCTACAACATCTGCGACCATCAGGAGTGCTACAAGGAGGTAGGCTCCCAGGCTATCAGCTACACAACCGGAGTTCCGGCAATGATAGGCGCGGCTATGGTGCTGACTGGAAAGTGGAAGAAGCCCGGTGTCTACAACGTCGAGGAGATGGATCCGGATCCTTTCATGGAGAACCTCAACAAGTGGGGACTTCCGTGGGAGGAGGACTTTGATCCGGTACTGGTTGACTGATCACCGAACATCGCATGCAGGCGGGCGTTTGCCTGCCTGCGTTCTTTCGGAGCGGCGTGAAGAAATGCTAGAAGCGATTGATAAATCGGAATTTAACGCACATCTAAAAAACGAGAATTCATAGAAACGTAGCCATAAAATGGTGATGAAAGGACGTATAACTTATGAGTAAAAAAGTATTTGTTTTGGTACACGATTACTGGCATCATGATGATTCCATCAAGCCTATGATGGACTATCTGTTTAACGCAGATTATGAAGTAACATTCACAAAGAACCCAAATGATTATTTCAACGGGCAGTTTGATTTGTTTTTGTCTTTCAAAGATCCTATTGAAAATGATCAGATTCCTACTCCAATCTGGTGTGATGAAAAATGGACGGAGAAATTTCTGAATGATGTTCAGAATGGTATGGGAACGATTATGTTTCACGCATCACTTACTGATTACCCAGAAAATCACGCAATCCTCACAAATGTTGTAAGAAGTAACTTTATCACTCATCCCGAACAATGTCCGCTTACTGTAAAACCGATAGCAGAACATCCGATTATTGAAGGCATTGGCAAATTCACATTCCCTGATTTTGACGAACATTATGTAATGGAAATGATTCCGAATGCTGATACAACGATTCTTGCAGAAACCGTTTCAAAGAACGGCGTTCAGCCTGCTGTATGGATTCACACCTATGGCAAGGGAAAAATCTGCTGTATCGTTCCTGCACACACTACCCAAAATCTGACCTGTGAACCATTTGTCAAACTTGTAAAGAATGCTATTGATTGGGTTTAATAGCATTAATAGAGTGTCAAATTACAGTTTATCGTTCAGATAATTTTTCAACGCACACAAGAAAGGAACAAAATGGACTGGAAATACAAAGTAGAAACACCCTGCTACGTCATTGACGAGGGCGCTCTGAAAAGAAACCTCGAACTGCTGAAATTAGTCCGCGAGAAAGCAGGCTGTAAGATACTGCTGGCGCAGAAAGCGTTCTCGGCGTTCGCGGTCTACCCGCTGATAGCAAAGTACCTTGACGGCGTGACCGCCAGCGGGATATTCGAAGCAAAGCTCGGCTATGAGGAGATGGCGAAGCCGTTCGGGAAAGAGAATCACGTGTTCTCCCCGGCGTACCCGGAGCAGGACTTCGACGAACTGCTGAAAATCTGCGACCACATGGTGTTCAACTCCCCGCGGCAGTGGGCGAAATTCCGCGACAGAGTGCGCGCAAACGAACGTTACATACAGGCGGGGATACGCGTGAATCCGGAGTACAGCGAGATAGAAACGGACATCTACAATCCCTGCTTCACTGGTTCGCGGCTCGGCTGCACGCTTGAGGAGTTCCGGAAAGACCCCGCGCTGTACGAGGGCATAGACGGACTGCATTTCCACACGATGTGCGAACAGGGCGCGGATACTCTTGAGCGTACGCTCCCGCATGTCGAGGAGAAATTCGGCTTCATGTTCAACAAGATAAAGTGGCTGAACTTCGGCGGCGGACACCACATCACAAAGCCCGGCTACAACGTGGCAAAGCTGATAGAGTGCGTGAAGCGTATCCGCGAGACCTACGGTCTGGAGGTCTACCTTGAGCCGGGCGAAGCCATCGCACTGAATGCCGGCTGGCTGGTGACGACTGTGCTTGACACCTTCGCGAACGGCTGTAATATCGCGATAACGGACGCATCTGCGGCATGCCACATGCCGGACGTCCTGGAAATGCCCTACCGCCCGGAGATAACCGGAGCAGGGAAGCCCGGCGAGAAGCCGTACACCTACCGTCTCGGCGGCAACACCTGCCTTGCCGGAGACGTCATCGGGGACTACTCATTCGATGAACCGCTGAATGGCGGCGAGCGGCTGGTATTCGGCGATATGGCGATATATTCGATGTGCAAGAACAACACGTTCAACGGAATGCCCCTGCCGTCTATCTACCTGCTGAAAGAATCCGGGGAAGTCGAGCTGATAAAGAAATTCGGCTACGAGGATTTCAAGGGACGTTTATCTTGAAATAGTCCCGCGAAGCGGGACACCATAATTCCGAATTCCGAATTCCGAATTCTTAATTCCGAATTTCAATTGCTGGGGGCGATGTGATTGCCGGGACTTGGCACTATAGTAAACGCCGCTGCGATAGCCGCGGGCGGACTTTTCGGCTTGCTGTGCGGAAAGCTCATGAAGCCGCGCATACAGGAATCGCTCACGATAGCGTGCGGCGTGTGCGTTATATTTCTCGGGATAGCCGGAGCAATGGAGAAAATGCTCAGCGCCGCCGCTGATGGAACTCTCTCAAGCGGGGCACGATGACGCTCATAGCAAGTCTTGTGCTGGGAGCGCTCATCGGCGAGATAATCAATATTGAAGCGGCTATGGAGCGCTTCGGGACGTGGCTCAGAAAGATCTCCCACAGCGAGGGCGACGGCGGTTTCGTCGGGGGATTCGTCAACGCTTCGCTGACCGTGTGCGTCGGCGCGATGGCGGTCGTCGGGTCAATCCAGGACGGGATCCTCGGAGATCACTCAACGCTGTTCGCGAAGGCGGTGCTCGACCTCATCATCGTTATGGTGATGACCGCCGCAAGCGGCAAGGGCTGTATTTTCTCGGCGATACCAGTGGCGATCTTTCAGGGAACGATAACCGCCCTATCAAAGCTGCTGGAGCCGGTAATGACTCAGCATGCGCTCGATAATCTCTCGCTGGTCGGGTCGGTGATGATATTCTGCGTGGGCGTGAATCTCGTGTGGGGGAAGAAATTCCGCGTCGCAAATATGCTCCCCGGACTTGTTCTGGCGGTTGTCTGCTCGTATCTGCCGTGGTTCTGAGTTTTCAACGTTTTCCGGATCGTTGAAAATTCACGGCGAAATAAGCGGATAAAAAAATACTCTGCCGATTGCCGCCGTTTTTTCAACCGTTTCACAAGATATAGTTGAAACTTTGTTGAATCTTTCCGATATATAGTGCTTTTTCAACGAAAAATATCTTTCGAGTCTTCATTCCGAAGGCTCTTTTTTGTTGAAAGTGCACAAAAATATGAACAAAATTTTATTTTAGTTTTTTGGCGATTTATTCGGGCTAACACTTGCAAAAATGTTGAATTCGTTGTATACTATTGGTGGGGGAAAAGGGTGAAGTTTTCACTAAAGTGGGTTAAATATCATAAAAAATCACTGGTTTTCCACATTTTCAACTTCGCCGACCCGATTTTTTATTACTGGGAAAATATATTTCATCTACGGAAAAGCCGTCTGAGGAAGGCGGCAGGACACTTTCACAGGGGACTACAGCTTTGGAAAGGGGGAACAGGAATGTACGGCGAGTTCGAGCACACCATAGACTCAAAAGGGCGCATGAACTTTCCGGCGAAGCTCCGCGAGGAGCTGGGAGAACATTTCTATATTTCCAAGACTATAGGTGAGAGCTGTCTGACGGTACACACAGAGCAGAGCTGGAACGACCTCAGGGAGAGCCTGAGGGGAAAGCCGACAAAGGTAAGGCTCCCGCTGGAGCGCTTTTTGTTCGGCGGAGCATGCGAGGTCGAGCCGGACAAGCAGGGCAGAATCGCCATTGCGCCGGCGCTGAGAGCTTACGCGGGACTCACCTCCGAGGTGGTAGTCGTCGGAATGGACGACCACGCGGAGATCTGGGACAAGGCGGCTTACATAGCTTATACAGAGAGCGTATCCGCCGAGGATATCGCCGCGCTTGCTGAGGAGATCGGTATTTAATGGAGTTTTCACATGTTTCAGTGCTGCTGAAAGAAACGGTGGACGGCGCGTTCACAGACCCGAAGGGCGTTTACGCGGATCTCACCACCGGGGGCGGCGGTCACAGCCTTGAGCTTGCAAAGCGGCTGGACGGCGGCCGCCTGATATGCTTCGACCAGGACAAGGAGGCGCTGGAGGCTGCTGGGGAGCGGCTGAAGGGACTTCCTGTTACGCTTGTCCGGAGCAATTTCTGCGAAATGAAGTCGGTGCTGGCTGACCTCGGGATAAAAGAACTGGACGGCATAATTGCTGATCTGGGCGTATCCTCTCATCAGCTCGATACTGCGGAGCGGGGGTTCTCGTTCCACAACGACGCACCGCTTGATATGCGCATGAGCGGGGAGGGTCTTTCCGCCCGCGACGTGGTGAACGAATACGACGAGGGGGAACTCGCCAAGATTCTGTTCGACTACGGCGAAGAAAAATTCGGGAACCGGATAGCAAGAGGCATAGTAAACGCCCGGCTCACCGCCCCGATCGAGACCACCGGGCAGCTTGCTGAGATAATCAAATCGAGCGTTCCGGCGGCGTACCGCAGGGAAAAGAACCCCTGCCGCAAGAGCTTCCAGGCGATAAGAATAGAGGTCAACCATGAGTTGGACGTGCTTGAAACGGCGCTGACAGACGGTTTCGACGTGCTGAAGGTCGGCGGGAGAATGTCCGTTATCACATTTCATTCCCTTGAGGACAGGATCGTTAAGAACCGCTTCAAGGAGTTCTGCACGGGCTGCACATGCCCGCCGGAGTTCCCGGTGTGCGTATGTGGAAGGAAGCCGGTGGGCAGACTTGTGGACAAGAAGCCGATAACAGCTTCGCCGGAGGAGCTGGAAAGAAATCCGCGCAGCAGAAGCGCAAAGCTCAGAATTATAGAGAAGATCCGCAGAAGCCCTCTTGAGGACTGACGGATAACAGAAACGCAAAACAGCCCGGCATGACCGGCGCAGCAAAAGAAGGAGGGTGAGCCTATGCTTCCCGAAACTGACAGATCAAACCTCGCATACGACCTTTCCATGTACGACAATGCGGCGCGCCGCGAACAGGAGCGTGAGCAGGAAAGGGAAAGAGAACGCAGGGCAAGGCAGATCAAAATGAATATGCATTCGGTTTCGCGCAGCGGTTCGAAGCTCAAGCTCTTTGCCGTGACCGCGGTGGCGCTGGGAGCTTTGTGGGCGGTGAACGTCCAGTTCACGAAGGTAGACGATATCGCGAGAAAGGTCGAGGATCAGAGGGCTCTGCTTGCAGAGGCGCAGGAGGAGAATTCGCTGCTCCAGAGCAGGCTCGACAGCAAGGCGAACATCAGCTATATCGAGGAATACGCCGCAAACGAGCTTGGCATGGCAAAGGTCACTAACTCACAGATCAACTACCTTGATGTGAACACGGAAAACCTTATCGAGGTCACTCCGGAGAACAACGGAAGCATTTTCAGCGCCGTTGCCGACTGGTTCGGTGATCTTCTGGAATACATTGGTTTCTGAAGGCATAATATAGAGGTGACAGGACATCGGGACACGCTGTCCGTTCTCTATACTCTGCCGGCAACGGACTTTAACGGCAAGGTCGGCTTGTTATGCGCTGTGCGGCGGGACTGCACAGCCACGCAGCCCGGCTTTGCTTTTTGTTTTATTGGCACGTACTTTTCTGACTGGAGGTCAACAGCTTCATGAAAATCAAAAATGCAGCAAAAAAAATCGGCAGCGCTATCTACGAGATGGAGCAGAAAAGCGCTGAGAAGCCGCGTATACTTGGCTCCAGCCAGAAGCAGATAATCTTTCTGGTGCTGATAATCATTTTCTCGTTCTGGGTGGGCTACAAGCTGCTGAGCTACTCCATCCTGGACGGCGACAAGTGGCGCATGATGGCAACCGACCAGCAGCTTTCATCGGTGGTCATAAAGGCGAACCGCGGCTCCATCTACGACGCCAACGGAACCACCCTCGCGCAGAGCTCCACCGTGTGGGACGTCACCATCTCCCCGCACAACATCGATCTTTCCAACACGAAAGCCAAGGAGCAGTACGACATCAAGGCGAAGGCGCTCATTGAAAAGGGCGAAACTCCCGAGCCGTACGTTGACCGCGCCGAGCTGATATCACAAAAGCTATCCGAGCTGCTGGGCGTTGACTATTCCAAAATCAAGACCGCGTGCGCCGATACCACCAAGCAGTACTACATGGTGAAGCGCAAGGTCGAGAAGCCCGAGGCGAACGAGATAACCGCGTTCATGAACGAGAATGGTCTGAACTCCGACGATATCTACCTCTGGCCGACCTCCAAGAGATACTACCCCAACGATTCGCTGGCGTCGAACATAATCGGCTTCACGAACTTTGACGGCGACGGCGTTTACGGTCTTGAGGCGTACTACGACGACTACCTCAGCGGCACCGACGGCAAGGCGGTATACGCGGTAGCCGCCGACGGCAGGAAGCTCCAGAATTCCAGCGACGCGTACTACTCAGCCGTGGACGGCTACAGCCTGGTGCTCACGCTGGACGAGGTGCTCCAGCACTACCTTGAAAAGAACCTGGAGCTGTGCGTTTCCCAGCACCAGGTAATAAACCGTGCCTGCGGTATCATAATGAACTGCAATACCGGAGCCGTCCTCGCGATGGCCACCGCTCCCAGCTTCGACCTGAACAACCCGTCCGAGCTGAAATCCAGCTTCGACCTCCAGACCCTCGCCGAGATGAAGGAATCCGGCGCCACCGAGGAGGAGCTCGACGCCAAGGAAGCCGCATTCCGCGAGCAGCAGTGGAAGAACAAGGCTATAACCGAGCTGTACTACCCCGGTTCCGTTTTCAAGACCGTCACCTGCGCCAGCGCCCTCGAGGAGGAGGTCGTTTCGCTGAATTCCACGTTCCACTGCGCGGCTTACGAGATGGTCGCGGGAACCAAGATCAAGTGCTGGTCAAGCTACGGCCACGGTACGCTCACGCTCCAGCAGGCGGTAACAAAGTCCTGCAACCCTAGCTTTATCCAGATAGGTCAGCTTCTCGGAAAGGATAAGTTCTGCGACTACTTCGAGGCGTTCGGCTTTACAGAACCTACCGGCATCGACCTACCGGGCGAATCCGGAAGCCTTTATGTTTCAAGGGAGAACATGGGTCTTGTCGAGCTTGCTTCCTCAAGCTTCGGTCAGACCAACAAGGTAACTCCGCTCCAGATGACCACCGCGCTGTGCGCCATCGTCAACGGCGGCTACCTGGTAACTCCGTACGTAGTGGACAAAATGCTTGATTCCGACGGAAACGTCGTAAAGACCACCGAGACCCGCATAAAGCGCCAGGTCATCTCCGAGGAAACCTCCGTGCAGATGCGCCAGATACTTGAGACTGTAGTTAACGAGAACGGCGGCAGCAACGCGTACATAAACGGCTACCGTATAGGCGGCAAGTCCGGTACAACTGAGAAAATCGACGAATACAACAAGCTCAAGGCCGAGACCGGCGTGGATCATATGACATATGTTCCGTCCTTCGCGGCGTTCGCCCCGGCTGACGACCCTCAGATAGTAATGCTGGTAATGGCGGACACCCCGACCGGTACGCAGTACTACGGAAGCGCGGTCGCTGCCCCGGTAGTTTCGGCGGTGTTCAAGGAGGGTCTGCCCCACCTTGGAATTTACCCGACCTACACTGCGGAGGAGCTTGCAAAGATGGACGCTGCGGTGCCGTACGTAATGGGCATGGAGGCTCAGCGTGCGGAGGCAAAGCTCAATGCGGAGGGCTTCGAGGTGCGCTATGTCGGCGACCCGGCAAGCGGCGCCACCGTTTCCACGCAGATACCCGCTTCGGGAAGCAGTATCCCGAAGGGCTCCACTGTGGTGCTGTACCTCGGCAATGAATACGACCTGGAATCCGCGGTCATTCCGGACGTTACCGGCATGACGGTCTCCCAGGCGAACGAGGCGATAACCAACGCGGGATTCAACATCAAGATATCCGGCGGAGCTGCGGAGAACGCCAACGCGGTGGCTTCCGTGCAGTACCCTGTGGGCGGTACCGACGGCTACAAGGGAAATGTCGTGGAAGTAACGTTCCAGGTCAACGGATATTCAGACTGACGGAGGCGAGGTCATGACTTTAGGACAGCTTTTCAGCGGTATCACGGATATACCGCAGGAATTAACGGAGCGCGTCGTATCAGGCGTGACCTCCGACAACCGCGAGGTGGAGTCGGGGTTCCTGTTCGTGTGTGTAAAGGGCAGGAGCTTCGACGGCCACAGCGTGGCGGCGTCAATGCTCGAAAAGGGCGCGTGCGCCGTCGTGACGGAGCGCCCGCTGGGACTTCCGGCGGAGATATGCGTGAATGAGAGCCGCAGATTATATCCGGAGCTGCTCTCGGCGTTCTACGGCAGACCCACTCAGAAGCTCTGCCTGGGCGCGGTCACCGGCACCAACGGCAAGACCACCACGGTGAACCTCTGCGCGCAGATAACAAGGGCGCTGGGTCATCAGACCGGAGTTATCGGCACGGTTGGCTGCGACACCGGAAAGGGACTTCAGTACTCCCACGACGGCCCACCCACCACTCCGGAGCCGCGGAAGCTGTACCAGCTGTTCCGCGAGATGGCGGATATCGGCACGGAGTACTGCTTCCTGGAGGCAAGCTCCATGGCGCTGGCGCAGCACCGCTTCGCCGCTGAGAGCTTTGCGGTGGGGGCGTTCACGAATTTAACGCAGGATCACCTCGACTACCACGGCACGATGGAGGAGTACTACCTCGCAAAGCGAATGCTCGCGGATATGTCGAGGACCATGGTGATCAATATCGACGACGAGTACGGAAGGCGCACCGCGGACTACTGCCGCATGAGCGGGATCCAGGCGGTGACAACGAGCGTGAATACGTCCGGAGCCGATTACTTCGCGGAGTTCATCAGACTGCACCCGCACGGCGCGGAATTCCTGCTGACCTGCCCGGAGAAGCAGAAAAGCTGGGTCGCGAAGATACCGCTGACCGGGCTTTACAACGTCAGCAACGCGGTGCAGGCGGCGGTGATGTGCCGCATGATGGGCTTCCCGATGGAGGACGTGCTGGCGGCGCTGGAGAAGTCACCGGGGGTATCCGGGCGGCTTGAGACGATTTACCAGGGGAAGTTCACGGTTATTCGGGACTACGCCCATACCGGGGACGGCCTGGAGAAGCTGCTGTCTACCCTCCGACCGCTGACGAAGCGGCTCACTGCGGTATTCGGTGCGGCGGGAGAGCGCGACTCCAGTAAGCGTCCCGAAATGGGAAGGATAGCTGCGAAGTACGCCGACAGGCTCATAATAACCACGGACAACCCGCGTCACGAACCCCAGCAGCAGACCATCGACGACGTGCGCCGAGGAGTCCCCGCGGACAAGGAGTGCGAGGAGTTCGTCGACCGTAAGGCTGCGATATACCGCGCACTTGAAACGGCTCAGCCCGGGGAGCTTATAGCGCTCTGCGGCAAGGGGCACGAGGATTACCAGGCGATAGGGGACGAGAACATCCCGTTCAACGAGCGTGAAATAGTTCTGGACTGGCTGAAAAGCCGCGGAATAATATAAGGCGGTGCGAAATGTTTACAACAATTGAAATTGCAGAGGTCACCGGGGGAAAGCTCCTCGGCGGCAGCGTTACGGTTACGGGAGTTTCCACGGACACCCGCACGATAGCTCCGGGAATGCTCTTTGTTGCGATAAGGGGCGAGAGCTTCGACGGCAACGACTACATCGGCGCGGCGGCTGAAAAGGGCGCGGCTGCGGCGATATCCGACCGGAGTTCCGGCGCGGACGGGTATTCCATTCCGGTGATACTGGTGGAGGACAGCCGCGCGGCTCAGCTTGCGCTTGCCCGCTACCACCGCGAACGTTTTCCGCTGAAGCTGGTCGGCGTGACCGGACGCGTGGGAAAGACCTCCACGAAGGATATGGTGTACGCGGTGCTTTCCGCGAAGTTCACCACGCTCAAGACCGAGGGGAACTTCAATAACGACATCGGGCTTCCGCGTACGCTTTTCCGGCTCAACGAGAGCTACGGCGCGGCGGTCATCGAAATGGGAATGTCCGGTCTGGGGGAGATAAGCGTGCTTTCGAAGGCGGCGGCTCCCGACATCTGCATTATAACGAACATCGGCTGGTGCCACATCGAAAACTTAAAGACACGCGAAAATATCCTGAAGGCAAAGCTCGAGATACTCGACGGCGCTTCTGCGGAGGCTCCGCTGATACTCAACGGCGACGACGAGTTTCTGAAAACCGTGGATATCCCGGGCAGGAAGATAGTCCGGTACGGCAGGGGA
>ERZ826613.1962-NODE-1962-length-22045-cov-6.224147_pt1 | contig 22045 bp, 20 predicted proteins | sample MGYA00519925_ERZ826613 | MGnify/ENA primary metagenome ERZ826613 (study PRJEB31778, sample SAMEA3449236) | human gut metagenome | biome: human gut; feature: human-associated habitat; material: faeces | place: United Kingdom | collected 2010/2012 ... | reverse complement strand
CTGAACATCAGCCGTGAGACGCTGCAGAAGGACAACCAGCTCAAGCTGATGCGCAATTCTCTGGAAAAGAAGATCAAGAACGAGCTGCACGCGATGCTCGTCAATGACCGCGAGAAGTATGAGACCTTCTGGAAGAACTTTGGCCGCCAGATCAAGTTCGGCATCTACGGTGACTACGGCATGCACAAGGATCTGCTGGGCGACCTGCTGATGTTCTACTCCGCCAAGGAGAAAAAGCTCGTCACGCTGGACGAGTACGTCGAGAAGATGCCCGAGGATCAGAAGTGCATCTACTTTGCCGCCGGTGACGACACGGACCGTCTGGGCAAGCTGCCCAACGCCCAGCTGGTGTTGAGCAAGGGCTACGACCTGCTGCTCTGCACCGAGGATGTGGATGAGTTCTGCCTGCAGATGATGCGCGACTACAAGGAGAAGGAGTTTAAGAACATCAACTCCGGTGACCTGGGTCTGGAGACCGAGGACGAGAAGAAGGCTGCCGAGGCTGCCGAGACCGAGAACAAGGACCTGTTTGAGGAAATCAAGAAGGACCTGAACGGCAAGGTCAAGGAGGTCAAGGTCAATCCGACCCTGCAGGAACACCCCGTCACCCTGTCTGCCGAGGGCGGTATCTCGATGGAGATGGAGAAGGTACTGCGCCGCATGCCCAACGCCGAGGGCGTCGAGAGCACGAAGGTGCTGGAGCTGAACCCGAACCACACGGTCTTTACCGCTTTGAAGGCTGCCCACGCCGCGGGCGATACCGACAAGGTCGCCAAGTACGCTGAGCTGCTCTATGACCAGGCCCTGCTGATCGCCGGTCTGCCCATTGAGGACCCCGTTGCCTATGCACAGCTGGTGTGTGGGCTGATGCAGTAATCATTTGATAGAAATACAGCCGCCCTCTCAGGCGTCAAACCTGAGAGGGCGGCTGTTGTTTTAGGGCTGGGTTGTAGGGGCGAACATTGTTCGCCCGCAGGGGCGGATTCCATATCCGCCCGGGAAAGCTTCCGCCACCGCAAACGGGCACGGGCTCATATAGAATGCGCCCCTGCGGAATCTGTTTTCCGCAGGGGCGCAATTTTCGTTTTTACACAAACGGATTATAAAACCGTCCAAACCTGATCGTCACGGTCAGGCTGATGAGCAGCAGCACGACGCCGACTGCCAGCGCGATAAAATCGCGGCGGGCAAAGGGGCGGCGGGTGTACCAGGTGCGCTTGTCATGCTTGCCGAAGCCGCGCAGCTCCATGGCGTTGGAGATCGTGTCGATGCGGTTCAAGCTCGTCAGAATCAGCGGCAGCAGGATACTGACCGAGTTCTTCAGGCGCTTGAAGAACGGCTCGCTGCGGCCCAGCTCGACGCCGCGGGCCTGCTGTGCCTGGCTGATGCTGTGGTAATCGCGCTGAATATCCGGAATGTACCGCAGCGCAATGGCAACGGAATAGCCGACCTTGTATGAGATGCCGATGCTGTTCAGGCTGGCGGCGAACTCACTGGGGTTCGTGGCCGAGATGAACAGAATGGCCACCGGCAGCGCGACAAAATATTTCAGCGAGATGTTGAACATATAGAACAGCTGCTCGGCGGTCAGGTCGTACCGCCAGAACAGGTGGCAAAGCACCGTGCGGGTGCCGTAGAGCGCCGTGCCCTGGTTCGGGTCGAACAGGAAGATGAACAGGTCGTTCAGCGCGAGGAACACCAGCATAAAGACAAGCATGAAACGAACCTCGCGCAGCTTGATGTGGCTGAGCCTGAACACCGCAAAGCTGACGGCCATCAGCCCCAGCAGCACCCAGGTGTTGTAGGTGATCATGCTGGCGAAGGTAAACAGCAGAAAGAACGCCAGCTTTGTCGTGCCGGTCAGGTCGTGTACCACGCTTTTGCGCGGTATATAGTTCAAAACGGTATTAGCAGCCATCGGCACGCACCTCCCTGTCTGCCGCGATAAAGCGCTCCACAAATTTCTCGGCGGGCGTGATGCCGCAGCGGTTGGCCAGCGTGTAAAGGCTCGTCTCCTTCAAGGCCGCCTGCTCGATCAGCGCCGGGTCACAGAGGATGGCCGCCGCGCTGCGGTCCGCAATGAGCCGCCCATCGCAAAAGGCCAGCGCCCGCGGCGTGTATTCCAGCATCAGGTGCATGTCATGGGTGATCATGACCACGGTCACACCTTTTGCGTTCAGCCCGCGCAGGAACTCCATAATATCGGTGTAATGTCGGAAATCCTGGCCCGCCGTCGGCTCGTCCAGAATGATAAGCTCGGGGTCCTGCACCAGCACGCTGGCGATGGTCACGCGCTTTTTCTGGCCGAAGCTCAGCGCCGAGATGGGCCAGTTGCGGAACGGGTACAAGCCGCAGACCTTCAGCGTGTCCTCGACCCTGGCGCGAATCTCAGCATCGGTCAGGCCGCTGCCTTGCAGGCCCAGCGCGACCTCGTCAAAGATCATCGTCTTGGAGATCATCTGGTTCGGGTTCTGCATGACATAGCCGATATGCCTGGCGCGGCGGCGGATGGTTTCGTCTTTCAGGTCTTTTCCGTCAAAGAAAATTTCACCGCTGTCGGGCGTCTCAAAGCCGCAGATCAGCTTGGAGAGCGTTGACTTGCCCGCGCCGTTGCGGCCCACGATGCTGACCATCTCCCCTTTTCCAATCGTGAAGCTCACGTCGGACAGGGTGTGCTGGTCCTTGCTGTAGCCGAAGGACAGGCCCTTGACCTCCAGCAGCGGGGTCGGGGCAGGCTTGGCCGCGGGCAGCGGCTCGGCGCGGAACCAGGCGCGCAGCTTCTCGGTATCGGCGTCATCCAGCACGACGGAGTCAACGTGGGCGGGGTGCTTGGCGGGCGTGATGTCAATGCCCGCATACCGCATGGCCGTGACGTAAAGCGGCTCACGGATGCCGTTTTCTGCCAGCAGTGCGCCGGACAGCAGCTCGTCGGGGCGCAGGTCAGCCAGGATGCGGCCCTCGTTGACCAGCACAATTCGATCCACGCTGCGCCAGAGCACGTCCTCAAGGCGGTGCTCAATGATGAGGACCGTCGTGTCGGTCTTTTGCTGGATCGAGTCGATCAGCTCAATGGCCTGCTTGCCCGTGGCCGGGTCAAGGTTTGCCAGCGGCTCATCGAACAGTAAAATCTTCACCTCGTCGACCATGACGCCCGCGAGGCTGACGCGCTGCTTCTGGCCGCCGGAAAGCTCGTGCGGAGCGTAGTCGAGGTGGTTCTCGATGCCGACCAGTTCGGCGGCGCGGCGGGTGATCTCGTGCATTTCGTCCTGCGGGGTGCAGCTGTTTTCCAGCGCAAAGGCGATGTCCTCCCCCACCGTCAGGCCGATGAACTGGCCGTCCGGGTCCTGCAGCACCGTGCCGACATGGCCCGCCAGCTCAAAAATACTGCTGTGGGGCGCGTCCACGCCGTCCACGGTCAGCGTGCCCGTACACTCGCCGGGGTAGGAGAACGGGTTCAGGCCGTTGATGCAGGCCGCCAGCGTGGACTTGCCGCTGCCGGACGGCCCGGCAATCAGCACGCGCTCCCCGGGGTAGATGTCCAGATCGATGTCATGCAGCGTGGGCTGCTTCTGGGCGCGATACTGGAAAGAAAAATTTTTAAAGGATATGATCGGGGTTCTCGTTTCAGCCATACGGCACCTCGCAGGGGAAATTGTGGTGGAACAGCAAAATGCCTTCCCGCGTTTGTGGGAAGGCATACGGGTTTAACAGCGGATCACTCTTTGTCCAGAGAGCCCTTCTTGGCGATGGTCTTGGTGTAGGCCAGAATCAGCAGGCCGCCGACGACGACAGCCGTGATGATGTTGGACACAGCGGCAAATGCGCCCTGTGCAAAGACCTTTTTGGCGGGCTCGGCGTAGATCAGAATGTCCAGCACAGGCGCAACGACGATCCAGGCAATGGCATGGGCCGCGACATTGGCGATGGCGAAGGTGGCAACCTTACGCTTGTTGAAGTCGCCCTCCTGCACATTCAGCTTCTTGGCAAACAGGCCGACGACCACGCCGGTGAAGGCGGAGGCGATGACCCAGCTCCACCACGGGATGCCGCCCCAGGACAGGTCGATGAGGGCATGGCCGATGAAGCCGATCAGGGCGCCGGCCACAGGGCCGTACATAGCGGCCAGCAGACCGAGCACCGCGTACTGCAGGCTGATGTTGGTGTTGGGCACCGGGCTGGGGATAGCGACAAAGCGCCCCAGAACAAAGAACAGGGCTGCGCCGATGCCGACGGCAACGAAGGTTTTACTGTTCGAGTTTTTCATGATTCCGCACTCCTTTTAATACTATACCGCAAATCGTTCTTCCGCTTTCGCAAAAGAACAGTTTAAGTATACTGTTATAAAAGTGCCGCTGTCAATGGGCAAAAGTCGAGGTATGCACTATTTTGGTGAGATTTCGGCACAAAAAAACCACCCCGAAGGGTGGTCAAAAGTGGAGCGGCCGACGAGGCTCGAACTCGCTACCTCCACCTTGGCAAGGTGGCGCTCTACCAGATGAGCTACGGCCGCATAAAAAATCACCGAAGATAACTCGGTGATTTTTGTTGGCTGCCCCAGTCCGACTTGAACGGACGACACCCTGATTAACAGTTATACATGTACTTTGAAACATCTTGATATATTGTCTCGCATGAGTCAACGTTCGCCGTTAAATCGTCTATGTTTTACTTTTCCGAAGAATATCATGCAAAACCTTTTAATAACTTGCACGGCCAAATAACGGCCAGAAAAGAGGCGCTTGCCGTAGAGAACATATTGACAGGATGGTATGTGTGATGTATAATAAAGAAACAGAAATCAAAATAATTTCATTTCTGCTCAAATTAAGAAAGGAGGTTTATTATGGATATGTACGATATTGCGGTAACGCAATCGGCACGAGGGGCATTATATGATTTTTTTGATGTAGATATTGCAGATGTGGACGATTGGACGCCTCGCATCGAAAAAGTATCTAAGAATACAGGCAAAGACGAATATATAGATGTAGAGCGTGGCTCATTGTATCGAGACGACCAAACTCCTCCCTTGCCACTAGGGGCGGCATTTAACGCTGCGTGGAACTCACTGCAAGCGGCAATGCAGCATCGGCGAAACGTTATAAAGGAATATAAGGATAGAGGTCTACAATCATGGTACGCAGTCTATCGGGATAGAGTGGAACCGACCGATCTGGAATACTGTGCAGAATGGTTACAGGTACGGTTTGGTATCTCACACGATGTTTCTATTGATAAGGTGCTGGCTACAATCATGCCGATCAAAGACGTTAGCGCCGGTAACAACCAACTCGAAAGCCTAATATTGTTTTTGGGAATGCATGATTACAGCAAATTAGACCCTGCGTGGCAGGAAATTGAGAAAGCATACGAGACACTTAGGTTGCTGCTTGATGCGATTACATTAGAAGAGGGTTGCACAGAATCCTGCAAACCGACATGGGATGTATACCATGCGTATTTAACGGATGCGATATCATCCACTGCCTGCAAGCGTGTGTTTTCGGATTTGGAATTATGGACGTACAGCCCATTCTTGCCTTTTTCAACAAATGAAATAATGCCGCAAAAGTATATTGAGGCACTATTCCGCAGAGATACAGCGGGTACCGTTGACCGCCTTGCATGGCTCAAAGAAGTTTTCCGAGAAACAACAAGTCAAGATAGCAAGGAAAAGACCCTTGAACAGTGGTCAGTAATTGCCAGCGCATACGATATACGCAATAGCTTCCAATTGTGCTTTGCATTTTTAGATTACATAATATACCGAAAAGATTTGATTCTGCGAAAATGTCCCAAGTGCGGAAAATATTTTGTTGCATCGACGAAAAAGAAAAGGTATTGCGATTTTTTACATGCGAACGGTAAAACTTGCGGGCAACTTGCAAAAGAAGAATCAGACGCCAACCGAAGCGGCGAAAATGGAAAATATCGCAATGTGCTGAGGCGATTGGATGCGCAAGGGGATTCGTACCGAGAAAAGGCCGAAATCATACGGGCAAAGGGGAAAAATTCAAGTCCGAAAGAATTGGAAAAATTACAGCAATTGCAGGAGGCGATAGAAGATATAAACAATCAGCGTGACGCATTACAGCTTGAACGCAAAAAGAAAGTGAAAGATCTTTCGCCAGAAGAATATCAGAATTGGCAAACCAACATTGATAAGGCCGTTCCCAAAAAGAGGCGTGGGCGACCAAGCAAAAGCAAGTAAAAAAGCGTCCCGGAGCGGCAACTCCAAGACGCTAACCGAAATCACACTCAGACGGGCATCTGCGTACGGATATCGGCTCAAACATCAGTATAACAGATTCGCCCGCCGCTGTAAAGCGAAAGGACGACAATTACAATGGCAACAATAGTTAAACGAGGAAATTCCTATCGCATTCGGTGTTATGATGGATACGACAGCAATGGTAAACAAATTGAGCGCTGTATGACATGGACCCCGGAACCGGGAATGTCCGAGGCTAAAATTAAGAAAGAGGTAAAAAAACAAGCGGAAATTTTCGAGATCAATGTTAAGAATGGATTATATGCGGTCAGAAGAATGAAATTTTCTGAGTATGCTGAGCAATGGTTTTCTGAATATGCAGAGATAAATCTAAAACCAAAAACGGTATCAGATTTTCGTGACTTGCTTCCAAGGGTGAATGACAACATCGGACATCTGTACCTCGATAAAATCCGCCCAAGTCATCTAATTAAAATGCGTGACAACCTTATGCAAACACGGATTGTCCCTACATATAAAGCGCGCAATCCGAGATTGTTGCGGGACAAATGCAAACAGCAAAGCAGAACACTCAAGGCTTTCGCCGTAGATGCACAGCTCAATTTAGGTGTAATCAAATATGCGATCAGCGGTAAGAACGTTACCTTGCATAGCGCTACACAGATTGCGAAAGCCCTTAATACTAACGTGTCAATGATTTTCTTGGAGAACGAAACGGACACATTAGATGCAAACACTGTCAAACATTATTTGCGCCTTACATCGACAATTTTATCTACCGCTGTTGAACAGCAGTATATATTAGAAAATCCGATGGAGCGCGTTAAAATGCCTCGGATGCAGGAAAAAGATGTTTGTTGTCTAACACGAGAAAAAGCTCTTGAATTGTTAACATCAATACAGGAAGAACCCCCTAAATACAGAACCGCTATAACGGTCTTGCTGTATACAGGTATGCGCCGAGAAGAAATTTTGGCGTTGAAATGGAAAGACATTGATTTTGCACATAATATCATTGATATCCATGCAAGCATCCAGTACATTCCTCATAAAGGCTTAATCTACGGAGAACCCAAAACCAAGTCATCCCGGCGTATTATTAAGGTATCTAATGTAGCAATGCAAGCGTTAAGCGAGTATCGAGATTATCAGATGCAGCAATATAAGCAACTCGGTATGGAGTTTAATCCGAATTGCTTCATCTTTGAAAACTATGACGGGGTATTGATGCGTCCTAATACGCTGACGCACCGTTTTCACAAAATAGTAAAAGAACATGATTTACCCCCGGTACATTTGCACAGCCTACGTCATACAATGGCAACTTTGCTAATCGATCAAAGTCTCCCTCTAACCGCGATAACGGCAAGTCTGGGACATAGTAGCCCGCATACAACGGCATTGATCTATGCACATGCGTTGCGGCAAAATGCAGCAAAAGCAGCGGAGGCAATGGACCTCATACTTCAGTAACAATTGATTGATTTAAGCACCTTCACAGGATTTGTGAGGGTGCTTTTATTTTGGCAAGAAATGAAATAGAGGAAGAATCGGTATATTTTACGTGTTATGCCCTGCTGGATAAATGTATAATATAGATGTACCGAGAAGATAAAGAAAATGATTCGGTACAGTAATCGTGTGGAGGTGACTATCCATCCGTATCCGTACAATTGCCGGGGCTGTGAAAGAAATGAAGAATGATGACCCCGGCACACATGTAACGGAGTCGTATCTCAGACGGCTCGTCAAGGAGGGAACCATCCCCTACGTTATGGACGGCACTCGTGTACTGGTTAATGTCGATACAGTGCAGGAGTATTTATTATCGGCAACAGCAATTTAAAAGGAGAAGTAATAACAATGATTAAAGTTAGTGATTTACTCGATCTGAACAAGCTCGGCAAAATGGAACTGGTCGAGGTTCGCCCCACTTACGCATATGTTGACGAAAAGCGCACCGATACTATTTCGGGCTATTCGTATTGCGTTGTTTTGACCGATCACAATTACGAAAAGATTTATGTCCGTATTCCCGGTGCACAACAAGTGGAAAATCCGAGCAAGGCAGTCCGGGTGCACTTTGAGGGGCTGCAGGCCAGTGTATATGTACATGGCAATTGGCCGAGACTGGCATTTAAGGCACTGAAAGCCATTAAGGATTAAGAGAGTTGGCGGTAGCAATGCACTCCGCCGTGGAGATGAGGTCCAACAAGACATCAGCACCAAGGCGGGGCGCATTGCTACCGCTTCCCTTTTGTTGTGCGTGGCAGCGGAGCACAAGGCACCTAGCCAAGTATTACCTAGGTGCCTTGTGTACGATTAGAGAAAAGCCTATACCTACAAGTTTTCCAGCGTACCCATAGCGCTGGGTACAATTGGGTATTGGGTACATTTCGAGCAAAAGGAGGTGGAAAAATTGCCTCGTGATACAGCTACGCGGAGATTTCAATTGACGTTTAACAATCCGAAAGAACATGACTATTCACACGAGAAAATCAAGTCGTTACTCGAAGCTGGTGGTAAAATCGGTTACTGGTGCATGGGTGATGAAATTGGAACGCAAGAGACATACCATACACATCTGTATGTAGAGTTTGTGAATCCAACGATGATTAAAACAGTTCAGAAACGGTTCTATGGTGCGCATATAGAGGTTGCAACATGGGGTACAGGCGAACAAAATCGTGCGTACGTGCGGAAAGAGGGCGAGCAGTACAACAAGCAAACGGATGGGCACTATTCATACGTGGACAAAAACGGGAAACTGCACGAGGGTGTCAATTACGCAGATACATTTGAGGAATACGGCGAAATGTCTAGTGGCGGTAGAGGCCACGGCGATAGAAATGATATGCGCCTGTTGTACGCTATGATAGAGGATGGGCTAGATAACGCAACAATTCTGAGCTCACACCCGGAATACTTACGTGATATTACCACGATTGACCGTGTGCGTCAGACAATCTTGGAAAAGAAATATCGCTCAGAATTTCGCATCTTGGATGTCACCTATATTTATGGTCCTACGGGCTGCGGAAAATCACGATCGGTCCGTGAGCAGCATGGATACGAACAGTGTTATAACACATCTGATTATAAGCACCCATTTGACGGTTATCGCCAACAACCAGTTTTGATTTTTGACGAGTTTCGGTCGGATTTGAGAATTGGCGATATGCTGCAATATTTAGACGGATATCCCATAGAATTGCCCGCAAGATACTCAAATAAACAGGCGTGTTACACAACGGTATATATAATTTCTAACTTGCCATTGGAAAATCAGTATACGACTACACAGATAGAGTCACCAGAAACATGGCAAGCATTTCTGCGCAGAATTAACAGGGTTAGGATTTTTGAAAATGACGGAAGTTATGTGGAGTGGTCGATCAAAAAGTATTTTAGTCCATTCAGAATCACGTCCGTACCGGGAGAAACAAAGGATTGCCCATTTTAGGGCGAGGGGGCTACAATGAAGCAGAAAATCAACGGCATTATGTATGATACAGAGGTGGCAAAGAAAATTTTTGTCATTGCGCAGGACAATGCGCAGAATGCGAGTGGCGCGGTAGAAGACACTTACGATGAGGCCTTGTTTCGCACGGAAAATGGCTTTTATTTTGAGGCGATTAAGGTACGAGACGATGAGTATGTTTTACCTATCTCTCAGCGCGAGGCATTACACTTGGTTTTTACACGGTCAATTCAACATTTGGAAGCCTACTAAGGAGGAACAAAATGAAAACAAATAAAGATGAATTGCTCCATGAAACGCTTGTGCGTTATTATTGGCGTTTGGGTTGCAACGGCGCAAAAGCATTGGTGGATTCTGTACGGCTGCACCCGATGGTTGTTGTATTCGGGACAATTGCAATTATATATATGTATCGTTTCCGCGACCTGAGTTATGTGTCTGACATGGGAAGTGTTGGGCACATGATCGCTATTACGGATACGCTTGCAATGGTTGCATTGGTATTGATGATTGCGTTGGTAGTATCAATTGCGCGCCAGAGCGTACCGGGTGCAAAACACATGTACGAAAATCTGATGCGTGGAGGTGTAGTCAACTCGTCGGGAGAGGCCCCCTTATTGATTGCAAGAGAAAAAGACCCAGAAAAAAGAGAACATTTGATGTTAACTTTTCAGTTTATCGGTGTCCCGCTAGAAAAAATGAAAGACATGTCCTCCGTTATCGCAGCATGCATTGGCATGTATGTGGTAGATATACAGGACGGTGTTGTACCTCACACTTACATTATAAATGTAGTTGCAGATAGCACCCTGCCTACAATGATTGCGTGGACCGCAGAACGGATGCCGGTGGAAGAGACAAAATTTGTATTAGGTGAAGCTATCGATGGTCCTGTATATATCGATATCCAAAATGACCCCGGTATACTTGTCGCGGGAGCAACGGGCAGCGGAAAATCAATTGAAACAAAAGTGATATTGGCACAGGCAATCTTACGTGACTACTTCGCAATTATCGCTGATTACAAATATGTCGAATATAGCAGCGTTTGGGCTGCGTCCACACATATTGTACATGATGATGATAATCTATTGTGGACAATGGAGCATCTTCTGGAGCGGTTGCATGATCGTCGTGACTGTTTTGCGGCTGAGGGTTGCCGCAACATCGATGACTATAACGCACTCCATCCCGATAGAAAATTGCATCGCATTATTCTATGCATCGATGAGGCATCTATTGCATTAACAACGCGTGTCGCAAATAAGGAAACTAAAGAAAAGCGTAGCCGTATCGTTGACATCCTTAACGAAATTGCATGTACAGGGCGCTTTGTGGGAATCTGCTTTTTAATCGCCTTGCAGCGTCCGTCGGCAGAAGTGTTGGCGGGTGAGCTTCGATCAAATATCTCCACGAAATTGCTGGGAAAATGCGATAACAATCTTGCAATGCTGACACTGGATACAGCAGATGCGGCCAAGTTGGTGCCGCAAAATGTACCGGGTCGTTTCTTCGTAAATGTTGATGGTGGAAAGGTAATGCAGGGCTATTATTTTGAGGAGCACATGTTAATGGACGCTCCAAATTTAACGTTGTCAGTCCGTTCTTTTTTGAGTAAAGGCGAGGGCTTGTCGGTGGGAAATTCCAACGACCAAAATCAGTAACGAAATAAAAGAACTATTAAATCCTGACATATAACGTTTTTTCAAAGGCATAGCCGCGGTATAATATAAATATGGAACGAAACAAAAATGAAATGGTTTCGCAAGGGAGGCCGCTATATGTTGGAAAAGACGTCAGGATTATTGGCTGTCGATGATCGCTCAAAAGAGGACATCGAACAAGCATATTCTATTCTTCTTGGCGAGAAAGTTACGCTCGATTCGGTGCGCCGACTTATTGTGACACATGGATATATGTCCGCCGAGAAAGTAGTCCGCGAGTACCTACTTGTCAGTACATCGGGCAATTGGTATTTAGTTCTGGAGATGGGAGGTGATACATATTGGACCGATATGACAGCCGGAGAAGCAAATATATGGCGGGAATGGGATCCCCCAGAATATGATGCCTTCCCGTTTTGATTTGTTAACATCAAGGAGAAGAACATGAGAAAGATTAGAATGTCAAAAAGGCTTACTGCATTGGGGCAAGCTATCACAGCGGAATATGAAAAAGTGCCCTGCGTAGATGATACGTTGCTATATACCGACCTCGATGGTAATGCGCAAAAGGTATCTATAAGGGTAGATGCATATCGCAATAATAAGCGAATTTGCGTTACATTGATGGTAGCACAGAGTAAAGAGCCGTTCTGCCGCCTGACACGTAACGTACCAGCTTGCGATTTCCCTGACAAAACAATGGCTGCTATTGGCATTAGCAATTGTATCGATAACATTTGCTTTATCGCGGGAAATCGTCTCGGCGAAGTGACAGATTCTATGGTAATGTCTGGGTATAACCTGTGCCCTATTGTCAGCTTTGACCTTGATGAGTTGGCAAAATATGACCCCCGTGGAGTCGAGAGGTTCCGCCAGTTGATCGATCTATAACCAGTACAACCAAGAACAGAACTAAGCAATTAAAAAGGAGAACAAAAAAATGGAAGATAACATGCAGCAAAAATACGAAAAATACATGAATGCAACAAAGGTTGAACGCATTTACACTCGCAGAGGTGACGACTCTATTTATGTTGATGGGACAATAGCTATTGATGATCGAATTGTTGATTATACGCTTGAGATCGAAGATGTTTGGTTCGAGGGAATTTACAATATAACAGTTGATGAGGATGGTTATAGTTTTAGGTTTCGCCAATTCGGGAACGAAAGAGATGTGAATAAAAGAGAGATATATATTAGTGATGACGAAATGGCCGGGTACCTCAATGTAAGCGAGGGCTATAACGAGTCGGATATTACGAGTCCTCTTATCGCCAAGTTGGTAGATGACTCGGATTATATCTACAATGCAATTATCGATAGGGCGATAGAATATGGTGAGAATGATCGCGAAACACATCTATTGTGGGTGCAGTTCTATTTTGCAACTTACTGCTATGACGATAATTTTGCAACTTACTACTATGACAATACTAAGTTAGAAATAACGAATGTCAAAAAAATCGGCACTAGGTATGAGGGGCGTTTTTCTGTCTTAGACGTGAATTTTCGTTTTGTTTACGAGGAGGACGAACAATGGTATGAGATCACAAAACTCGCGTATGAAGACGATCCGTTTGAGGCTTGGGATGACTTCGAGGAATACCTCGGCCGTGCACGAGATTACATCTGGTCGAAAATCCATCACTATATCGCCGATTTAGAAAAGGAGAACGCACCAGATGAAAATATCTAACTGGGCAAAGCTCGATTTGCTTCTGTTGGCATATCGTAGACAGATTACGCCGGAGGGAATATCTGTTTTCGATGACGATCAATGGGTGCAGTGCAGCGAAAAGTACATCCGCAGAGACGTCAATTTTTCGGGTGTTTGGCGAGTCGAAACACTGTACAAAAACACTCGATACGATGGCTATTATATGCTCGAAGGTATGGGTGGTCCGCACACCGCGTGGCATGACTGCGAAGATGGAAAGTACGTTATTGGCATGCATTACGTCGTTATGACAGCGGACATGTGCAAAAAATATATAGATACGAGAATGATGCTCGACCAAGACGATGGTAAAAATTTACCGTGTCACCCGTTTTAATTAATAATGAGGTCGCAAAATGAAAAGTAATAATATCAGGGACAGCCCGCCTCCATTGCGAGACTACCAACAAGCTGATCTTGCAAAAATGCAGAATTACGAAGGTCGAGCGGCGTTAATGGTCTTGGCAACAGGGCTTGGCAAAACACGCATTTACACAGAGTACATTCGTTGGGATGTGCTCAACAATAATCACAATTGTCTGATTCTTTCGCACCGTGAAGAGTTGGTTTACCAACCACTGACCTACTTGCAGGACTTACCCTGCGGTGTTGAATTGGCAGAAAAACATGCCCACGGAGAACCTGTAATAAGCGCATCGGTGCAGAGCCTTGTGGGGCGGCTGGATAAATACAATCCGTACGAGATTGACACAATCATTGTGGACGAGGCACACCATGCGGCGGCCCCAACATACCGCCGTGTGCTGGAATATTTTCCATCTGCACAGATTTTCGGTTTTACTGGCACGGCCCATCGCGGTGATGGCGTTGGATTGAGTTGTGTTTTTGATGACATCTTGACGGAACGCGATACTCTGTGGGGGATAGATAATGGCTATTTGCTGCCAATGGAGTGCCGCCAAGTCACGTTAAAATATGACATGGGCAGTGTAAAAATTGAGGAAGACGGCGACTATAACCAAGCGGACATTGCCCGTGTTATGTCAGGGACAGCGGCGGGCGTTGTGGAGGCGTACAGCAAATATGCACGTGGCCCTACAATAATTTTTGGCGCAAGCGTAGACGAGGTCAAAGATATTACGGCGCTGCTGAACAAAAAATATGGGCGCAGTGTTGCCGTTGCTGTAACTGCCAACACGCCAAACCGTTCGCAGATATTAGAGGCTTTTCGCCTCGGAATAATTAAGGTAATAGTCAATTTTGGTATTTTTACCGAGGGGACTGATCTCCCTATGATAGAGACGGTGTTGATTGCTCGTCCAGTAGCGCCAACTAATGTTGGGCTATATGCTCAGATGGTAGGGCGTGGATTGCGGCTCTATCCGGGTAAAACGTCCTGTATGGTGATTGATTGTGTCGGCATATCGGATAACCCTATTTGCACTGCCGCATCACTGATCGGCAAGGATGTACCTACCCCCAAGCCAGAAAAAGCAAAGCAAGAGAAAATTGAAGACGAGGAAGAAAAAATTGAAGTGCTGCGGGGGGCTGAAATCCCGGATACATGGATTAAAAATGAACTGGAGGTGGATATTATGGAAAAAGGCGTTGGCGTTGATTTGCACGATGTGGCGTGGATTAAGCTGGAAAATGGCGGCTATTTGCTTCAAATTCCGGGCGTTACATATCGTATCAGCAAACCGCTGATTGATGGCAATGTCTACCTGCATAAAAACAAAACATGCTCCAAAATGCCCATGCCCACACAGTTTATTCTGGATTGGGTATATCAAGACCTAAAACAAAAGCATGCAAACGTAAGCTATCTATGGAATAAGAGCGAGCGTCGCCGTTGGGATAATCAGCTTGTTTCTTCAGAACAAATATCACTGATTAAGCGGCTGGCCCCCGATTATAAAATCAACCCCAAGAAGATGACGAGGGGTGATGCATCATGCATCATTCAAAATCTGCTGCATGTACAAAAATTGGAGGAAGAAAACGATGCCTAGGAAAGCTCGAAAACTTTCATCTTCCGGGGTGTACCATATTATGACGCGCGGAATTGATAAAACAAGGGTTATGCTGGATGATGCGGATTGTATTCAATTCCTGTGTTTTCTCAATTTTGTACAAAACGAGGGCTTTCAAGTTTTAGCCTATTGCTTGATGGGAAATCACGTGCACTTACTCGTTAAAACAGACAAAGCCAACATTGACGCGTTAGAGCTGGCAATGAAAAGGCTGCTTGTACGCTATGTGGCGTACTATAATCACAAATATGATCGTGTTGGCGGCCTTTTTCAGAATCGATATGCGAGTCAACCTGTGGTGACAACAGGGTACTTTTTGAGGGTACTCCGTTATATCCACAATAACCCTGTTGCTGCAAAAATCACAAAAACGCAAGCACAATATGAGTGGAGCAGCTATAGAGACTATTTTGGTGGACGCCAAACGTGTCTGTGTGAAGTGCAGACACAATATGCTTTGCAAATCCGCCCACTGGAATGGCTTAAAAATTGGCACGAGAAAAGCGAGCTGAATCCTGCAAGTTTTTCTGATGTTAACATTGCAAAAGTTAAGGTGGGCGATGATATCGCAATGCAGCTGATACAAAATAGAGGCGGCATATCAGCAATCCAAGTTCGCAATTTATCGGATGCGGACAAGGCCGTTCTATTTGGTCGCCTTGTGAATGAGGAAAGGCTGGGCTTTGCGCAACTGTCCCGACTTACAGGAATTTCCAAGGGAGAAATCAAAAGACTACTGCTGCAAATGGAGGATGATCTATGACAAGTGAAACACGCGAAAAAATCAATCGTGCGAGTATCTTTATTGACAATGCAATGTACTGTGATGATGACAAATCGCTCCGCGTTATTGGTCGCTTGTATTACGGCGGCAAGGAGTATGGGGTAGGTATCACCGAAACGAAAGAAAAGCCGGACACGCTGGAAATTAGAACACCGGAGACGTGCCTGACATACAGCGGGGATTATCCCATCTGTGGTTCTCGGCTGGGCGGCGCTTACGTAGACGACATCGATCAGGCGATTGACGAATTATATGGCCTTGCAATTGGTGTGAAAGAAACCTATTGCACAACAGTACAACTGGGGATGATCGCAAAACTACGCTACTTGATGCAGGATGCATTCGAGCCCTACAGCCCACACAGATATGTCATCTGGTCTGACAAAATTTTGCTTTGGGATATGCGCCCTCTTTTTAACGGTTGGTGTGGAACGGCACGAATTGACATATTGCGCCTCAACTATTATTACAGTGACGGGCAATTGGTATACCTCAATTTTGCGGGCAAACCATTGTCTACAGCGCAGGATTCGGCTATTCCTGACCCAATCAGAAAATGCATTGAGGGCGAGATCAAGGCGGAAATCAAACGGAAAGAAGAGAAAGAAAGAGCGGAACAGCGCAGGATTGCAGCCTACAGCCAAAAGATGGCAGAGGTCGAATCAGATGGCGACGAGTTTGACTTTGCAGATGTAGATGATCCTGTTTTTTGGAGGCAATTTGACGCAATTCAAAACAATGAATGTCCCGAAATATAATTGACGCCGAAATCGAAACATTTACATTTTTAATCCCTACTCGTTAGGGTATAATATAGATAAGGTCAGAAGGAACGAAAGCTCCCAATGACCTCGGCGTGTTGGAGGGTAGCAGCCTCCGATATGCTGCGTGCTCCTTGAAAGGTGAATAAGTTCTAGCGCCCATGATGCACGGGCATCCCGAAAGGGGATACTTAGATGGGATTGGCGACTAATAGGATAATTAGAGAATCCACAGCAAGTAGCCCCTGTACAGGATTGTGCATTGCGTCCGTAATGATCGAGAGACAAAGGAGAAAAAGACAGCTCGCCGCAAAGACTATATTGTAAATATTATATTTGGAATATATCAGCATATTATAAGATTAGTGGTTATATATAGATTGGCACAATAGTTCACAGATCGTTGGCGCCGATACCTGAAGCGCGGTTGATATCGTATCCAGACGTGGAGCATTGAGACGCGCGGGTATTATACGACCTGTGTGCAAGCAAAGAGAGGGCATCACCTTGTGTGATACCCTCTTTTTTGTTGTGGTTTTGAATTGTAAACATCAAAATATAGGCGTCAGGCTTCTTCTTCATCGTCCAGATTTTCAAAGAGGTCGGATGAAAAGAAGTCAACAAAATCAATTCCAAACCCTTGACACAGCTTTTTAATCGTAACAACCCCGGTACTTTTGACACGAGCGTAAGAAGAAACGGTTAACTTGAGCGCGGAGGACGATACCCCGCTTACCTCCGCCAGATGATTGACCGTCATGTTTTTTTCGCGGCAAAGTTGGAGGATGCGCAGCCGTACCGCCGCTTGTATGCGCATCTCTATCACTCCCCGCCTATATAATTACCATAATGATAGCGGGTTTTTCAGAAAATTATCGACTATTTATAAACCGTGGATTGAAGAGCAACGTTCCGGGTGATATAATTTAAATAAAGGATGCTCCCGCGAGCCTTGCGCTATCGGGGACAGGGATGCCGCTTGCGGTATCCCCTGTCCCCATAGAGCACTCCATAGAGCACTAAAAATCAAAAGCCGTCGATCCTCAATAGATCGACGGCGAAAGGAGAAGAAACCTTATGAAATTTTCAAAAATCCACAAATCACCCGGAGTATTTACCCGTATCGCGTGCCTGATTATGGCAGTTGCGATGGCCGTCAGTCTGGTTGGCTGCGGCGTCGATATCACCTCAGTGGGGCTGCCCACCGATATTGTGCTGGAAAAGGGTGAAACCCAGCAGCTGAATATTGAGTACGGCACCGACGACAAGGCTGAGCAGGAAAAGATTGCAGAGGCAGCATCCAAGCTGAATCTTACTTGGACTTCCTCCGACGAAACGGTTGCAACCGTCGATGAGACCGGTCTGGTAACCGCAGTTGGTGCCGGTGAGGCTGATGTCACGGTATCCGTTGCAGATGCCAATATTTCTTCCACGACCCATATCAAGGTCGTGATTCTCCCCACCGGAGTAGAAGCCCCCGAAACTCTGAGTCTGGAACTCAACGGTGAGGCTACCAAGGCGCTGGGTGCTAAGATGACTCCCGAGGACGCCACCGATGTCAAGCTTGCTTACTTGAGCAGCGATGAGTCGGTAGCGACCGTGGATGAGTCCGGTAAAGTCACCGCAGTAGGCGTTGGTGAATGCACCATCACCACTACCATCGTGGCAGACACCACTGCTACGGCAGAGGACGCCGGTGTGGACAGCGAGATGCTGGTCGTTCCCGAAAACGCTAAGGCCGAGACCAAGGTCACCGTCGGTAAGGCAATCGAGTCCATTACGCTGGATTCCAATGAAGGCGTTCTGACCGTTGGCAACACGCACACCATCAAAGCAACCGTGTTCCCGGAGGATGCTACGGACAAGGCCGTTACTTGGAAGAGCAGCGATGAGTCCATTGCTACTGTAGATGCGGAAGGCAATGTGACCGCCAAGGACACTGGGAATGTGACCATTATGGCAGTCAATTCTGATGGGGATGTAAGCTCCACTTACGAGCTTACGGTAAAGGCAGTCACCTGCAGCTACTGTGGCCAGACCGGTCACACCAGCAGCAACTGCCCGGTAAAGGCAGCTGACCAGAAGGCCGCTGCGCAGAAGCAGGCTGCTGCTCAGGCAGCCGCACAGGCCGCTGCCCAGCAGGCAGCCCAGCAGGCTCAGCAGCAGGCACAGCAGCAGGCACAGCAGCAGGCACAGCAGCAGCCGAGCGGCGGGGATATTGTACCGGGTAGTACAGAAGATTACGATAATCGTTATAAGGACTTCGGACAGTGGTCCGGAACTGACTGGACGCAGGATAAATCTTGTGGGAGTGAGGAAAATTCTTATGATATCGATAACTAAAAAATTAAAGAAAGTAAGAAGGTGATAATGCATCGCTTTTGCGGCTGGCTTCTTCGCACCAAGTATTATATAAAGAAAGGATATGATTCCATTGCAGTTACCATAATGGGGACGGATACTTTTTAAAAATTGAATAGTTGACATCAAAAAGGGACAGCGCTGTCGTCAAAGACGATCGGCACTGTCCTTTTTTTTGGTAACGAGAACACGTCCAAAAGTGGGGATGACATAACGTTTTGTTAGGTCATAAAAAGCAAAAATTACTCTTGCAGCTTTTGAAAAATCACGTAGGCACTATCTTGATAAGCGATGCACCAGTTTTGTTTTTGCGCCATATAGCCAATGAGCATCATACTGTCTCCTCGGCAAAGTGTAACCATGTCAATATTGTACTTTTTCAGAACCGCCTCGGTGTAGTCAGGTGTGCCATCGGTAACAGATACCTTTCCCTTAATTGCGTTCATATCTTGCAAGAGTTCTTTGTCATACATATCAATGCGTGAGTCTATAATGACAGGAATGCCATTATATTCAAAAAAAGCTCCGGTATTTATGTCTGCATACATACGTTTAGGTGCATAGTCTTTTATAGCATTGATAACCGCTTCGCTGGGATATCTTAGAGGGCGGAGGCTGTGAATTTGGTTTATTGCCATATTTACTGTGCAGAACAAAGCGACTGCAGCGGAAAATACAGAAACAATAATTTGAGGGCTGTTGGCTGTCTCAGTATAATTTGTTTCTCGGTTTCCTACTGCATCTAGGATGTAGATAGCTAGTGCCGCAAAAAACCACGACTCAAAACGCACATGCAAGAGCATTAACGTACCCGCGACAATCACAGGAATAACGTGTGCTATAGATCGCTTGCGTGGGGATAAAGCCCCTATCACAAAGAAAATTATCAGCAACACTACGCCAACGCTTGATCTGATTGTGGCGGGGCTCCACTCTTTTATTGCTAGGATGTTTGCGTTGTCGGATACATGAAAAAGCCGTGTATAAATCTTGATACCAACAGGATTACATAGCCCTGCCAAAAGGGACAGCACAGCAGACAGGACCCTACCGACATATTCATTTTTCGTGTAACTTATAACTTCTACATTTAGTTTTCTAAAAATGGGCAACGAAACAATAAGATAAAGCAATTCCATTACGATCAATAACGGCATAGATGCACCATGCAAATTTGCCCATATTACAGCTAGAGGGATTGCCAAGTATGATACATTTGGCTTTCGGCTTTCTAAAATGCCAATCGAAACCACAAAACACGCAAGCGCCATAAGGTGCGGACGCGGATTTCCCTTTGCCATATATAATAGCCAAACACTAAAAAGAATGGCAGAAATACTTGTGATGGTGCTTCTTGCGGACGAGCCGATTTTTTTTATGACATTTCTGCCCCAACTAGCAAATACAATGAACGATGTTATAAATGCTGTGATAAGCATATACACCAGTGCGCCGAAAGTTTCGTCTTCCCGTATGCAAGATAATTTGTACAAGATAATATCGGACAGCAAAGAATAATTTGTGTAGGAGGTTTGATAAATAGAATTTGACCACACCAACGAATCATCAGCAGACAGCCCAGAAATGGCATTTTTGCCGAGCATAATATGCCAATAAAAATCACTATCGCCAATGCGATGTACACAATAATATCTGTATATGGTATAGGTTGTTATAATAGCCAGTGCCAAACAAGTGACGAGCCATAATCTGTTTTTTAATCGTTTATTCATCATAAATGCACTATATCATAAGTGGACATAATTTACAACAGGACAGGAACAAAGATTTTTTGAGGGGTTAACCTCAAGACAAAAAGGCCGCTTGCTGCCAAAATTTTTGAAACGAAAAAACCGGGGGCCTTCGGCTCCCGGTCCTTGTTATTGCACAACCATCAACATGTCGCAGTCTGCACACTTGATATTGACGGCTTTGGTGGCGCGTACGCTGTTGTGACAGCAGGGGCAGACATACTTGATGCTGTGGCTGTTAGCGCCCTTTCCGGGGCTCCCTGCGCCTCCTACGGCGTTTCCTGCCCCTGTTCCGCGTGAGGTATAGGCACATTCGATGCGGTTCATCTGAATGTCCTCCCAGCCCTGCTCCAAGATGAACTCACACAGCGCATCGGTCGGCTCGGTGATGCTCCACCCGATGCGCGGGTCGTAACTGATTTTCAGATCGCGGGCTTCGGCAGCTTCCTTGAATTTTTTATTGTGGTACTGACCTCCTCGGCTGCAATCCTGTATGCCGTTTTGGAGGTTCCAAAGATGAACACACTCATGGAGGGTGGACGCCACCAAGTTTTCTATTGGGCGTGCAAGCGTTCCTGCGCCGATGTTAAGCTCGTGGCGGGTTGTATCGCCTCTCTGCCATGCCTTGGCTACGGTGACATGTCCGTAGGCTCTGGGCGTGCTCTGAATCGTGATGATGGGTTCCTCCAATTCGCCGTTGAAATACTTCGCGTTCAATGCGCGGAAAATTTTCTCAAGGTAACCTGCAGTTCGGCTTGTTTTGACGGTTTCTTTCATTTTCGTATCCTCACTTTCGTTTTTTCAATCTCGGCATCCGTATCCCGGAGGGATAAGGGGTTGCGGGTTGTTCCGCGTTAGCGGACGAAAGCGAAGCAGGGAGGCAGTCAAGGTGATCGTGGAATACCGCAGCCCATTTGTTAAAGCGAGGATATGCCGCGAAAGCGCCTTTACTGGCTCCCTGATACGGTTTATGCTTGTTGCGGGAACAACAAAAAGCCTTTGTGCGGTGAGGATAACGGCCAAAATTAACGGCCAAAAAGTTTGTCTATAAGCGAATTGGAGGCTCTTTGAAAATTTTTAAAAGAAAATTGTTCCCTTTGGTTTCTTTTAAAAAAGTTGGTTGCCGAAGAACTGCACATAAGAAAAAAATTAGAAAACGGCCAAATAACGGCCAGAACACCCAAAGCGGCAAAAAAAATAACCACGATAGAACATGTAAAACACATTCTAACGTGGTATTTGTTGGCTGCCCCAGTCCGACTTGAACGGACGACACCCTGATTAACAGTCAGGTGCT
>ERZ826613.1961-NODE-1961-length-22047-cov-5.555657_pt1 | contig 22047 bp, 18 predicted proteins | sample MGYA00519925_ERZ826613 | MGnify/ENA primary metagenome ERZ826613 (study PRJEB31778, sample SAMEA3449236) | human gut metagenome | biome: human gut; feature: human-associated habitat; material: faeces | place: United Kingdom | collected 2010/2012 ... | reverse complement strand
TACATCTTGTACATTAATTATCCTATTCTGGCAGGCTACTTTCCAAACAGAGTCGGCCCCACCCGATTAAGTCATTTGGCAACTTTTCCGATCCTTGCAAGGCTTTTGCACCACGACGGAGATAGGCTTTTAGTTTTTCGCCATAGAGATAGGGATCTTTTCGGCGGGTGATTCCCCATTCCATAAGGAGGGCGGCTGCACCGGTAACGAAAGGCGTGGAAAAGGAGGTGCCAGTGAAGGATGCATAGCCTCCACCAGAGCGGGGAGCATAGATATCAACACCGGGAGCGACAAGGTCGGGTTTGGGATAGGGGAGGGCACGACAGCCGCGGCCAGAGAAATCAGCATAGGTGTTTTGACGGGCGTCGTAGGCGCCGACGCTGATCACGCCTCTGGCAGTGGCAGGGATTGTAAGGGTTCCCTGAGGACGTGGAAGATAGAAGGCTGTGCCTGGGTTTAGCGTTTTGCCACCTGGAAGCCACAGGAAATATTCCCCGTTTTTTATATTTCTTGCTGCTAAGATTATTTTCCACACACCGCTGTCTACATAGGGTCTTTTCCCATCCCGCGCCAGAAAATCCACATAAATCTCCTGCGTCACATGATACGGTGCCGGTTTTCCATAATAAATCAGAAGTTCCGTATTTCCCGCCTGCCAACGCTGGGTGCCCAGTGTTTCAAAAAGGGGGCCAACACGCTCCCCGGCTGGATTTTCCAGATAGATTTCCATCTCATCTTCGTAATTTTTCCAAAGCTGCACATTTAAGGTAGGCTCAAAGGCACCAACCCCAAGTTCAATTTCCTGGATTTCACCTGGCGAAAGCTTTCCTCCGGTATGCAGAGCATCATTTCCATTGTTGCCCATTCCTACACAAATCACATTTTTCCCCATACCGGACACATTGTCCAGATAAGTTTCCAGCAGAGAATCGCCTCTGTGTGAGCCATAATTATTTCCAAAGCTTAAATTGAGCGCGATTGGTCTTCCAAGCCGTATAGCCTGCCGAACCAGATAATCTACACCTTGCATCAGCTCTGTAGTTCTTGGAAAAGAGTCCTGTCTTGGAATACCCATTTTCACAACCAGAAGGTCACTTTCATATGCCACACCCCGGTTCACTGCCCCACGGGAAAAATCGCTGCCAGCTGCCACTCCAAGCACAGCGGTTCCATGACCGCTTCCATCTTCAGACGGAACAAGGCGCCGCCCCTCCTGCACAGAGAGGGACAACGCCTCATTGATTTCCTCATTGGTATATTCAGTTCCTGTTGCATAGCCCTCCGGGGGATTACCGGGAATGCTCTGATCCCACAAACGCAGAATCCTGGACTTTCCATCTGCTGTAAGAAATGCAGGATGCCTGTAATCCACCCCGGAATCCACAATTCCGATCAACACGCCGCGCCCTGTCAGCTGCAGATTCCCCGGTTCATCGCGCTGTACCTGGGTAATACAGCTTGCCTCTTTTGAAAAAAGATCTTCAAAATACAGACGGGTGGGCTTTTCTATAAATTCTATCTGGGGACGTCGGGAATATTCTTCCAGCATACTTTCAGGAAGCGTCACAATGGCATACCCGCCAAGGAGAGGAACCACGGAAATTCCGGATCCACCAAGCAACGCCTCAACAGAATCACCCATTTCACTATACTTCACAATAATTTCCCACTTTCGTGTCTGCTTCTCATACCCCACATTCAGATTTCGGGATTTCTCTCTTTCCTCTTCTGTGGCATCCAGCGCAAGGTTCAAAAGATTATCCAGCTTCTGATCTGGCATATTTCCTCCATTTTGCAGCATATGCATACTCAGAATATACTTATCTTTAATTTACGCCAACCCGTTTTAAATAATACCTCAGCCTTCCTATTATATTTCAGAGCGTGTTTGAAAATCATTCCCACCATCTGTACTCCCTGCTTTATGGAAATTTTTTGCAGAAAGCCTTTTTCAAACACGTTCTAAACCCTCTGTAGATTTTCAAATATCAGTTATTTTTCCTCTACTTTCACCTTTTTCAGCAGAAAAACCATCACCAGCAGCACCACTGGGAAAATCAGGCCTACGCCCATACCCACGCGGATGTTATCTCCTGCATTCTGTGTGACACGGCCCACGATTCCAGGGCCTATACTGCCTCCAAGATCTCCGGCCATGGCAAGAAGGGCGAACATGGCAGTTCCACCTGCCGGAAATTTCTTAGAGGAAATACTGATGGTTCCAGGCCACATGATTCCAACGGAAAATCCGCATACAATACAGCCAATCAGTCCTGCTGCCGGATTAGAAGACAGGAATGCAAGAAGATAGCAGAATACGCATAAAATTCCGGATCCTGCCATAAATTTCATCAAGTCCATTTTATCTCCGTATTTTCCAAAGATCATACGGCTGATTCCCATCGTAATGGCAAACATGCAGGGACCGGCCAGGTCTCCGATGGTCTTTGACAGTCCAAGTGCCGCCTCTGCATAGGCAGATGCCCACTGGGACATGGACAGCTCTGATGCCCCTGAACACACCATCAGACACACGGCAATCCAGAACACAGGCTTACGAAACAGTTCCCTGATTTTCATGCCTTCCCCTTCATCCACCAGATGTTCGATGGGACAGGTGGCAAAGTTGTAAACATTAACGGCCGGAACGATTGCCCACAAAACTGCCAGCCACTTCCAGCTGTCCATTCCAAAAACTGCGAAAAACAGGGTGGAAACTGCAATGGTTCCCACAGAGCCCCAGCAGTAGAAGGAATGAAGAAGACTCATGGTCGCTTCTTTATTTTTGAAAGGACATGCTTCCATAATAGGACTGCACAGCACTTCAATCAGTCCGCTTCCAACAGCATAAACAATAACACTGATGATAATTCCCATAAAAGGATCTGGCAAAAGCTCCGGAAGAAATGCCAGCCCCACCAGTCCTAAAGCGGAACTGATCTCAGAGGTTACAATGCACACGCGATATCCGATTTTGTCCACAAATCGGGCACAAAACAAGTCAACCAGCAGCTGGGTAAAGAAAAAGCAGGTGGAGATCAGTGCAATATTTCCAAGGGAAATATGATAATCTGTGTGAAATTTCAGAAACAGCAAAGGTGCAAAATTTGCTGCTATAGCCTGGGTGATAAAGCCCATATAACAGGCTCGTTTGGTTTTCTGGTAATTTGGCATGATTGGTTCTCCTTTTTTTCTTCTTTAAAGAAGATTTTTGTCTTATTGGATTATATTATATTTAAATGTGTTTTTCATTGGATTATTTCTGATTTTTATTGTATAATATCGTAAAAACATTAATTTTCTATTTTTTCGGGGCACTTCCCAGAGCGGTTCGAAAAAGGTTTTCTGCAAAATATACCGCAAAGTGGGACGAGCAGATTGCGGGAATGATTTTCAAACAGGCTCCAGGTCTCGATTTGAGGATAAACAAGATATGAAAGAAACCAACGTATATACCAAAATTATTACCGACGAAAATTTAATGGAGACCATTCCCCACGGAAGCCAGGACTATCCCTTTCGCTACTATTATGAGCATTTAGCCCAATTTGATTTTAACTGCATAGACTGGCACTGGCATACGGAGCTGGAATTTGTGTATATTCAATCCGGAACCGTAACTGCATGGATTGGGGAAAAACAGCTGGAGCTGCCAGCTGACAGCGGCATTTTTATTAATTCCAAATTCCTTCACCGTTTTTCCTCTCCTGTGGATGCTGTCATCCCAAACTTTCTCTGCATGCCCTCTTTCCTTGCAGCTACAGACAGCTATATCTACCAGAACTATGTAAAGCCTATCGTTACATCGAATATTCCTTTTTGGATTTTTTGCAGAGAGATTTCCTGGCAGGCCAGAGTTCTCGATCTTATGAAGCAGATTTTTTCTGCGCAGACTTCCGGTTCTTCCTGCCATCTTCTGACCTCTGCCCTTATGCAGCAGCTCTGGCTGGAAATATACGAACATACAGACCTTTCCACTTCACCGGAAATCACTGGACAGTTCTCTGTAAACCGCGCAAGGCTCCAGCTGATGATGCAGTTTATTCACGAAAATTACAGAAAAAATCTTTCCTTGGATGAGATTGCTGCACAGTCTATGATCAGTAAAAGCTCTGCCTTAAACCTTTTTCGGCGCTATCTGCACATCACGCCGGTTAACTATCTAATAAACTATCGGCTGAAACAGGCTGCCCTTCTGCTTTCCCATACAGAGAAAAAAGTCAGCACCATTTCAGCCGAAACTGGTTTTCACAATGTAGATTATTTTTGCAAAGCCTTCAAAAAGCACTATCAGGTGACCCCTAGGGAATATCGAGAAGAAAAGCGGGAACTTGTCAAAATGTCTTGCATCCTGAGTTTTTGAGCCAAACTTGTAAGTTTCCTTTCCTTAATCCATAACATCAAAACTAGGGCTGCTTGTACTCCTCCAATGGTGTTGTTATGCCATCACTGCCTCTGCGAAGCAGACCGGCAGGTGAAAATCAGGTTTTTCACTTTCAATCGGAGAGTAGCTTCCGAAATGCAGAATTTCCTCTGACTCTGAAATTTTATAGAAATTACAGTAAAAGCTTCTGCCCTTTTTTATTTCTTCAAAATCACAGATTTCTTTGAGATATTCTTCCGGGAAAAGTACCTCCAGATACCATTTATTCTCTTCTACAGCTGCCTTCACACCAGTCATGGCAAACTGCTCTTCGCTAATGGAGCATCTGCTTTTTCTCCCGCGTCCATAATTGGCAAGCATTGCACCGTTTGCATTGATCTCAAAATTTGTATACATACATTCATTTGAAAGTGCCTGGTTTTCCTCTGGGAAAGCAAGAAAAATTTCCATTGCACTATCTGTATAAACCGGATCATTGTGCCTGTAATACCGTCTGAGAGGATTTTTTTCTTCGCAAACCATTTTCACAAACAGTCCTTCCCCCTCCACATATCCCATCCATCCATAGACAAGTGGATTCTGTTTGCTGTTCCACATATATTGATTAATAAAGAACTTTTCGCACTGTTCAATCTGCTCTTTTCGTTCTATTTTTTTCACATGATATTGTAATCCCATAAGCATCCTCTTTTCTATATTTTTTAGTGAAACCATTGCACTGTTATGAAACCTGTTTAAATATACTTCAGTATACCATATTTCTACTTCCATTTCCGCTGAAAAGGGAATTGTTTTAGATTATATTTCCAAAATATGCTCTATATCTTTTTTACATTTTTTGCTGCAGATATGTTATAATGGGGACGTTGATTGAATAAAACAGTTTTGAACATACTTATGAGGTAAAATACTTATGAAATACAGAGATGAATTTCGCATTGCTTCCACAGCCATTTTACTTAGCGTGGCTATGTTTGGAATTTCCGTGGTAGTTCCAAAGGAGAGCCGGGTTCCTACAGCCAAAACTACTTTGGTAGAAGCACCTGAGACAGCTGCCGAAGCAGAAGCTGCTGCCGAACAAACAGAATTTCCTATTTATAACCAGGAAAGCAACTATGATACTTCTTATGACAACAGCCAGGATTACTATGAACCTGATACTTCCGGTGACAGCTCAGATCCTGCAAACAGCGGCGATTCTTCTGGCAGTGATCAGATCACTTATCCTTCTGAGGACACCGATGATGGCTCCGGAGATACTTCCGGAGGGGATGCTTCCGGAGGGGATACTTCTGGAGGAGATGCTCCTGCGATTCCGGATTACACAGAGACTCCCGGCGATGGCTATGAGCCAAGTGAAGATAACAACTGGGATTATGTAGCTCCTGGTGCTGACTCCGGAGCAGATGGTTCTGACGGTTCAGACAGCGCCCAGCCGGATATGGAGGTTTATGAATAGCATCGTTTTAATTGCATAATAAGAAAACAAAATCCCCGGGGATTCATTTCACGAAGCATTCCAATTATGTTCAGCTTCCGAAAATTCCCGGGGATTTTGTAATTTACAATCTAATGCTAAAATATATCATCATTTTATTTGATTCAAAAATGCAAATGGCTCCTTATCTTCCAGAAAATGCATCAGCATATAGGCAGTCATGATTGCCACATTCTCCTCCTGTAAAATACGCTTCACTTCTTCTTTATCCGCAAGAACAACCTCAATCTCCTCTGTAGCCTCCTGGGCCCTGGAGCTGATCTGACCGCTGGCATATCCGTACACAGTCGCACAGGATTCATCTGTCATCCCTACCGTGGTAAAATAAGGCTTCTGATAAGCCTCTGCTACCGGAATCGGTTCCAACTTTAAGCCTGTTTCCTCGTACATCTCACGGACTGCACCCTCATGATAATTTTCATCCGGTTCTACCAGTCCTGCCGGAAATTCATAAATATAATCTCCCAGTGTGTAGCGATACTGCCGAATCAATACCACCTTGTCGTGGTTTTCTCCGTAAATACTGTAAATAATTACGCCATCTGGTTTGTTTTTGCGGGTTACAAGCTTCAGGCTCTCCACATCTCTGGCACGGGATGCCACGAAGTAATTCACAGGTGTGTTATGTACACTGGTTGCCTTTACATTATAAAGGTTTACATAACGGTTATCTGTCTGCTTGGTAATGCTGTTGATTTTTCCCATAGGAGCCTCTTTTCATCAGTCACCGCGAAGGATTACACGAATTCTTTTATAAATAAAGAATACGATCACTGAGGTTAATGTGTATTTAAATAAGTTAAATGGCACAAGAATCATAATTGCAAAGGTAAGAAGGTTGGTAACACCGCTGTGTACTGCTGCGCCCATCTCGATAAATGCCTGAACCGGCATTCCAAATGCCTTTCCGTATGCCGGAAGAAGAACAAATGCATTTATAAAGCATGCAAGGATAGTGGTAAGAATTACACCAACTGCCATTCCGGCAACTGCATGTGTTCTTGTTTTTTTATGCTGGTAGCGGTAGATCAAGCCTGCCGGAATTACATAAGAGCAGCCAAAGATGAAGTTCGCCACATCTCCAACACCTGCTGTCATAGTTCCTTTGGTTACCAGATGAACCAGAATCTTCACCAGCTCAATCAGCATGCCCGCTACAGGTCCCATTGCAAAGGAACCAATCAGTGCCGGAATTTCGGAAAAATCCAGCTGGTAAAAGGATGGAGCAAGAAAAGGAAGCGGCACCTCAAAATTCATAAGTACGCCGGCCACAGCACCTAGCATTGCTACCTGGGCAATGGTTCTGGTTCGGCTTCGTTCCATTACGTTTCCATTTCTGATTACTTGTTCGCTCATACTCGTCACTCCTTAAATTATAATATTTAAAGAAAATTTCTGCAAGTATGCGAATAGAAAATCTTAGGATCTTTTCCAGCACTGCAGCAAGCAGCTATTTCCATCCACACAAAAAGCCCCGGAATTTCTTCCGGGGCAATGAGTACGTACAAATAAATATCAACTTATCTGATCATTCTGCGCGTTCTTCTCTCATCCAGACTTTACTGTCGGTTTTGGAATTTCACCAAATCAGCCGCCTAAGCGGGTCGCGGACTATACCGCCGGTAGGGAATTTCGATATTCAAGCTCTCGATCACCCTGCCCCGAAGAAATTTTCTTTATTCATATGGATTATACAATAGAAAAGCGGTAATTTCAAGAAGAAGTAAAAATATTTTCTTTTATTCTTCCGTTCTTTTCTCCACCACATGCACATCCATCTGGGGATAAGGAATTCCAATTCCGTTAGCATCGAATGCTATTTTTATTTTTTCATTCAGGCGCCATTTGATGTTCCAGTATTTCTCTGTAGGGACCCAGACTCTAAGCCCCAGGACCACTGCGCTGTCTCCCAGTTCATCTACAAACACCTGCATCTCCTTATCTGACTTTGTGCCGGGATCCTCCTGCAAAATGTGATAAAGAAGCTTTTTGGCTTTTTTAATATCGGAATCATAGGAAATCCCTACTTTAATTTCCAGCTTACGCAAAGCCTGGGCAGTTACATTAATGATAGTACTGTTGGACAGCTTGCCATTTGGAATGATCACATGCCTATTATCTACTGTTGTAAGGGTTGTATAAAACATCTCAATTTTATACACTGTGCCTTCTGTACCGCCTGACTGATCCTGAATAATGTAATCACCTACCTGAAAAGGTTTGAACAGTAACAGCATTACACCACCGGCCAGATTTTCCAGTCCTCCCTGAAGAGCAAGACCAATAGTAACACCGGCAGTTCCAAGAAGAGCTGCAACCGAAGATTCCTTCACGCCAAAGTAGGTAGCAATATTAAAGATCAGTATCAGATATAACAGGAATTTTCCAAAGGAACAGATAAACTGGGCAACTCCCTTATCCACACCAGCCTTTTCCATGGATCTTTTTGTTATTTTCAGGAACCACTTGATCAGCTTCGTTCCTGCATAAAAAGCAAGAACTGATAAAACCACCTTCATCCCGAACCCGATTAAATCCGGAATGTGTCCATTAAAGTAAGCCTTGAGCTGACTCATATTGGAATTGACCTTATCTACGGTTTCCTGTACAGTTTCCTGAACTGCATTTTCAATTACCTGTTCTTCCAAATTATCATCTCCCGCTTCTCATCGTCAAACGTTTTCCACAGGCATCGGCCTGCTTCCACTTGTTTATCCACCGCTTACTGTACCATTCTCCACAATATCAGCTGAACTGCCAAAATCAGCGGCACACCCACACGAAATTTCCACTTTCTGGTCTTATGATGAAAAAACTGCATTCCCAGAATAGCCCCAACAGAGCCTCCAATAGCCGCCACGGCAAGCAGCTGGGCTTCCGGAATTCTCCACTGCTTACGGATTGCCTTCTGCTTGTCCACTCCGTACATGCCAAAAGCAATCAGATTGATAACAGCCAGATATATTGTCAGTACATTCTGTATCATTTATTTATTCAGACCTTTCATGGAAAGACTGATGCGGTTCTTTTTCTCATCAACGCCAAGTACACGTACTTCCACAACGTCTCCTACGCTTACTGCTTCCAGAGGATGCTTGATGAACTTCTCACTCATCTGGGAAATATGCACAAGTCCGTCCTGATGCACTCCGATATCCACAAAGGCACCAAAATCGATTACATTACGGACAGTTCCTTTCAGAACCATGCCCTCCTTCAGATCCTTGATATCAAGAACGTCAGTACGAAGGATTGGCTTTGGCATCTCGTCACGAGGGTCACGGGCAGGCTTCTCAAGCTCTTTTACGATATCACGAAGTGTAATCTCACCAATTTCCAGCTCTGCTGCCAGTTTCTTGTAATCCTTAATCTTTCTTCCAAGTCCTTCCAGCTTTCCTCCTGCAATATCTTCAGCAGAATATCCCAGCTTTTCAAGAAGGCGGGATGCAGCCTCATAGCTCTCCGGATGTACACTGGTGGCATCAAGCGGATTGGTCCCGCCTGTAATACGCATGAAGCCTGCACACTGCTCGAATGCTTTTGGTCCCAGCTTAGCAACCTTGAGAAGCTCTTTTCGGGTAGTAAAGCGGCCATTCTCTTCTCGATAAACAACAATATTCTTGGCTATAGCTTTGGAAACACCGGAAATATACTCAAGAAGAGATGCAGAAGCTGTATTTAAGTCCACACCGACTTTATTTACAGAATCTTCTACCACTCCTGTCAGTGCCTCGCCCAGCTTCTTCTGGTTCATATCATGCTGATACTGACCTACACCGATAGATTTGGGATCAATCTTAACCAGCTCTGCCAGCGGATCCTGCACACGTCTTGCAATAGAAGCTGCACTTCTTTGTCCTACATCAAAATTAGGGAATTCTTCTGTTGCAAGCTTACTTGCTGAATAAACAGAAGCACCTGCTTCATTTGTAATGACATACTGAACTTTTGCCTCCGGGATTTCCTTAAGCATGTCTACGATTACCTGCTCAGATTCTCTGGAAGCTGTGCCATTTCCCACAGAGATCAGGGAAATGCCGTATTTCTTGATCATTCCCTCAACGGTGTCCTTAGCAGCACGGATTTTTTTCTCATTGGTAGGCGCAGTTGGATAAACAACTGTAGTATCCAGCACCTTTCCGGTATCGTCTATCACCGCGACCTTACAGCCGGTGCGGTAGCCCGGGTCGAGCGCGAGCACGCGGGCGCCGCGCACGGGGCGTGCCGAGAGCAAGCCTTCGAGATTCTTGGCAAAGACGTTGATGGCCTCGGTCTGGGCGCGGACGGTGAGCTTGGCACGGGCCTCGCGCTCCAGCGAGGGGGCCATGAGGCGCTTGTAACCGTCGGCGATGGCGGCATCGAAGATGGGAGCAAACACGCCCTGGCGGCGGGGCCAGCGGCTGCCGAGGCGCGCTGTGGCGGCAGCGCCGTCGACGTTCACGCGCACGCGGAGCTTGCCCTCGCGCTCACCGCGGTCGATAGCCAGCACGCGGTGGTTGGGTATACGGCGCAGTGGCTCATCATAGCTGTAGTACGGCTCGTAGGGAGTCTTTTCGGCGGGGTCGGTGGCCTCGACGACGATGTCGGCGGTGTTTTGCGTAAAGGCGCGCAGGTCGGCGACGTTCTCGGGGTCCTCAGCCACCGTCTCGGCCACGATGTCGGCGGCGCCGGCGAGTGCCTTCTCGGGCGTGTCGAAGCCGGCCTCCTCGTTGACGTATGCCGCGGCGGCGTCGAGCGCGCTGCCCTTGGCCGAGGCCTGCATGATAATCATGTTGGCGAGCGGCTCCAGGCCGGCCTCGCGGGCCTTCTGCGCGCGAGTCATGCGCTTTTTGCGGTAGGGCTTGTAGAGGTCCTCGACACGCTGGAGCTGCGTGGCCTCGCGAATCTGCTGTTCGAGTTCGGGCGTGAGCTTGCCCTGGGCGTCGATGAGCAGAATGACGTCCTCTTTGCGCTGCTCAAGATTGCGCAGGTAGGACAGGCGCTCGTCGAGTGCGCGCAGGGCGACGTCGTCCATGCCACCCGTGGCTTCCTTGCGGTAGCGCGAGATAAAGGGGATGGTGTTGCCCTCGTCGATGAGCTTGACGGCCGCCTCGACGTTGGCGGCCTTAAGGTTGAGCTCGCGCGCGAGCTGGGCGATAAGATCCATGGGACTCCTTGCGTTTAAGGTGCGTTTGCAGCACAGAGCTACCAAGGATACCACCCGTCCCAAAAGACTGTTTTGGGGCCGCGCCATGAAAACGGCCTATCTACTACGTTTAACCCGTATGGGTCGACCATTCCCCGGTTTTCCGAGAATACGCAAGCCGTCTACCTGCGGTTTTAATTTCGCAAAATTCGGCATGGTTGAGGGTAATCGGTTAAACGTAGTAGATAGGCCCATTTCGTGGCGAACGAATCAAGCCGAGGTGCAAAATAGCCCCCGCCCCAGAAAAATCGTCGGCAAGGTAGCAAAATGCCCCGCGGGCAGGAGGCTGCTCGCGGGGCAAAGAAGAGGGGCTTGTTGGTGACGGACCGAAGGGTTCGGCATGGGGTTTCTGCCGCGGTCGCTCTTAAGGCATTACAGCTCGACGAGCTGGCCGGTCTCGGCGGCCTCCTTGATAGCGTTGAGAAGCGTGAGCGTCTTAACGTTGTCGGCGGGGGTCACGACGGGCTCGACCTCGCGGCGGACAACCTTCACAAAGTGCTTGAGCTGCATCTTGTGCGGCAGTGCCGGGTCGACGGCCGGAATCTCCATCTGCAGCGGCTTGTGCCAGTTGGAGGCGCCGTCGTAGGAGAACTGGTGCAGGCGGGGCAGCGACAGGGCGCCCTTAGTGCCGCCGATAAAGTAGGCGTCGGCGTCGAAGGGGCGGTACTGCGGGTCCTCGCGAGCGGTTGCCTCCCAGTTCCAGGGGCTGGCGGTGGCGTCGGAGATGGTCATGCTTGCGAGCGCGCCATCGGCAAAACGGACGTTGACCACGGCGGAGTCCTCGGTCTCAAAACCGCGGGCGGCGCTGGACTGCATACCCTGGACGGCAACGGGCTCGCCCAGCAGGTAGCGGAGCAGGTCGACGTCGTGCACCAGGTTGACCAGGATCGGGCCGGCACCCTTCTTGCGGCGCCATTCGACATCGAAGTACTCGTCATTCTTATAGATCATGTAGTGGAAGCTCGACACGGTGAGCTTGCCCAGCTCGCCGGACTCGATGATCTCCTTGGCCTTGTTGACGAAGGGGTTGTGGCGACGGTGCTGACCCACGAGCACGGGCACGCCGGCGGTCTCGGCCTCGGCAGCAAAGGCCTGGGCATCCTCCAGGTCGTTGGAGATCGGCTTTTCGACCAGCGGCACGATGTTGCGCTTTACAGCCTCGCGGGCAACGCCCAGGTGCAGGTCGTTGGGGGTGGCGATAATGACGGCCTCGGGCTTGACCTCGTCCATCATCTGAGCGGGATCGGTGTAAAACGGCACGCCGGCGGCCTCGGCCGTGGCGCGGGCGCCCTCAAAGGCGTCGGCGATGGCGACGAGCTCGGCCTCGGGCTCCTCGGTGACAAAGCGGATGTGGTTGCGGCCCATGGCGCCGGCGCCGATAACGGCAATGCGGACGGGGTTGATCTCAGACATTTCGACTCCTTAATACTGGTGACCGGTGGAATGCGACAAAGGGGCTGTCCCTTTGTCGCATCGGTAAAACTAGGCGGACTTCTTCTTGCTGTCGGAGACCATCATGTAGACGGTGAGCACGACGGCGATGGCGGCGATCACAATGGCGCCGTAGAAGGACTGCTGGTAGGCGGCGCTGCCGGCCTCGGCGTGATACAGCACGGCGGTGATGGGCTGGCTGATCCAGGTGGAAGCGGCATAACCCAAAAACATGATGCCGTAGTTGACGCCGATGTTACTGGTGCCAAAGGCGCCACCGGTGAGCGGCGGGTAGATGACGAGCAGAGCGCCAAAGCTAAAGCCGAGCAGAGCGAGCGCCACAAAGAACATGGCCTGCGTAAAGCTCATCGACATGATGACGAGTGCGACGATGGTGACGACAAGGCTGATGAGCAGCGACTTATAGGCGCCGAGCTTGTCGATGATCTGGCCAAAGGACAGACGGCCGACCAGGTTGGCGCAGGTGTTGACGGAGACCACCACACCGCCGAGGGCGACGGCCGCGGCGCTCGTGGGGTCGGCGAAGAGCTGAACGGCGGCGATGGAGGCAACCTTGCCCACGAGCAGGGTGCCCGCGGTGGCGGCAAAGGCGAAGGTGACGATGAGGACCCAGAAGCGCGGGGTCTTGACCATCTCACCCGGGGTGAGGTCGCCGAAGGTGCCAGCATGCGCGCCGCCCTTGGGGGCCTCGAAGCCCTCGGGCAGCCAACCGGCCTCGGGGGCCTTCAGGAACAGGGCGGAGGCGGCGATCGTCACAAAGAAGATGACGCCGAGCGCCTTAAGGGCGCCAAAGATGCCCAGGCTCGGGATGAGCAGCGAGGCGAGCACCGGGGACAGCACGGCGGGACCGGCGGTCGAAGCGGCCAGGGTGATGCCGGAGGCGAGACCCTTCTTGTCGATGAACCACTTTTGGCCGGTGGTGAGCGCCGGGTTGTAGCCCAGGCCGTTGCCGACAGCGGCGACGAGCGAGAACCACAGGTAGAACTGCCACGGCTCGGTGACGGTGCCGGACATGAACCAGCCCAGGCCGTAGCACACGGCGGCAGCGATCACGACGTTGCGCGGGCCGATCTTATCGGAGATGCGGCCGGCGAAGATGCCCGTCACGGCCATGATGGTCTGGAAGACGGGGAAAGCCCAGGTAAGGGCGCTCGACCACTCGGGGTAGACGGCGAGCAGATTCTTGCTCACGACGGAATACAGCGCGATGGAGCTGATGAAGAACATGGTGACGCACGCGGCGGAAAGCACGACGGCGCGACCCTTGTTGGAGTTGGTGGAAGCCATTGGACTCTTTCTCATCGATACGGGGGAGGGGCGGGCGTGTCCGCGGGGCCTCCCTGTTAGGTTGGTTTACTGGTCAGTCGGCTTGGCGACGCCGGACTCGTCGGACCAGAGCTCGACACCCTTGTTCTTAAGGTAGTTGTCGGCATAGGCGCGACGGCCGCCGGGCTTGGCGGTGAGGTCGCCCATCATGTTGGAGAAGCCGCCGTCGACCTTGATGGCGTCGCCGGTGGTAAAGTCCGAGCGCTTGGACGCCAGGAACATGACGGCGTTGGCGATATCGCTGACCTCGCCGATGCGGCGCGTGGCGATCAGACGGCTGCGGCTCTTTTCGACCTCGGGGTCGGCGTAGAAGTTGGCCGACATCGGGGTCTTAACGAAGCAGGGCTCGACGCAGTTGGAGCGGACGCCGTAGGGGCCCCACTCGGCGGCGAGCATCTTGGACATCATGTTGACGCCGGCCTTGGTGGAGCTGTACACGCCCGAGAACGTCTCGGGGGAGTGGCTGGCGACGGTCGAGATGTGCACCAGGCGACCCTGGCCGGCCTTGATCATCTCGCGACCAAAGCGCTGCGAGGTGATGAAGTAACCGGTGAGGTTGACGTTGAGCACCTGCTCCCAGTCGCTCAGCGGCAGGTCCTCCATGGCGGCGAAGCGCAGGATACCGGCGGTGTTGACGAGGACGTCGACGCGGCCGAAGTTGGCGATGGTTGCGTCGACGGCAGCCTGAACCTCGGCCTCGTCGGTGGCGTTCATCTTGTAGCCCTCGGCGTGGATGCCAAATTCGGCAGCGAGGTCGGCGGCAGCGGCCTTGACCTTCTCCTCGTCCAGGTCGAGCATGACGACGTTGGCGCCATTGCGGGCGAACTCGCGGCAGATCTCGGCGCCCATACCGCCGAGCGCGCCAGTCACGGCGCAGACATCGCCCTCGAGCTTAAGCCAGTTGCTCATAGGAACTTCCCTTCTTGTGCCTCCCGGTGGGTCGTTCCCATTAACCGACCCACGTGGTTTTCGCTGGTTATCGTATGCTTTGCATTTGCGCAGGTGAATTGCATATTTGTTAGAATGGCGTTAACCGTAGGTTTACACTGTGCGATGCAGTTTTTTCTCAATTGAGCGCGTGAACTGCCAAAACGACCCCCTGTGGCACCATGCGGTCACAGGCGCGAAAACGGGAGATTGACGTGTACGATCGACGACTCGAGGCCATATCGGCTGCCGCGGAGCTGGGAAGCTTCTCGCGTGCGGCGGCAAAATTGCGTGTGTCGACTCCGGCGCTCGTCAAGCAGGTGTCGGGCTTCGAGGCCGAGTTCGGCATCACGCTGTTCGAACGCTCGCACTCGGGCGTTAAGGTGACGCCGGCCGGCGCACTGCTGGTGGACGACGCGCGCTCGATCATGCGGCAGTCCGAGGACGCACTGCGCCGTGCCCGACGTGCGGCGGGCGACGGCGGTGCCGTGCGCCTGGGCGTGTCGATGATGTGTCCGGGGCGCCAAACGCTTTCGATGTGGACGGGCATCCACGATCTGGAGCCGTCGCTGCGATTTGAGATTGTGCCGGTAAGCGACCTCTACGACGAGCGCGAATCCGTCATGCGCAGCCTTGGTCGCGAGGTGGATGTAGTGCAGTCGAGTTTTTCGACTCCGCGCTGGGGCGACACCTGCCAAAAGCTCCGCATTGTCAACGTGCCGTTTTATATCGACCTGCCGCGCACGAGCCCGCTGGCGCGCAAGACGCGCATCACGGTTGCCGACCTGGAGGGCAAGCGCCTGCGCGTGCTCCGTCACGGCAACGACGCTATGGACAGCCTGCGTATCGATCTGTTGGTCGACGGCGGCGTGGATGTGATCGACGTGGATAGCTTCGACTTTGCGCTCTTTAACGAGGCGGAGAAGGGTGACGCGGTGCTCACCTGCGGAGCGTGGTCGGGGGTGCACCCGGCCTTTGTGGGCGTGCCGTTCCTGTGCGGCCGCGAGGTACCGGTCTTTCTGCACTACTCGCTCGAGCCCACCCTCCAAGTCCAAAAATTCGTCAACGCAATGACTCAGCTTCTCAAATAGCTATCGTGTCGATGATTCTTTAGTCCCCGTCCTAGAAAAATCATCTGGTAGAGTTGACCCCGCATGATTTACAAGACGCTATGCGCCACCTACTCTTTTGCCATTTGGGGGATTGAACTTTTGAATACTTCTGTCGCCAAGAAGGCCAGCCAGGCGGTGCGCCTGCTCATGATGGTGCTCACGGCAGTTCTCATCTTCTTCTTCATCAATGTTATGCTGCTCGTCTCCGATATCCAGGGCACGGCGCGCGTGGTCAACTACGCCGGTCTGGTGCGCGGTACCACGCAGCGAATCGTTAAGCTCGAGGACGCGGGCCAGCCTCAAGATGGCCTGCTCAAAGCCGTGGATTCATACATCAACGGTTTGCGTTACGGAAGTGACGACCTCAACCTCGTCCGTCTCGACGACGAGTATCAGGCAAAAATGACCGAGCTTGCTAATTATTTTGATGAGCTTTGCACCGAGATCATCCGCGTGCGCGAAGTCGGCTATGAGAACACCGACATCATCTCTATGAGCGAGGAGTTCTTTGGCATTTGCGACGATGCTACGCGACTCGCAGAGGACTACTCTCAGGAGAAGGCGTCGGCGCTCAACTATCTCGAGGGCTTGGTGATCATCGACATCATGGGATTGGTGGCGGCCTTTGCGGTTGAACTTGTTCGCGCGGTGCGAACTGCCGCGCTCAATCGCGAACTGCAGAGCAAAGTCTATCTCGACGGAGCCACGGGACTGCCCAACAAGAACAAGTGCGAGGAGATCTTGGGGCAGGAGCAGTCTGTCTCCGCGGAGGCGCCCGTTGCGGTGTGCGTTTTCGACCTTAACAATCTGCATGCGGTCAATAACGGCTTTGGTCACGAGAAGGGCGACGAATACATCCGCTCTTTTGCCCGGCAGCTGGGGCGTGTGGCGTCCGAGACCTGCTTTGTGGGTCGCGACGGCGGCGATGAGTTTATCGCGGTGCTGTGGAATGCCGACCGAGCTGCCGTGGAGTCCTGTCTCGCTCGGGTTCGTGCGAACGTGAACGAGTATTCCGGGGCTCACCCCGACATGCCTATCAGCTATGCGGTGGGCTACGCGCTTTCCAGTGATTTTGATGTACCGCCTACCATGCGTGAGCTCTTTTCCCAGGCCGACAAAAACATGTACATCGACAAGAACCGCGTAAAGACAGCCGAGGCAGCTGGGCCGCAACGCGAGGAGCGGTAAGCCTGTAACAGAGGGTATAGAAAAGCCTCCGCAGCTCGTGTGGCTGCGGAGGCTTTATTCGTTGCGGCGCATTGTGTTTGGGTCGCTGAGATGAGTCGATTTGCCCCGAAAGAGGAGGGCATTGACCTTAGGGTCATGCCCGACGAATGAGCGGCAAATCGGCCGTCTCGGCGGGCCGAACTACTCCAGCTCAAACGCTCCGGTGTAGAGCTGGTAGTAATACCCGCGCTTGGCTATCAGCTCGTCGTGGTTACCGCGCTCGATAATGCGGCCGTGGTTCAGGCAGATGATCGCGTCGGAGTTGCGCACGGTGGAGAGACGGTGCGCGATGACAAACGTCGTGCGGCCCTCCATGAGCTTATCCATGCCTGCCTGCACGATGGCCTCGGTGCGGGTGTCGATGGAGCTCGTGGCCTCGTCCAGAATCATTGCCGGCGGATCGGCGACGGCGGCGCGTGCAATCGAAATCAGCTGACGTTGGCCCTGCGACAGCTGCGCGCCGTTGCCGGTGAGCATGGTGTCGTAGCCGTCGGGCAGGCGGGTGATAAAGTCGTCCGCACCGGCGAGCTTGGCCGCCGCGATGCACTCCTCGTCGGTGGCGTCAAGGTTGCCGTAGCGGATGTTGTCCATCACGGTGCCGGTGAACAGGTTCACGTCCTGCAGTACGACACCCAGCGAGCGGCGCAGATCGGCCTTGCGGATCTTATTGACGTTGATGCCGTCGTAGCGGATCTTGCCGTCGGCAATGTCATAGAAGCGGTTGATGAGGTTCGTGATCGTTGTCTTGCCAGCGCCGGTCGCACCGACAAAGGCCACCTTCTGGCCCGGTTCGGCATAGAGCGTGATGTCGTGCAGGACTTCCTTATCCGGTGTGTAGCCAAAGTCCACATGGTCGAACACGACGCGGCCTTCAAGCTTCGTGTACGTGACCGTACCGTCGCCGTGCGGGTGCTTCCACGCCCAGAGGCCGGTGTGGTGGTCGGCCTCAACGAGCGCGCCGTTTTCCTCTCTGGCGTTGACGAGCGTCACATAGCCGTCATCCGTTTCCGGCTCGGCATCCATGAATGCAAAGATACGCGACGCACCGGCCAGTGCCGTGACGATGGAGTTGAACTGGTTGGAGATCTGCGAGATGGGGTTGGTGAATCCGCGTGAGAGCGTCAGGAACGATGCGATCATACCGAGCGTGAGCGTGTTCATGCCGGTCAGGCCGAGGTTCGGCGTGCCGGCAATGGCCATCGTGCCGCCGATGACGGCGATGATGACATACTGCAGGTAGCCGACGGCATTCATCATCGGCATCATGCTGTTGGCCATGCCGCTGGCGCGCGCGGCGTTTTCCGCCCAGACACGGTTGCGGCGGTGCAGCTCCTCCTTGCTCTGCTCTTCGTGGCAGAACACCTTGACGACCTTCTGGCCGTTGACCATCTCCTCGACATAGCCGTTGAGATCTGCCAGTGCCCTCTGCTGTGCCATGAAGTAGCCGCCGATGCGGCCGGTGAGCCTGCGCACGAATACAAGGATGAGTGCCATGACAGCGCACACGATCAGCGTCAGCCAGACGCTGATATACAGCATGCAGAAAAACACGACCGTCAGCGTAAACACCGACGACACGAGCTGGGCCATGGACTGCGCGATCATCTGGCGCAGCGTATCGGTATCATTCGTATACAGGCTCATGATATCGCCGTGCGTATGCGTGTCAAAATAGCGGATGGGCAGACGCTGCATCTTCTCAAACATCTCGTCGCGGATACGCTTGAGCGTGCCCTGCGCGATCGTGACCATGCGGCGGTTATACAGCCACGTGGCCAGTGTGCCAACGAGATACACGCAGCCGATCGTCACCAGCGCGCGGATCAGGCCGGAAAAGTCCGGCGACGCCATACCGAGCATGGGGACAATATAGCCGTCGATCAGCTTCTGCAGGAACATGGACGAGGCCGCACCGGCGACCGCGCTGAGCAGAATGCAGATGGTCACGAGCACGAGCGTGCCCTTGTAAGCGCGCATATACGACAGCAGGCGCTTGAGCGTCTGGGAATCCAACTTTGGGCGTTCAGGCATCGTCCTCGCCTCCCTTCTGCTGGGACTCATAGACCTCGCGGTAAATTTCGCTCGTGTGCAGCAGCTCCTCATGGCTGCCGACATCGGCAATATGCCCATCGTCGAGCACGACGATGCGGTCGGCGTTCTGCACGGAGCTGATGCGCTGCGCGATGATGATCTTCGTCGTCTCCGGAATATAGGCGGAAAGGGCCTGCTGGATCTGCGCGTCCGTGCGCGTATCGACAGCGCTTGTCGAGTCATCGAGGATAAGCACCTTCGGCTTTTTCAGCAGCGCGCGGGCGATGCACAGGCGCTGCTTCTGGCCGCCGGAGACATTTGTGCCGCCCTGCTCAATATAGGTGTCATAGCCGTCCGGCATGGCTGAGATGAACTCATCCGCACACGCGAGCACGCAGGCGTGCCGGAGTTCCTCGTCCGTGGCATTCTCATTGCCCCAGCGGAGGTTCTCCTTGATTGTGCCGGAAAACAGCTCGTTTTTCTGCAGCACCATGGCGACGGCGTTGCGCAGCGTCTCCAGATCATAGTCGCGCACGTCCACGCCGCCGAGCGTCAGCTTTCCGGCAGTGACATCATACAGGCGCGGGATGAGCTGCACGAGCGAAGATTTGGACGCGCCCGTGCCGCCGATAACACCGATCGTCTCGCCGGATCGGATGTGCAGGTCAATGTCATCGAGCACCTTTTTGTCCGCCTTGGATGCATAGACAAAGCTCACATGGTCAAAATCAATGGCGCCGTCGCGCACGGCCATGACCGGGTGCTCCGGATTTTGAATGTCCGTCTTTTCCTCGATCACCTCGGCAATGCGGCGCGCGGACGAGAGCGAGATCGTCAGCATGGCAAAGACCATGGACAGCATCATCAGGCTGGTCAGGATGTTGGTGCAGTAGGTCAGCATGCTCATCAGCTCGCCGGTGGTAAAGCTGGTAGCACCGGACAGCACGATCATGCGGGCACCCAGCCAGGAAATCAGCAGGATGCAGGTGTAAACGGTGGCCATCATCAGCGGAGAGTTGAAGGAAAGAACTTTTTCAGCACGCAGCAGCAGATTCTGCACATTGCCGGATGCCTTTTTGAACTTTTCACTCTCGTAATCTTCGCGCACATACGCTTTGACCACGCGGATGGCGGAAACATTTTCCTGCACGCTCTCATTCAGGTCATCGTACTTTTTGAATGCGGCGGAGAAGTAGTTGCTGGCGCGGGACATGATGAGCACCAGGCAGCCGCCCAGAATGATGACCGCCACCAGATAGATGGAAGCCAGCTTGGCGTTGATGGTGAACGCCATGATCATGGCAATGACCATGCTGGACGGCGCACGGATGGCCATACGCAAAATCATCTGGTAAGCGTTCTGGATGTTGGTCACGTCGGTGGTCATACGGGTGACCAGACCGGCGGTGGAATATTTATCGATATTGGCAAAGCTGAATGTTTGGATATTGCGGTACATGGAGCGGCGCAGATTGCGGGCGTAACCGGTGGAAGCACGCGCACCAAACACACCGCCCAGCACGCCGAACAGCAGGCCAAAGGCCGCTGCCACGATCATCCAGCCGCCAATGCGGTAAATGTGGGAAAGATTGCCGGCGGTAACGCCATCATCAATGATGGAGGACATCAGCTTGGGGATGATCATTTCCATCACCACTTCGCCGATCATGCACAAAGGGGTCAGGATGGAAACCAGCCGGAACCCCTCTGTTTCTTTGTAAAGTGACTTAAACATATGGTATCTCCTGTTTGGCTGCCCGGGGGCAGCGCCTGAACTTCTTAAGCCAAAGCATTGCGGAACACTTTGGGGTGTGCCTGAAAACAAAGAAAATAACGGATATTTCGCAAACACAAGCAGGATGTAAGGCAAGGAGCCGCAGGAATTCTTTATGGATCCCAAGGCTTTTTAACGCAAAATCCCGCTGCGCTTATAGAAATAGACCAAATTTTTGACTTTTCAGATACGCCTTAATTTTTGCCGCGGATGGCTTTTGCATTTTCAATCAGCTTGTGCAGGGTGCCCTGGATAGCTTCCAGTTCCTGCGCGCTGACCCCGTTTTGCAGGTCATGCTCAAAATCCGAAATGCACTGGTGGATGGCGGCGGCGCATTGGCGGCCTTTCTCGGTCGGAACCAGGCTTTTGAGCCGGGCGTCTTTGGCGACAACTTCCCGCGTGATAAAGCCGGACTGCTCCATGCCCTGCAGCATGGTGGTAATGCTGGAACGGTTGGTGTGGAACCGGGCTTCCAGATCACGCTGGTAGATTTGCTTGCCGCTTTCCGTTTCCTGCATCAAAAAACCCAGCACCATGCCGCGCATACCGGTCAGCTCCGGGCTGACCCTGGTGCTGATGTACGCATCCAGCGCGCAGGAAATTTCCCGCGCGGCATAGTTTAAGGTGCGGCCCACATGCACAAAGCCGTGGTCATCCTGTTGGTTGCGGTTCTGCGTTTGGATCACCTCACTTTCCAATTCGTTTGGTTGTTAATTGTTTGAATTGAAACAGTTTGATTTGCAACAGTACGATTATAAACACATCCCGCCGGTTTGTCAACCAGCGGGATGTAATTATTTTCAAAGAAAATTGTGAAAAGTTTGTGACGGCTTATTTTTTATGGGAATGCCGCAAATCCGCACGCCTGGCGCATGGCTTCATCGCTGGCGAAACCGTAAATCTTTACGGTTTCATCCTCATAGATCAGCGCATCCTCCGGCATGGCATCGGCAAGGGCCTGGGTAGTGGGCTGGCGCTCGCCGTATGCTTCCCATTTGGAGATAACAAAGAAAATTTTACCCTGCGGAGGGGTTTGCAGATGGCTGGTGACCTGCAGCCAAGGGCGCAGCTCCGGCACACTGTTTGGGGTCAGGGTCCACACGTTCAGGGTGCCGTCCGTCAACTCGGTCA